>JGI26063J44948_1000177_pt1 | contig 15308 bp, 15 predicted proteins | sample MarorgKNORR_S2LV_4_FD_44948 | JGI IMG/M metagenome (IMG submission 44948) | reverse complement strand
TCATCTTTTTTAACTTCTTCAGATTCTTCATCTTTTTTAACTTCTTCAGATTCTTCATCTTTTTTTGCTGGTTTTTTTGAAACTACTACGAGAGCTGGTCTCAGCAACCTATCTTTCATTACAAAACCTTTCTGTATTTCTTGAACAATAATTCCTGGTTCCTTGTTTTCATCTTCAATCTCCATCATTGTTTGATGAAAGTTCGGATTTAGTTTTTGGTCGATTGACTTTATTTCTTCAATATTATTTTTCTTTAATATTGAAATCATATCTTTATATATAACTTCCAAATGTTCAGTTGTTTTTTTGAGAGCCTCTGTATTTTTTAATTTTTCATCATTTTCTAATGATACTTTTGAATGTATAAGATTATCAATTAAATTTAATGCTTCTCTGGCCAATGTAAATCCTCCATACTCAAAGGCATCATCTTTTTCTTTTTCAAATCTACGTCTTTGATTTTCCATTTCAGCATAAGCTCTAGTCAATTTATCTTCTAAATCTTTAATCTTATCTTCAGGGGATAATTCGTTCTTTTTTGATAAAACTTCTGTTTTATTTTCGGTTTGCTCTGGCAGCCTATCTTCCACTTGTTCTGATTTCAAATTAGAATTGTCTCTTTCTGATTTTTTCTCTAAATTTTCTTTTTTAATTTTTGGGCTTGAGTTTTCTTCTTTTTCCATATCATGCTATATGGTAAGGAATGCTATAATTTCCAGATGCTAAAGAAAAAAATTTTAAAATTATTAATTGGGTCAAATAATCAAGGTAAAATAAAGGAAATTAGGGACTTACTACCAAAAAATATTTTGGTTTATACTCCAAAAAATTTCGATTTAAAAAATCCCAAGGAAATTGGTAAGTCTTTTTTGGAAAATTCTCTCATTAAAGCTAAGTTTTTTTCAAATAAAACCAAGATGGTTACTTTAGCAGATGATTCAGGGCTTGAAATAGATATTTTAAATGGAGCACCAGGTATTTATTCTGCAAGATGGGGAGGAAAAAAAAATAATTTTAATTTAGCTATTAACAAAGTCTATAGGGAACTTAATAAGATAGATGAAAATTGGTATAAAAAAAAAATTACAGCACAATTTATTTGTGCATTAACCATTTACTGGCCAAATAATTTTTCTGTATGTGTAGTTGGAAAAGTTAAAGGAACTATTTCAAAAACAAAAAGAGGAAATAATGGTTTTGGTTATGATCCAATATTTATACCATTAAATAGTAGATTAACTTTTGGAGAAATATCTTCCTCTAAAAAATATAAAATTGATCATAGAATGAAAGCATTTAAGAAAATTAAAAAATTTTTTTAAATTTTTCTTCTTCAGCTACATAAAAATTTAACAAGTGACCAATCTTGTTTTTATTGATTTCAAACACACCTATTTTACCTTTAAATTTATTTTTTTTATAAAATATTTTTTCATCAACAACAAAGTTGTTTTGATAAATTAAATAATAAACTAAACCAACTAAATCGTAACTCAGGAAAGAAATTTGATTAGGGTATTTTTGATAAATATTAAAATATTTTGAAACGAACTCATCATAATTTTCTTTGTTGATTGATGGAAAATAGATTGGTTGTAATGATTTTTCTTTTAATAATGATTTATCAAACCATTGATTAAGGCAAATATAATGAATCCTTTTTGAGGATACATCAGTGTACAATAGTGATGTTGTAACACTTTTTAAGCTTTCATCAAAATCAGCAATTATAACTGAGTCAAAATTAATTCCTCCAAATGTATCTTTTTTTTCTAAGTCTGATATTTTTTTTTCTTTATTAACTTCATTTGAATTTTCTAACCTTTCTATTTCATCTTTTAACCTTTGTTTTCTTTGAGAATATCTTGTTAGTTTTTCAATTTGTGCAGTTAAAAGTGTTGGATCTGTATCATAAATAAAAGTATCTTTTAATTTAATTTTTGTTTTAGAAATTGCTTCTTCTATTTCATTTTTAAAATCAGAATTTGGAATAAGAAAAATACTTCTTTTAATTTTATATAGTTCTTGAAATTTTATAATTGCATTTATCTGTGACATAGCATTTATTCCAGCACTTATGACATTTTTTGGATTGTTANTTATTTTATTTGTCAGAGATAAAAAAATTACATTATTCAATTCTTCTAAATAAATTAAATTTTTATTAAAAACTGGACCTATAATTATTCTCACTCCAAGTTCATGGAGTTTTTTTGCAACCCTTAAAGTTATTTCAGGATTAGATTTTGTATCACGAGGAAGAATTTCTATTTGNGAATTNTTAATCTTATTAATGGCAAGTCTTGTAGAGTTTACAATTGACTCTCCAATTTCTTTATACTCTCCTGAAAGAGGAACTATTAGACCAATCTTAATTTTCTCTTGGGATAGGCTTTTTTCAACGTTAAAAAACAAACCCAAGAAAATTAAAAGAATAAATTGAATAATTATCTTCATTTTAATGTTATTATTATAATCTATTGAACCAATGAATCTACAATCAGACTTAAATATAAATACCATAAAAAAAGGTTTATATGTTGTATCAACTCCAATTGGAAATCTTGGAGATATTACACTTAGAGCCTTGAAAATATTAAGTAAATCAGATTATATTTTATGTGAAGATACAAGATATTCTAAAAAACTACTTTCAAAATTTAAAATAAATTCAAATTTAATTTCGAATCATAAATTTAATGAAAAGAAAAATCTTCAAAAAATTATAGAAATATTAAAAACAGAAAAAATTGTTTCATTAATTTCAGACGCTGGTACCCCAACAATTTCTGACCCTGGAAGAATACTCATAAATGAATGCATAAAAAAAGATATAAATGTATACCCATGCCCCGGACCGTCAGCAGTTTCTGCTGCAATTTCTATCAGTGGTTTTTATGATCAATATTATTTTTATGGTTTTTTTCCTGAAAAAAAAGGAGAAATTAATAAAGACTTAAAAATTTTATCTGAATTATACTGTTCAATAGTTTTTTTTGTTTCAGCAAAAAAAATTAATAGAGTTATAGAACCTATTAAAAAATATTTTTCTGATAGAAAAATAGTTGTTTGTAAAGAAATTTCTAAATTTTATGAAGAATATTATCGTAATAATGTTAGTGAACTTGAATTTTTTGAAAAAACACTTAAAGGTGAAATAACTATAGTAATTTCTGAAAAAAAACGTAAAAAAAATATTTCAAATAATTTAACCGAATCAGATAAAAAAAATATAGAAAAATTAATTAAAAAATTAACAATTAAAGAGATTACCAATTTGATTAGTGAAGGAAAAAAAATTTCAAAGAAAGAGATTTATAATTACTGCTTAAAATTAAAAAATGAAAATTAAATTAATTAATCTATTTCTTATATTATTTATCTTAAGTGGTTGTGTTGGAGCTGCCTCAAAAGGTATTTTTGGCACAGGTGTTAGCGTTGCTTTAGATCCAAGATCTTTAGGAACTCAAATTGATGATTCTATTATGGACAAAAACTTAGAAACAAGATTGTTACTTTTAAATAAAAGCTATTTTTTATCTGTTAAAATTAAAGTTTTAGATGGAAGAATATTTATTACTGGTAAAATAAATGGTCTAGAAGAAAAATTAAAAATAACAAAATTAGCCTGGGAAACTGAAGGAGTTAGATCAGTAAAAAATGATTTAAAAGTTAAGGAAGAATTTAATTTTAAGCAATCAGCCAAAGATTTACTTATTACCGCTCAATTAAGAACAGCATTAGTGTTTAACAAACAAATTAAGTCAGCAAATTATAATATAGATACCTACAAGAAAAAAATATATATTTATGGTATTGCTAATTCAGAAGACGAAAGAAAAGAAGTCATCAATGAAGCTAAACAAATTCTTGATATTGAGGATGTAATAGCAAGTATTCTTTTGGTAAAAGATTTAAGAATACAAATGAATTAATTTTTTTTACTGTAATCAATTACACCTGCTGAATAAGCAGCAACTGAAGCCAAATTTAAAATATCCGATGTAGATGATCTTAATGGTGCAATTTCAATTGCCTGTCCAAGACCAATTAATAAAGGTCCAATTACCTTTGCTCCACCCAATGTTTTCAATAACTTGTAAGAAATGGCAGCACTATGTTGACCTGGCATAATTAATATATTTGCATTTCCTACAATTCCTGAAAAAGGGTACAACTCTTTGTATTCTTNGTTTAANGCTACATCTGGCTGCATATCNCCGTCAAATTGGAAATCGACTTTTTTATCTTGTAATATTTCTACAGCATCTCTTATATGTTTTGTTCTACTAGTTATTGGTTGACCAAAAGTTGAATGAGATAAAAAAGCAACTTTTGGATTAAAACCAAATAATCTTACTACTCTTGCTGATGATATGGCTATTTCCGAAAGTTGTTCTGAGCTTGGGTACTCATGCACAGTTGTATCTGCAATAAATACTGTTCTTCCTTTATTTACAACCATATTTAGACCAAACATTATTTCCCCAGGTCTTGCATCAACAACTTTATTAATTTTTTCCAATGATTGTGTATATCTCCTAGTATTTCCAGTTACCATAGCATCGGCATCACCACATGAGACCATGCAAGCTCCCCAAACTACCCTGTCATTTCTGACCATCCTATCACAATCTCTTTCTAGAAGACCTTGTTCTCTATGTAATTTTTTAAATATAAAATTTACATATTTTTGTCTTTTTTCTTTTATTGTAGAATTAACAATTTCAATATTAAGGTTTTCACTGTATCCAATGTCTTTTAATCTTTCTTTAACCTTTTTTTCTTTAGCAATAATCACTGGAATTCCTAATCCACTATTTTTAAATGCTATTGCAGCTTTAAGTGTATTTTCATCTTCACCATCGGCAAAAACAACTTTCTTTTGATTTTTTTTAATTTGAGAATTAATACCTTGCATTATAGTTAAAGAAGGATCTAACCTTTGCTTTAATTGTTCTTCATAGATTTCAAAATTATCAATTTTTTTTCTAGCTACTCCACTATTAATTGCTGCTTTTGCAACCGCTACTGGAATTACATTTATTAGTCTTGGATCAAATGTAGAAGGAATAATATATTCTTTTCCATATTTTGGTCTTTCACCTCCCATTGCCGCCACAACTTCATCGGGAACTCTTCTTCTTGCCAATTCTGCAATTGCATTAGAAGCNGCTACTTTCATTTCTTCATTAATTGTTTTAGCTCTTACATCTAAAGCTCCTCTAAAAATATATGGAAATCCAAGCAAGTTATTTACTTGATTTGGGTAATCTGATCTTCCGGTAGCAACAATTGCATCGTTTCTTACTTCTTCAACTTCTTCTGGTGTAATTTCTGGGTCAGGATTAGCACAAGCAAAAATAATTGGATTTTTTGCCATTTTTTTTACCATCTCTTTTTTTAAGATATTTGCAGAAGATAGACCTAAAAATACATCAGCGTCTTTTATTGCGTCATTAAGATTTCTGTGTTTTGTTTCAATTGCATAAACAGATTTCCATTTATTCAAATTACTCCTCTTTTTATGAATAACTCCTTTTCTGTCTAACATAATAATATTTTTTTTTAAGACACCATTTTTTATAAATAAATTTGTGCATGCCATTGCAGAAGCTCCAGCACCATTTATAACAACTTTAATTTTTTTTATATTTTTTTTTGCAATATCAATTGCATTAATTAAAGCAGCATAAGTTATTATTGCAGTTCCATGTTGATCATCGTGAAATACTGGAATATTCAAAATTTTTTTAAGCTTTTCTTCAATTATGAAACAATCAGGTGCAGCAATATCTTCTAAGTTAATTCCTCCAAAGCTACTTGCAAAATTTTTTATACTATTAACTATTTCATTAGGATTAGACGAATCTATCTCAAGATCTATAGCATCAATATCAGCAAATCTTTTAAACAGGACTGCTTTTCCTTCCATAACTGGTTTAGCAGCTATCGCTCCTAAATTACCTAGTCCTAAAATTGCAGAACCATTACTGATTACAGCTACTAGATTTCCTTTAGTAGTATAGTCATAAGCAAGCTCAGGATTTTTTGCTATTGCTTTAACTGGTGCAGCGACACCAGGAGAATAAGCTAACGCCAAATCTCTCTTAGTTATCATTGGTTTTGAAGAGATAATCTCTATCTTTCCTGATTTNTTTGAGCTATGAAATTCTAAAGCTTCTNTATCAGAATAATGTTCGATTTTATTTTTTTTCATTTTGATGTAATTAGATATACAAAATAGAGCAAATTTAAGACTAATATGATTTATGAACCTAATTAAGTCAACTGGTACATTCAGTTTTTATACTCTGATTAGTAGATTATTAGGATATTTAAGAGATGTTCTGATCGCAATATTTCTTGGGTCAGGACCTTTAGCTGATGCTTTTTTTGTAGCATTTAGAATTCCAAATACTTTTAGAAGATTATTTTCAGAAGGAACATTTAATGCTGCATTTGTTCCAAGTTATTCTTCTGAGTTAACAAAAGGCAAAAGAAAAACACAACTATTTGCCAACAAGGTATTTAATATTCTTCTATTTAACTTAATGTTTATAGTTTTTATTGTTGAAATTTTTATGCCAGCTTTTATTTTATTAATTGCTCCAGGTTTTAGCGAAAACTCTGAAAAATTTGATATAGCAATAACTTTAACTAGAATAACTTTCCCCTTTCTTTTTTTTGTTAGTTTATCATCTTTTTTTTCAGCAATATTAAATTCACATAATAAGTTTGCTGCCGCATCAGCAGCTCCAATTATTTTGAATATTATTTTAATTTCAGTCCTTTTATTTGGAAGTTATCTAGCAGATCAACTAGTTTACTACTTATCTTATGCAGTAACTATTGCAGGATTAGTTCAACTAATTTTTTTACTGATATTTGTAAAAAAATATTTTTTACCTAATTTATCATTAAGTTTTAAAATGGATAAAAAAATAAAATTATTTTTTACTAAATTATTACCAAGTATTTTTTCATCAGGAGTAACACAAATAAATATTTTAATAGGTACAATAATAGCTTCCTTTGAAGCAAGTGCTGTATCTTATCTTTATTATGCAGACAGAATTTATCAAATTAATCTTGCAATAGCTGGAATTGCAATTGGAACAGTTCTCTTACCAAATTTAAGCAAATACATTCAAAATAAAAACGCTAAAAAAATTGTTTTTATACAGAACAAATCTTTAGAACTAAGTTTATTTTTAAGCCTTCCAGCTTCAGTGGCTTTGCTTATAGCATCAAATGAAATTACAACTGCATTGTTTGGTTATGGTTCTTTTGATGAAATAGGTGTAAATAATTCTGCCCGTGCATTATTTTATTTTGCATTAGGTTTACCTGCATTTTCTTTATTAAAAGTATTTTCAAGTTTTTTATTTGCAAGACATAATACTAAAATACCATTTTATGTTTCTTTATTTTCAGTAATATTAAATGCCTCACTAAGTATTTATTTTTTCGGTAAAATTGGTTTTATAATTATTCCTATAGCAACAACAATTTCTTCTTGGTTTAATGCTTTAATCTTATTTTCATTTATAAAATATAAAAATTATTTTGAATTTAATTTAATTTTTCTTTCAACAGTTCCAAAAATTATATTATCAACTACATTTATGGGTTATATTTTCTATTTATTGATAAATTTTTTCAGTGATAAGTTAAGTTACTCTTATGAATTTAAATTAATATATCTGATTCTTATTGTCATATTTACATTTTTTGTTTATCTTGCATCATCAGTTTTGACTAAAGCTTTTAAATTAAGTGATATTAAATTAAATGAATAAAAAAATCTTTTCCGGGGTTCAGCCGTCCGGTAATCTACATTTGGGAAATTATTTAGGTGCAATAAAAAATTTTGTGGATCTTCAAAATGAAGAAAATACAGAATGTATTTATTGTGTTGTTGATCTTCATGCTATTACAATTAAACAAGATCCTAAGGAGCTTAAAAATAATATACGCGAAACTACAGCAACTTTTATTGCCAGCGGGATTGATCCAAGCAGAAGCATTATTTTTAATCAATCTTTAGTTCCAGCGCATTCAGAAGGTGCTTGGATATTAGCTTGTGTATCTAGAATGGGATGGTTAAATAGAATGACACAGTTTAAAGAAAAGGCTGGTAAAGATAAGGAAAAAGCCAGCGTTGGCTTATATATCTATCCTGTTTTAATGGCAGCTGATATATTGCTTTATGATGCAACACATGTACCAATTGGCGATGATCAAAAACAACATTTAGAATTATGCAGAGATATTGCTCAAAAATTTAATTTGGATTTTGCTGCGGCAAATTTTTTAAAAGCTCCTGAACCATTAATTCAAAAAAAATTTTCCAGAATTATGAGTTTAAAAGATGGTTTAATAAAAATGAGTAAATCAGATCCTTCTGACTTAAGTAGAATAAATTTAACAGATGATAAAGATCTAATTTCAAACAAAATTAAAAAAGCAAAAACGGATAATTCACCAATGCCAAGTGATAATAGTAATTTAGAAAAAAGACCTGAAGTTGAAAATTTATTAGGAATCTATTCCAGCCTAAATAATCAAAATTTAGAAAAATCAATAGAAGAATTTAGTGGAAAGAATTTCTCAGACTTTAAACAAAAGCTATCAGAGGTTGTAGTTGAAAAAATTTCCCCTATATCATTAGAAATAAATAAATTACTTAAAGATAAAAATCACATAGACAGCATTTTAGCTAAGGGAGCAGAAAAAGCTGACAAAATTTCTTCAAAAAAGATTAAAGAATTAAAAAAAATTATAGGTTTTTAAAATTGACTTTTATCTTTAAATAGAAAAAATAAATACTATATATTTAGTATGTTTGTGCAAACTCAAAATACACCAAATCCTAATTCACTAAAATTCTTGCCAGGCAAGGAAGTTTCAAATGATGATCCTTTTGAGATTACTGACAAAAATAAATCAGATAACGAACTTGTCAAAAATATTTTATCTATAAATGGTGTAACTGGAATTTTTCTAGCTGAAGATTTTTTATCTGTAAATAAAGATGAAAAAACTAACTGGGAAGATTTAAAGCATATTATAATTTCTTTTATTAATGACTATTATGCAAGCGGCAATGAAATAGTAATAGACAGTAATAAAATCACATCTCCAGAAACTCAATTACCAGAAATCGAAAAAAAAATAATCAAAATTTTAGAAACAAAAATTCGCCCAACAGTTGCAAGAGATGGTGGTGATATTAAATTTAAAAAATATAATNATGGAATTGTTACAGTTCAATTNCAGGGAAGTTGCTCTGGATGTCCTAGCTCAATAATGACTTTAAAACAAGGTGTACAAAATCTATTATGTCATTATATTCCTGAAATTAAAGAAGTTATAACTATCTAGTATTTTTAAAGAATTATATATAATTAAATTATGGGTCTAAAAAAAAAAATAAATATATCCAGCATTAAAAAAATTCTTTTAAACAAGGGATATAAAATCTATAAAGACCAAAAAAAATCAATTCATAAAGATTTTGCAAGTTTTTATTACACAGCTATTACAGGTATTTTTTTAATATTTTTCTTTTCATTTACACCAAAAGCTGCACTGCTTACTGATAAAATATTTTCTGAAACTGTAATATTCGAAAATACCTCTAAATTTAACTTTGATAGAGCTTTAAATGGAAAAAAAGAATTAGATTTAAAACCTCAGGAAAAAGCAAAACTTTCCTTTAAAGATATGTATTTTGATATTGAAAAAAAATTTGATGATATTCCAAGTGATCTTGTAAGATTTAATGCCTCAACACTTGACCAGTTATTTAAGGATACGAAATATAGTTTAAAGGAAGTTAGAAAAACTAAATTAGTGAATCCAGGCTATTCAATCGATCTTTTGCCTAAAGAAATTAAACAAATTGAAAGCACCAAGAAAAAAAAAGAATTTTTTATACAAATTGTTTTACCATTAATTTTAGAAGAAAATTATTTGATTAGATTAGATAGAAAAAGATTATTTGTAATATTAAATAAAAATAACAACACAGAATCTGAAAAAAAATGGTTAAAAAGTAAATTTAAACAGTATGGGGTAGTTAATCGAGATTTCACCACTTTAAAAATAAGAATGGATGAAATTCCAGTATCTTTAGCTATAGCTCAAGCAGCAAAAGAAACTGGCTGGGGAACTTCAAGATTTGCTTTAGAAGGTAATGCATTATTTGGTCAGTGGACATGGAATGGCGAAGGTATAAAACCTGCATCAGCAGATAGTGGTGCAACACATAAAATTATGAAGTTTAAAATACTTCAAGCATCAGTTAGAGCTTATCAGAGAAACCTAAATACACACTCTAGTTATAAGGAATTTAGAGAAGCAAGAGCAATACAAAGAGATAATGATGGAAAGTTAAATAGCTTAGAATTAGTCAAATATCTTGATAAATATGCTGAAACAGGAAAAGAATACATTGTAGTATTAAAAAAAATTATTGAACAGAATTCATTGACTGACTTTGACGGGGTTAAACTTTTACCTAGCAGCAAAAAATTAAAAAAATTAATTTAATTTTTTTCAATAGAAAATTGAATTCCAAACCATCTCCAGCCATCAGAATCGTTTAATGAACAGTTAATTCTACCTCTCCTAAACAAAAATTTTTCTCTGAATTTAACTACTAATTTTTTTTTATCTAATTTAATTTCAGATTTGTCCCATTTATTGCCTTCATTAGAAAAACAATTTATAAGGTTTAAATTCTCTTGTTCATTAAAAAATTCAACAATCATTTCAGGTGGGTTATTTTGATTAGTAATGAATTTTTCTTCAGGAGTTATTGTTTTGTATTGAAGGGGCAGTAGATTCAATAGAAATTTAAACCTTTTAAGATCTCCGTATTTTTCATTTATTGGAAATCTGGGTAATTCAAATTTGTCTTTATTTATATCTATTACGCCTGAGTGTTGACCAAATGCATATTTAAATTTCTGACTTATATATTTTTTTTGTTTTAGACTATACTCTCCAAATGGGTAAGAGAAATATATTGGATTATATCCAAGTTTTTCCTCAAAAATCTTTATTGATTGATCTATATCTTTTTTAAATTCTTCAAAATCAAAATTAACCAGATACTTATGAGAATGAGAGTGATTACCAATAAAAGCAAAATCTTCTTTATCAATTTCTTTTATTTGTTTCCAATTCATATATCCAAATTTTCCGATCGGTTCAGTAGAAACAAATAATATGAATGGAATTTTATTTTCTTTTAAATATGGCCAAGCATTTTGATAAAAAGAGCTAAAGGCATCATCTATAGTAATTAGAATTTTTTTCTCAGATTTTGGACTAAAAAACTTTAAGTCAAATTCAACAGGATTATTAAATTCAAAATTATTTTTTTTAATAATTTCAATTTGTTTTTTAAAAATTTCAATTTGAATATTAGTTGAAGGATATTTATTTTCATTAAATCTNTGATACATCAAAGAAAGCGTTCCTAAATCTTCAGNATAATATTTGCTATTATTTTCTTCTGCATTAGAATTCAGAGTAAAAGAAATTAATATGATTAATTTAATTATAGATGCAGCAAAAGATAAAATTTTTTTTAAAATCATAGCTGATGATAAATCATATACCAGTGAATATATTAACAGTAGAGAAAATTTTGATAAATTTGTAGTTTTACTTTTTAAATTTCTAGAAAAAAATAGGATAAATATTAAAGAAATAAATAATATATTTATAAATCAAGGGCCTGGAAAGTTTTCAGGTATTAGAGCTTCACTTGCTGCAGCAAAAGGATTAAGTGTTAGTAATCAATTGAATTTATATGGCTTTAATTCTAATCAAGTGAATGATCAAAATTATAATGAAATAATTGATTTATTTAATAAAGGATTATTAAGAAAAAATTTGATTAAACCACAATATTCGAGTTAAAATAAAATATGACAGAAACAATAGAACAAAAATGTATAGCTAAAGGTGTAAAATTAACTGATCAAAGAAAAATTATTGCAAAAGTAATGTCAAATTCAAATGATCATCCAGATGTTGATGAATTATATAAACGTGTTTCAAAAATAGAGGCTAAAATTAGTATTGCTACTGTTTATAGAACAGTAAAACTTTTTGAAGAAGTTGGAATTATAGCAAAACATGATTTTAAAGGTGGAAAAGCTAGATACGAAGAGCTCAGCGAAAGTCATCATGATCACTTAATTGATATAAAAACAGGTGAAATTATCGAATTTGTTGACGAAGAAATTGAAAAGCTTCAAAAAAAAGTTGCCGAAAAATATGGATATGATTTAGTTGACCATAAGTTAGAGTTATATGGTGTTAAAAAAAAATCCTAATTAATGGGAAAAAAAATATTTATAAAAACTTTTGGTTGTCAAATGAATGAGTATGATTCTAATCGTATTTTTCATTCAGTCAAAAAAATTGGTTTTGAAAAAACAGAAGATCAAAAAAACGCAGATTGTTTTCTTTTAAATACATGTCACATACGAGATAAAGCAAAAGAAAAAGTTTATCATGAGATAGGAAGAGTAAAAAAGATTTATAAAAAAAAACTCAAACCTATAGTCGTTGTAGCAGGATGTGTTGCTCAGGCTGAGAATGAAGAGATGTTAAAAAGAGAGCCTTACATAGACATTGTAATTGGTCCACAGTCTTATCATAAAATTAATAATGTACTTGATAATTATGTTTCTAAAAAACAGAGAGAAGAGACCGAATTTGATACAATATCAAAATTTGACTTTTTTGATAAAATTGAAAATAAAAGCAACAAAGTTTCAGCTTTTTTAACTATTCAAGAAGGNTGTGATAAATTTTGTCACTTCTGTGTGGTACCCTTTACAAGAGGTCCAGAGTATTCTAGATCATTTCATAAAATNTTATCTGAAGTTGAAAGTTTAATTAAGAANGGAGCTAAAGAAATTACTCTTTTAGGACAGAATGTAAATGCATACTCATACATTGAAAATTCAAAAGAGTACAAACTTTCAGATTTAATAAATCAACTAGAAAAATATTCCGAGTTAGAAAGAATTAGATACACGACTTCTCATCCAAGAGACATGACAGAAGATTTAATTGATTGTTATAAAAATAATAAAAAATTAATGCCATTAGTTCATCTTCCTATTCAAAGCGGATCTAATAAAATTTTGAAATTAATGAATAGAAAACATACTGTTGAAGAATATGTTTTAACCTATGAAAAATTAAAAAAAATTAAACCTAGCATTGAATTTTCAAGTGATTTTATTATTTCATATCCAGGTGAAAGTGAACAAGATTTTAATCAAACTTTGCAGTTGGTTAATAAAATTAAATTTATAAATTCTTATTCTTTTATTTTTAGTCCTCGTCCAGGTACAAAAGCTGCAAATCTAGAATTGATAGATGAAAAAATATCTAAAGAAAGATTAAAAATCATACAAAAACATTTATTTGAAAATCAAAAAAATATAAATAAGTCGTTCGAGAATAAATCAGTTGATGTATTGGTTGAAAATAAAATTAAAGGTCAAACAAAACTGTTTGGTAGAAATAAATATATGAATTCAGTAATTTTTGAAGGAGAAGAAAATAGTATTGGAAAAATTGTAAAGGTTAAAATACTAGACAGCAATCAAAATACTTTGTTTGGAAAGATAGAAAACACTAGAGATATGAGAGCAGCATAAATTGAGCAATATTATTCAAAAAAAAATTAACTCCGAACTAAAATTTGTATATTCTAACAATAATACTATCAGCGTGATATTTCAAAACAATGATTTGCTATTAGGTGTCGTAGGTGAATTTAACTGTAACNTAAAAGAATTGGAAAAAATTACTGGGACGAATATTTATTCTAGAGGCAATTCAATTTTAATAAAGAGTGAACAAAAAAAAAATGAATTAGTCAAAAATGCTATAAAATTTCTTGCAGATCAATTTATTATTAATGGATCAATAGAGAAAGAAGATATAATTTCATCGGTAAATAAATTTATGATTAACGAAAAAATAAAAAATTCTGAAAAAAATATAGAATATATTATTAAAACGCCAAAAAAATCAGTAATTCCACATTCTGAAAAACAAAAAAAATACGTTAGAGCGCTCAAAGAAAATGAGATTATAATTTCAGCTGGGCCTGCTGGAACTGGAAAAACGTTTCTTGCAGTTGCAGTTGCATTAACAATGTTATTAGAAAAAAAAATTGAACGAATAATATTGTCAAGACCAGCAGTAGAAGCTGGTGAAAGATTGGGTTTTTTACCTGGAGATATGAGAGAGAAGGTCGATCCATATCTTAGACCTCTGTATGACTCATTCTACGACCTGTTAGATTATGAAAAAATTCAAAAGAAAATTGAAATAGGCGATATTGAAATTGCACCACTAGCATTTATGAGAGGAAGAACACTAAAAAATTCATTTGCAATTTTAGATGAAGCTCAGAATGCAACAGATACACAAATTAAAATGTTTTTAACTAGAATAGGTGAAAATTCGAAAATAGTAATTAACGGAGATCCTTCGCAAATTGATTTGCCTAAAAAAAGCTTATCTGGGCTAACTAAAACTAAAAAACTTTTGGGGCATTTAAATGAGATATCATTTGTAGATTTTGATCATACTGATGTAGTAAGACATCCTTTAGTTTCGAAAATAGTTAAGGCTTATTCAGATCAAAAAACTGATTAATGATCAAAGCCAATGTAATTTTGGATTATCCTAAATGGAGAAAAAAAATAAAAAATCCAAGTCATTATATAAAAAAAAAGTTGAAAACACTTTCCAAAATACCTTCTTTTAGAAATAAAAAACAAGAATTTACTCTTTTGCTTACTAACAATAAGAAAATGAAAAGTTTAAACAATAAGTTTAGAAAAAAAAATATAGCAACAGATGTGTTATCNTTTCCATTAAATTATATATTTAAAAAAAATTCATATTTAGGAGATATAGCTATNAGCTTTGATATAATTAATAAAAGATCAATTAAATCAAATTTTTTTAAAGAATTTGATAAAATGTGGATACACGGATATTTCCATTTACTTGGCTATGATCACAAAAATTTAAAAAGTTTTCAAAAAATGAATAAAAAAGAAAATTTAATATTAAACTATTTTTATAGAAAAAATTGACATCAATATTCAATAATAAAATATTAATTTATTTAATACCNTTTTTTTTAGGCTTATTTACATCCTTTAGTTTACCACCTTATAATTTTTTAATAATAAATTTTATTACATTTCCAATTTTATTATTATTTGTAATTTCTAATTTTAAAAAAAAAT
>JGI26063J44948_1000174_pt1 | contig 15617 bp, 16 predicted proteins | sample MarorgKNORR_S2LV_4_FD_44948 | JGI IMG/M metagenome (IMG submission 44948) | reverse complement strand
GCGAGATTTCAAAATTGGATACCTTACCTAAAAACTGAGATTTTCAAGAAACTCTACGACCAAGAAATTTGGCCAAAGAATTTACCTCCAATGAACCATACAGATGCTGGAGAAGTGTTCAAAGAAACAATCAAAAAGCTTATTGATTCAGGGGTCTACACTGCAAGAAAAAAGTAAAGCCTGTTGTTACTATGGAAGATAGCTACTAAAAAGCGACTGTCTTAAAACCATCCAGCAGCAACAATTTGTGAATCTTGACAGGTTTGTTGACTGATGAATTAAATATTTAGTTAATTGATAATTTAATCAATGTCATCTTCGATGATGCTGCAATGATATCTTCCTCAATTGGGATATCATTTTTGAACCCCACGTCTGCAAAATAGGCATCAACTTTACTGTGTAGGCACATTGCTGTTAATTTTTCTGCAATCAAATTATCGTTTTTAAATTCAACTTCAACCTTGGCATTCAGTAATTTGCCTCTTAACAGAATCTGAATATTTTTATTGTTAATTAGGTTTTTCCACCAGATATATGGTCTGTCAGTCAGACAAACCATTTCTTTGTCCGAAGTTTCAAGGTAACTCACTGGAATGGAATAAATTCTGCCAGATTTTATCCCTGGAAAGATTAATACAACAATATTATCACTGATCAGGGGATGTAAGGGAGATCTGGCAATTGCTCTCGTTAAAGGGTTCACCAATCGAAAAAATATCTGATTCCCGTCCATTTAGTGTCAGCTTATCGCATTTGCTTTTTTAATCCGTTCCTGAACTTCTTCGCTCACTTCATAGGGCTCCCAACCTGGTGGAGGAGTGTAGATACCCATAGTTACCATTTTATTAACTTGGTGTTTAACCAATTCAAGTTGTCCTTCTTCAGTTAGAGGCGGTTCCTCCATGCATAAGTTTCTCGGGTATATTCCACCTTTAGCCATCATTGCATCATAGATCAACTTGTATTCTTCAACCCGCATATCTTTGACTAAGTTTTGCCACTGACCTCGGACCCTAAAATCACGCAATCCGTCCACATTGATAATGCCACTAACCAAGGCCTCACCACCACCAAGATATTCAGACATGATGCCGCCTCTATAATCAATGATCTGACTTCTGCCATTGCTCATTTTAAAATCTTCTCCTCCAGGCATATAGATACCACCAATGTTGGGGCAATAACGTAACAGGTATTAAAAACAGCGTGTGCTCGGTTCTGCACCTCATTCATTTGATTACCCATCCAAGGTTCAGGATATTGGGTTCGCCAGATAATTTCTGCTCCGTTCAAAGCAAGCCCCCTTGCTGCTTCTGGGTAGCTGCCCTCGGCACAAATCAAGGTTCCAATGTTCCCAATTTCTGTCTTGGCAACCGGATAGAGTATGTCGAGCAATTTTTCAGGATCATCTCCATATTTCTCAAGGTACACGATTCCAGATATCGCTGGGCGCCGTATTGGTTTCTCTTTGGTAGAACGATGTCTTGATGTGTTTATGGATTACTTCACCATCGGGGTCGATAATAAAAGCGATGTTGAATATGCGGTCTTCCATGATTTCAGGGGCTTTGGCAACCATCTGAGCAATCAGGTAGATGTTAAATTGTTTGCATATCTCACCTAGGAATTCTGTTTCCTTGCCGGGTATCTCAGGGACCACATCCCGGCATATTCTCAAATGTTCGTCACCCCCTCCTAAACACCAGCCTCCAATGCCGCCTTCTGAAATAGCCACCAATCTGACTGGAAGATCCAGACTGCAATTCCAAACCGCATAGCCTATGCTGGTCTGCAGGCGTTCTAAGTCTTTCCAGTAATCACTGATGTCCGTTGCCATGTGTGATTCATTTTGGATCCCAACTGCGCTGTATTGAAGTACCATATCTATTCCTTTTATTTAATTTACATTGATTTAATTTACAGCACTAAATTTTAGGGCTGTTAACATTGTTTACTCATTATTACTAAAACATATATCAACAGAGTATAAATATACAAATCTAATTGAGGAACTTATGAACCAACCAAAGCCGAGCAATAGTCAAGAAACTACCCCTATTGCTTCTTTGTCGGAGATACCTGCCCTGTCTTACAAAGTATTCTTTATTTGTTTAATCGGTGTTACTTTTGCAAATCTAGACCATTCTATTTTTATTCTTGTCAGTGAAAAGTTTCAAAGTGATTTTGGTTGGAGCTTGACCGATGTGGGATGGTATGTGGCGTTAACTTTTTTTATCTCAGGATTACTCTGCACTCAAGTGGGCGTTCTTACCGATCGCATTGGAAGAAAGAAATCCTTATTACTCTCAACGTTCTTAACCCCAGTTTTTGTTGCTTATCTGGCAATAGCTCCCAATACTCTTGCAATTCTAATTGCTAGAACTTTGGGGTTCACAGCTGCAGGCGCACAGTCTCCTATTACATTAACAACCGTCACCGAGTCTTCACCACCGCGGTTTCGAGGCCTGTTTACAGGGATCTTACAAATTGGCTTCCCTTTAGGTTGGTTTTTTGCCTCAATTTTGGTTACTTTCATGATTGATCAACTCGGCATTAATTGGCGCTACACTTTTCTTTTGGCTCTTCTGTTTTTGCCCTATGGATGGATCATTCATAAATATCTTCCAGAGTCAAAAGTATGGCTTGCAGCCCAAGCTAGAAAAACAGATGATCAACCCAACCCCAGCACTATGATCTTATTCACCAAACAATGGAGAAGAAAATCACTGCTATTATTTTCAGGCCAATTTTTATACGCATTTGCCTACGGCAGTACTTTGATGCTGGTCTTGTATTTCACTCAAGCTAGAGGCTGGGATATAGTTGATGCCATCAAAATCGTTGGCTACTCCTATGGTATTGGTGCATTTGGCTATATAGCAGCAGCAATTGTCGGCGAGTTTTTGCTGACTCGAAGAAACACCATCATTCTCTGGGCACTCTTGGGCAGTATAGCATTCGTCTTCTTAATATGGTGGGCTAAGAGTTGGACCCAAGTTTTGGTTATGTATGGGATGATGACCTTATTTTTCTATGGTGCCTATGCGGTAATGGCAACATTTATTGCAGAGAATTTCCCAGCAGAACTAAGAGCAACAGCAGCAAGTTTTTCAGGTACATTGGCGATCAATTTAGGCTTTGGTTTGGGACCATTGGCGATAACATATGCAGCAACGAACTTTGGTTGGAATATGGCATATACCTATGTAGGGATCATTCCAATTATTCTAGCTGCAATGATTTTTTTACTGCTGAAGCCGGTACCGAGAGAAGACGTCTTTTAATCTATGTTAGTGACTGAGGTCTTGTCGGGCTAAACTCCCTGATACTTTTCAAAGTCACAGGTGTAATCATGGAAAGTATGGTTGGGCTCATAGGCAAATGGCTTCCAACCCAACTGGCCGTAATCTCCAGCGAGTGAAGTTGGTTTGATGAGACCAGCAGTTTGAACAACGGCACCAAAATTTTGCCTGTTTTTGAACATCATTGGATCCCAGCCATGATACATGTACAGCATGTTTTGGCCCACACCAGAGGTTAGGTGGGCTTGGCAAATAAACGAACCTGTCTTGTTAAATATTTGAATCAAATCCCCATCAACAACCCCTTTCTTTTCAGCATCTTTGGGGTTGACGTAAATATCAGGTTCGCCCCTTTGTAAGCTCAACAGAAAGCTGTCATCTCGCCACATACTGTGGATACCATGCCTTGCATGTCCCATGATCATTTTCATTGGATAGCCTTCATTAACCAAAGCATCTATGTGCCTAGGCAAGACTTCATCAAACTCAAAGAACCATTCGTGATCGATATAAAACTGTTGCCTATGGGTAAGTGTCTTGTAGCCTCTTTTTTCGTGGACGCTTTCCCAAATATCGGAGTAATAGGGTGATTCTTTGCTGTGTACAGTTGTTTCTGAGCCCTTGTTTCTGAGAAAACCTTTTTCTGCTAACTCGTCGTATGACACACTCTGGATACCACTGGAATTATCCAGTAAGAATTGGATCACATCCTTTACCGATTTGATTGATCCATTTTTGGTGTAGTCATCCAAAAATTTCTTGAAGTCTCTTTTAATAGGCACCCCAATGACATTGTCATCTATAGGCTGTATATTACGTTCTATTGCTTTTTTGCTAATGGCTTCTGCCAATCTTTTGTAAGCCGTCCAGTCGTCAACTGATTCCCCTAAAGGCTCGACTGCTTTGTCGATGACTTGCATGTAAGGTGTTCTTGGCTCCAGGTGAAAATCATGCCGCTCATAGTGATGGGCGATTGGGAGAACGTAATCAGAATACATGGAAGTTATTCCCATATCCGTTGCAAAGCTGACAATGGTTTCCAACTTACTAAAAGCGGTTTCGCGCCATCTTTTTCCCGATGAACGCCAGGCTGCTGCATTGGTTCCTGAGAACATGGCCATTTTCCAAGGTACTTTGGAGTAATCCGGAAACCAACCACGGTCCACCGATTCTTGAAAGTATTTATCCATTTCCTCTGCCAATTCCTCTCCAAAAGCATCTCGATTAAGTTCTTTCATGTCAGCGTGAACATAATCCCAGCGAGAGAGTTGCAACCCTGAAAGCAGCAGCTGGGTTTGACAAAGCAAATGGAAACACGGCATCATCTTTGGCAAGGTTGGTGATTGTTAGTCCACCACCTTCTTTTCCTGTGTTGCCAGTGATGCAAAGAAGTAAAAACAAGGCTCTCTGCAATAGATCACCGTGCAGATATTTTGAAGCTCGATAGCCTGCATAAATCATACTGGGTTTTGCACTTGCAAATTTTCTTGCTACTTGGCGAATGATATCCGCATGAATCCCGGTTATCTCTTGAGCCATTTCAGGGGTATGCTGAGCTGCACGTCTTTTAGTTAGTTCAAAAACCGTTGTGACCCTTATCGGTCCATCTTTTGTTTCAACAGTCCACTCTCCCTCAATTGCAGGATCAATACCAGCCAACTCAATGGATGGCAGTTTAATCAGATGTTCAGGAGTTCCAGGCGGGGCTGTCGGTGTACCTGTCCCTGGGGCTTCCACAAGAGCGTTGGTGGCCTCATCCCAGAGGTAAAACAGATTATCCCTTGCCTCAGGAGTATCAAAATCAGTTTCTCTGAGATATTTGAGATTATCTGCTCTCACGAGAAAAGGTAAATCAGATTGTTCTTTGATGTATTCGGTATCAAAGCTCCGATCTTTCAAGATAGTGTGAACCATCGCCATTGCCAATGCGATATCGCTGCCAGGTTTTGGGTTTAACCATTTGCTTGCGTGCATCGCGCTTGCATTAAAATCAGGGGAAATGGAAATGACTTCAGTGCCGTTGTATTTTGCTTCCCAGAAAAAATGGGCATCTGGTATTCGAGTGACAGCTGGGTTGCAAAACCAAATTAAACAACACTTGGATTTATAAATTTCTGCCATTGTATTGCCAAGAGTGACATGGCCTAAAGTTATTTGGGCACCAGTAAACAGATCCCCCACACCAGCAAAAGCTTCGGGCATTTGCACGCCACTGATATTAGCAAAGCGGAGAAGGCTGGCATAAGATGCCCGTTTCATAATCATTTGGGTACCCAATCCACAGGTTACAGATTCCGGACCAAATTCGATATTGTAATCCAAGAATTTGTCTGCAACTTCCAGCATCGCTTGATCCCAAGAAATCCTTTCCCATTTGCCTTGTCCTCTCTCGCCAACCCTTTTTAAAGGGTATAAAATTCTTTGTTTGCCATACATGTACTTGGAGTGACGCAATCCTTTCTGACAGCCTCTAGGACCGTAATCTGGAGCATCACTTGAAGCACCGTATTCGCCTTGCTGTTCTTCTCGCCAGACCACGCCATTTTTAACATACACATTGAAGGCACATTGGCCTGTGCAATTGGTACCGTGTAGAATGGGTAATGCTATCCCAGGTCCATTTTTTTCTCGCCAGATCTTCCCACGATCGATAGGGTTTGGTATCGCCAAGATTGGCAATAGCAGGTTTTGAGTAGTTCAAAGAGAGGCCAATTGCAGATGCACTACCGAGTAAAAATTTTCTTCGTGTTGTTTTCGCAGACTTATACATCCCTAATAATCTATCATATTAATTCAGTTATGTACCATGCTGACCTGGCAGGACTAAAATTTTACCGCTCGCTCTGCCAATGGAAAATTCCACAAGAGGTATTCTGTCGTTTCCGAAATACATATCATCTTCAACGAACATAGTTGGAGATCCAAATCCTCCTCTTTCAATCAGATCAGTTGCATTGTTTTTAAGTCGTTTCAGATTCACCATTGAATTAATTCCAGATTCATAATCGGTCGGATCCAATTCAAGTTTTGTTGCAATTTCTGTCAGAACTTCGTTGTTAGAAATATCCTTGAGCCCACCGAAATATGCATCAAAAACCAACCTGCTGTAATCAGCAATTTTATTTGCTTCAATGGCACAAAATGCACCACACAAAGCTTTTTTAGATACATTTTTAGGGTCATCATTTCTGGGCGTTATTTTAAGACCACAATAATTGGCCCAATCTTGCAGGTCTTTTGTTTCATACTTTATCTCGGAGGGATGAGGAATTTTAGGATCAATAATTGAGCCAAGTTCTTGTTCAATATCTGCAAGCAGTATGGGTTTCCAATTGATTACAGAAACAGTTCTTGTTGTGGTTTGGATGAGCCGTTTAAAACTCAAGTAGGTCCAAGGGCAACAATAATCAAAATAATAATCTACGACTATTTTTTTTTCTGTCATCAGTTAAGTTTTCTCAGGGTTGTTTTAAGAACTTTGCCGCCAGCATTTCTCGGGATTGCATCAATGAGGCTTACTGTCTGAGGCATTTTAATTTTTGCAATTTTGCCTTCGCAGAATTGTTTGAGAGCATCTGTGTTTAATTCAACATTGTCTTTGGTGACCAAAAAAGCCTTCAGTGTTTCACCCCATTTTTCATCAGGAACACCAATCACTGCAGCATCGATAATATCAGGATGTTGAAATAACACTTCCTCTATCTCCCTGGGGTAGATGTTAATGCCTCCGGAGATCACCATGTCTTTTTTGCGGTCAACGATATAAAGATAGCCTTCATCATCTCTTTTAGCTAAATCACCAACAGTAAGCCAACCTTGGTCAAGTGCTTCCTCAGTTTCCTTGGGTCTTTTCCAGTAGCCATTGAAAAGGTAAGGGCTTGATGAAAATAATTCACCGACTTCATTTGGAGGGCATTCTTCTCCAGATGTATTGACAACCTTGATGTAGGTGCACGGGAAGGGTTGGCCAACACATTGAAGTTTTCTCAATTGATCGGCTGGCCTTAGGTTAGAAATGATTCCACCTTCTGTGGATCCATAGGTTTCATGGAGAACATCATCGCCATAGACCTTCACAATTTCTTCTTTGATTGCCTGAGGTAATGCTGCTGCGTTGGAAATGATTGTTTCTAGAGAGCCGGGCTTGTTTTTTTCCAATATTGCATTCTCCAAGCTAAGAATGCCATGAAAGTGGGTTGGCACACCAAAAAACCCAGTAATGTGTTCTTTTTTGAGGACAGTGACAATTTCTTCTGGGTCAAATTGATCCATAATTTCTGCGTACCCTCCAAAAAAGATCGGTGCCAGAGCAAAAATCATGCCAGCACCGTGGCACATCGGGGCAATTGCCAGAAATCGATCATCAGGAGAATAACATCCATACTCGACTGCCATGCCAAACAGTTGCAGAATTCTGGAGCGATAAGGCACCAACACGCCTTTTGGTTTACCTGTAGTTCCGGAAGTATAGGGTATGGTGAAGACATCCCATTCCTGGACAACGGGAAGATCGCTGATGGGCTTGGACTGATTGATCCATTCTTCCAGTTCGTTATTGATGGCAATTACTGTGGTAATGGTTTCGAAATGAACATCCCTTAAAAGTTCTGCTGAAGACTCGTCCACAAACAATACTTTGGCTTCAACATCGTTGCAGATCAATTGGATTTCGACCGGAGACAGCTTTGGGCTAATTGTAGCCATGGCTATGCCTACTTGCGAGGCACCCAAAATAATTTCCATGTACTCAATGGAATTACTTGAAATTATGGCGGCATGATCCTTGGGGGTTAGCTTTAGATCATGGATAAGCCCGTTACTAATTCGATCCATGCGATCAGTCAGTTGTTTGTATGATCGTTTATTTTTGCCGTGTTTTAATGCTTGTTTGCTTGGATTTCGAGACATTGCTGCCCGAATGCCCCCAGCAATTGATAAGTGTTGAAAGGTTGGGGGTAGCATTATATTGCCTTTCATAGATAAAAAATTTTTAATTTAAATTAAATACCTTGAGGGCATTGTCTCGCATAATTAATTTTTTTGCTTCTTCGCGGAAACCAAGATCTTCTACTTCCTTGACTGCTCGGATTGGGTCAATGACTGGCCAATCGGTTCCAAACATGACTTTGTTTTTGCCATAGGAATTAGCATAGTGGACAAACGATTCTGGCCAGTATTTTGGTGCGTAGGCATCGCCAGCGGTAAATACATTTTCATGTTTCCAGCACATTGAAATCATCTCGTCAGTCCAGGGGATACCAATGTGGATACCAATCAGTTTTAATTCAGGGAAATCAATTGCAACCTGATCAAGGTAAATGGGTTTGCCGACACTAGGGAGTCGCCTGTTTCTTGAGTAAATTAAATTGTGTCCAACTTGCATCATAATTGGGATATTAAGCTCAGAGCATTTAGCGTAATAAGGGTAATATTTTGCGTGATCAGGGGGCAGTTCACACCAGTGAGGGTATAAATGCGCACCCACAAAACCCATGTGATTTACTGCTTCTTCCAGATCTTTGAGCCCAGCCATACCCCTGAAAGGGTCAATTCCAGCCAAACCTGAAAAACGCTCTGGATGTTCTTGGCAAATTTCATAAACCCTTGAATAGGGAATTTCAAACGATTCCGGTACTCTGATGTCCCCAGCTCTTACGGCAATTAATAACGATCGCTCGATACCAGCAAGATCCATTTTTTCAAGGTATTGTTCTATTGTGACACCACCACGCATCTCTTTTGGCATTCGGACTTGTTCTTTAAAATCCTCATCCAAACCGGTTTGTTTCTGTTCCACTTCTTTTGGGGTAAACAAATTTACTACGATATCAATAATGCCTTCCATGTTGCTTTACCAATAATGTTTTAGAAATGTTTTATTCAGAAAAAGGCTAAAAAGTTGTTTTTACTGCCCATCAAGATCCCAGGGGCTGGTAGATCTTGATCTGACAGGAATCCCTGCTATTACAGGCCCTGGGTTTTGGGGTCATAATTGACCGGATCACCCTTGATAACAACTTCTGCATTAAGTGTCACCCAATTGATTAGTGAACCATCGAGCCTAAAGATCCAAGAAGTTCCCATTTCTTCGCCTGCGACGAAGTGGCCGTGTTTGACTCTTGCAGGCCTGAAAAAATAAGCCCCTGGTACAAAACGACCAAAATTGTAATCCATATGTCCGGTTAAGGTGAATGCCTCTTCAAACACCGGATGGTGGATTAATCTGTCATCTGACCATCCCGGCGGTGCCCAGCCGAGCATGGTAATAAATCCTTTTTCATTTTCAGATTCAGGTGATGGGTCGTGATAGAGAATCTTAAGTTGCAGGAACCTTTGTGTGTCGCCTTCATAGATGTTGTCCATCCATTCCATCTTTGAAGAATCCACCATCGTAAGCTTACCTGGCTCCTCAGATGCAGTATTTCCACCTTCTGGTATGAAGTCGCTTTTGTCAGTCTCGGAGACTGAGAACCCCCAGTCACCGTATTCACGAAACAATAAAATCTCTGATTTTTCATCAACCGAAATGGCTGGTACTTTGAGACCGGCAGGGGCACGCCAATACATCCCGGGACCAAAAATTGTTTCACCCATTTTTATCCGACCTTCGAGGACAAACCATTCGGTATCTGCTTCATGGTAGCCACCTGGACGATCCCAAGCAGTTTCAAAATACAGTTTGGTTGATGCAGAACCATCTTCTTCATCATAGGACAGGTTTCGTTGCATAACTCTGCCGGTACCTCCATGCATTTCTGCAGGATGCCAACACAAATCACTTTGCTGAATGATTTCTACATGGGGTCTCATGTGACTGACCTCTTATTGTTTTATAACTCATTAAGAATATATGAAAGTTTATACTTGATAAAGAGTTGTCAAATTATTTTCATTAAATGATAATCATAGATAGCTTAATTTAAGGAGAGGAAGATGTCTGAAATAAGACTTTCATGGTCTGGTGCGGATGTTACTGTGACTGATGAATACTTGGATATAACCCGTTTTTCAGTCAACATGGAGCAGAGTAGAGCTTTTAGGGACTGGCGAGTTCCAAGAGCAATAGAGTTAGCACAAAGAAATCTAGAAGCCTTGGAGGCTGACAATACTTCGGAAGAAACACAAGCCACTTTAGCCATGTATATAGGAGAACTATATTGTTGGCAAGAGGTCGGTGAGGTTGTTGAACCTCCTGTGCAAACAAACTAAACAAGAACCCGTTAGAAAGGAGATCTAAGATGGATCAATATGAGATTTGGAAATTTCTGCATATTTGCATGTTTGTTTTTTGGCTGGGAACAGACATGGGGGTTATGATTTGTTCAAAAAATCCACAGACACTAAGTTGTCTATAGACGCACGGTTTCAATTATTGGAAATTGCGGTGGTTATTGAGCTATTACCAAGGGTGATGTGGGTTATGGCTCTGCCGTTGGGCATTCATCTATCAAAATCGCTGGGATATATCGACCCCAGTTTAATGACTCTGCTTGGAATGTGGGCCTTCGTAATTGCATGGCTGATTATTAACGTAGGCGGTGCGACCAACTTGGATAAACCGTGGGGGCAACAATTGTCAAAAATCAATAGGTTTGTAGTTGCTGCTTTGGGCGTGGGACTTATTGCTGTGGCTATTTCTTCGTTCATGGGAAATGGGCCGTACGAGGCCAATTCCATTGCCTTAAAAGTCGGTCTTTATGGTTTGATTAATATAACAATCCTTGGCATAGAGATCGCGTTTTTCCCTCTGGGTGAATCTTTTGCAAGACTTGCTGAAGAAGGATCAAGCCCAGAGTTGGAAGAATCCATTAGCTCAGGTATGCGAACTACTTTGATGTGGGTTCATGCCACTTATATTATGATTTTTGTGGTGGCTTTTATCGGCGTCACAAAAATCGCAGGATAGCATAAAAGTTCTTATTTGATTCAGGATCCACATAAATATTTGGCTGCCAATGTAGTGGATTGGTGGCATCAGTCTGGAAGGAAAACTCTTCCTTGGCAAATTAATCCATCAAAATACAAAACTTGGATTTCAGAAATCATGCTTCAACAAACCCAAGTTGCCACAGTGGAGCCTTATTTTATCCAGTTTATGCAACGATTTCCCGAAGTTACAGAACTGGCATCATCATCACTGGACGAGGTTCTTCAATTGTGGTCGGGACTTGGTTACTATGCCCGAGCAAGAAACATTCACCGATCTGCTCACATTATAGTTAACCAATATCAGAGTGAATTGCCATCCGATTATGAAAGTCTTTTAACTTTACCGGGCATAGGGAAATCAACAGCGGGCGCTATTTTGTCCCTGAGTGGCATTGAGCCAAAACCAATATTGGATGCGAATGTAAAAAGAGTTTTAAGTCGATTTTTTGGTGTTAAGGGTTGGTCTGGTGAGAGCAAAGTCAGTAAACAATTATGGGATTTATCTGCCAAGTCTTTACCTGTCGATAATTTCCAAATTTACACACAGGGAATTATGGATTTAGGTGCCACAGTCTGCTTACCGAAAAATCCAAATTGTTCCAATTGTCCAATCGTAAGCAAGTGTTACTCATATCTGAATCAATTGGTTGATGAAATTCCCAGCAAAAAGTTAGCAAAAAAGAAGCGTACAGAATCAACGTACTTTCTCATGATTATTTTTGATGGAAAGAAATTGTTTCTGGAAAAGAGGAAACCCAAGGGGATATGGGGTGGTTTATGGTCATTTCCACAAATCCAACTTGCAGACGACCCTAAAGTATGGTGTGAGCAGCAGTTTACTAATAACATCCTATGGGTTGACCCATGGGAACCTTTTAAGCATTCCTTCAGTCATTTTGATTTGTATATACACCCGATTCAAATTAGGATGGATGGGCAATTTATGAACACAGCACATAAACCAAAAACGCAATCATTTAGCCTGGATCAGTTGGGCTCCTTAGGGTTATCAGCTCCAGTCAAGGGGTTGGTTAATCAGCTTTACTAAAACAATGACTAGACTGGTATTTTGTGAACATTTTCAGAAGGAACTAGAGGGTTTGGACCAACCTCCATATCCTGGTGAAATCGGGGAAAGGATTTATAATTCAGTCTCTAAACAGGCTTGGCAAATGTGGCTAGAGCATCAAACTATGCTGCTTAATGAAAATAGATTGTCAATGGTAAACCCTGAAGCTAGGAAGTATTTGCAAGAAGAGATGATAAAGTTTTTCTTTGGTGGGGGCTCTCAAAAACCCACAGGCTATGTCCCCCCAGACTAGTACGAGTTTTTTTAGGTTTTCTTTTACGAATTCTATAAAATAGGTCATCCCTGTGGCCAGATAGCTCAGTTGGTAGAGCAGCGGACTGAAAATCCGCGTGTCGGTGGTTCAATTCCACCTCTGGCCACCACCTGAAAGCCCAGTTATAGTGAATAAAAGTAATTAGAACCAGTCTAAAAAGCGCAGTTTTTTTTGATTTTACTTAAATTTTTGGATAATTTGACAAAAAACCCCTAAAGCCTAATNAAATCAATGATTTTGNCAGAANACTTAATGTTTTTTTATAGTATGAAATATCCCTAAAGCCAGAAATAACTTTATAAAAACAATTACATAGAGGATGAATGAGTATTGTTGTTTTAAAACAAATAATACATGTTTTTTTGACTCANGTGTGGNCTTTTGCTTAGATCTAATGAGTCTCCTTTGTACTAAAGGGGACGAACGTTTAAACCTTAATTAAGGGGAGGATTTTATCATGAATAGAATCAAAGGTTGGATTGGAGAACTAACCGATATTACAGTTGCACTTGTAGCACTTGGTGTTGCAGCAGGCGTAGTATTCGGTATGGATGTACCATTCGTGGGCGCTGTCCTAGGTAACTTGGTCGACTTGATCAATGCTTTGGGTGATGCTGGCGTTGTTGGTATCATTGTTCTCGCAATTCTCTCAGGTATGTACGGCCGAGGCGGTATGTAACCGAGATAAATAAAGCTTTTATAAGTTTTTAAAATTTAATAAAAGCAAAAAAGGGCTCTTGTGAAAGGGCCCTTTTTTTTATTTCTTTATTTTTAATAGCTCCTAAACTATATTTAGAGCATGTTGAAAAATTTCCTAAGGCAACTAACTAAAGCAACTGATATTGCGATCGTAATTGCCTCGGCCTTAGTTGTGCTGGCTTTTCTGACATCCGACTATCCTGCAGCAACGATAGAAACAGCAAACAAAGCAGCAACCACGGCCACAGCCACAAAGAATGCAGCAACAACTGCCGCAGCAGATTTAGCAACAGCAAAAGAAGTCGCAGAGGATGTAGCTGCAGAAGCAGGTGCAGCAGCAACTGCCGCAGCCGCAGCAACCACAGAAGCAACCACTGCAGAAGCAGCGGCGATTGCAGTAGGTACAGTTACCGCAGCAGAGTTGGCAGATGCCGTAGCCGCAGCCGCAGCAGCAGCCACAGAAACAGCCACGGCCGCAGCCGCAGCAGTAACCGCAGCAGATTTAGCTGCAGCAGAGTTGGCGGATGTCGTAACCGCAGCCAGGGAAGCAGCCACAGAAACAGAACCAGCAGCAGCTGGAGATGAGACAATAGCACTATTAACAGCCGCAGCAGAGAACGCCACAGCAAAAGTTACAGCCACTGAAAAAGCAGCAGCCGCAGCAGCAGAAGCATTAGCAGCAACAAGAGCGATTACTGAAACATCAGAACTATCTGCAGCGACAGAGCTAGCATCAACATTGGCAAACAAAGCCATAGTTGCCGCTGAAGATGCGGCAAAATTAGCCACAGCTAAAGTTCTGGCAACAAAAGCAGTTGCAGAAGCAGCTGCGGCCGCAGCAGCAGCAATGGATGCAGCAGAGGCTGCCACAGTTGCTACAGAAGCGGCAGAAAAATCCGCAGAAGAGGCAATGAAATTTCATGTCTGGTGGCTTCAAGAGGTCAGAGATAACACCATGATCCTAATTAATGCTGCTAGCATTGACGGGTTTATCGCAGTTTTTGCAGCACTTATTTTTTACCTTGCTTACAAAAGAAGAAAACCCTTTTTTGACAGATATTTTAATTATAGGTTCAAACGATAGATACGTACTCAACTCAGATTGAGTTATTTGTAGTCACCAAACTTATTAATTATGAGAACACAATACTTTGGTGATATTTCAGTAACAAAAGTACTGGATGGCACTGAAAAATTTAAAGCAGCCACAGCCTTTCCAAGCGTTCATCTTGATCACTTTCATCAACACCTTGATTGGATTAGTCCTTTTTATGATTTTGATAGTGAGAGCATCATCATTAGCACCCATTCTTACGTTGTTAAAACCCCAGAGTTCACAGCCGTTGTCGATACATGTATTGGTAATGATAAAAATCGAATAGGTTCTGGTCCTCTCTTCAAGGCTAATAAGGGAGTTTTATCGCAGTGGAACAATCGAAACAGTCCCTATCTTGATAATTTAATGCAAAGCGGAGTCGACCCAAAAGAGGTGGATTATGTGATGTGTACACACATGCATGCAGATCATGTGGGTTGGAATACAAAACTACAAGACGGGCGCTGGGTTCCAACCTTTCCGAATGCACAATATCTTTTTTCACAAATCGAGCTTGATGGTATGTTAGAACAAACGGGCAATCCGTTTGATGAATACCTCCGTCTTGTTTATGAAGACAGTGTTCTTCCTATTGTCCAATCGGGTCAATCTATTATCATCGATAGTGATTTTGATTTAGGCAAAGGCATCACTATTTTACCAACACCAGGACATAGCCCAGGACATTATTGTATTGAGCTTAGAGCGCATAATGCACATGGCATTTTGACCGGCGATGTCCTGCATAACCCAATACAAGTTTGTTATCCTCATTGGACAACAATGTTTTGTGAAGACAAGGAACAAGCCAATAAAACTAGGATGAAACTCGTGGATGATTTGACAGACAGCGACATTATTGTTTTGGCAGCACACTTTTCTGGGACCACAGCGGGTAAAATTGTTGCTGATGCCAATGGCACAAAATTTAATTTATTGGATTAATTTTTTATGAACGAAACCACTATAGATTTTGAGAATAATAATTGTTTCGTTTGCGGCCCCAGCAACCCAATTGGATTAAGGATTAAATTTCGTATTGATGGTGATGTTTGTCGAGGAGAGTTTAAGCCTGGAGAAAATCACGTGGGCTACAACAACATCACTCACGGAGGGATCATTTTTAGTCTATTAGACGATGTAATGGCCAACTGGCTATTTTTAAAAAACGAGATTGCACAGACCGCAAAATGCGAATTAAGATATCGCAGACCGTTGCCCATCAATGAAGCAGTAATGCTTGAG
>JGI26063J44948_1000173_pt1 | contig 15659 bp, 9 predicted proteins | sample MarorgKNORR_S2LV_4_FD_44948 | JGI IMG/M metagenome (IMG submission 44948) | reverse complement strand
TGGAATTCTAGCTTACCACCTACAAATTCCTTTTCCCATAATACCAGCCCTTCTATATTCTTACCGGCAATCCTTCCTTCGCCATTCGTGATTATCAGATTGCCATTTTTATTCCAGCGATTGGTTATAAGATATTCGCCTTCTTGCCAAACTCCTTCTTCCCTTTTATCTCCATTTTCAAACCATGTAGTAGATTCGCCATCTTCCTGACCGCCCTGAAAACTGCTCTCATTTTTTATCTGACCACTATCGTAGTATTCGTACTTGTACTCCCAATCAGAAATGAGACGGCCATCTTGGTATTCCTTAGCCCAAAGTTTCCGACCTTCAGCATTTTTACCTATCCATTTTCCATTTCCATCTTCTATCAAAACGTCACCTTCATTATTCCAGCGGGTAGTTAAATAGAATTCATTGTCTACGTATGAACCTTCTTGGCGCATTTGACCACTATCGAACCAATCCGAATAGGCACCATCTTTATTGCCTTCTAAGTTGCTACCTTTATTTTGCATTTGACCATTTTCATACCAGGTGCTGAATTCACCTGTTAAAACACCTTCAACATAAGTTTTCTTTGTACTTAATTGACTATTTTCATACCATTCCTCAAAATTACCATCTTCCTTACCTGCTTTAAAATTACCTGTGGATTTCATTTGACCATTTTCATACCAAGACGAATTTTCGCCATCTAATTTATTATTACGGGTACTCTTCAGCGATTTTTCCTTACCATTACTGTAGAACTGGTACTTGAATGCCCATTTATCAACAACTTTGTTATTCTCATATAAATATTTATTAGCAATTAATCCCTTATCATTCCAAGTAGTCCATACGCCATCTTTTTTACCGTTAGAGTATTTACCTTCCTTTTTAGTATTTCCATTATTAGCATATTTGACCCACAGTCCATCCCGCTGATCATTTTTCCAGACGCCTTCTTCTTTCTTTGAACCATCATTAAAATAAAATGCATATGAACCATCTTTCTTGCCAGCCGCATAAGAACTAGTTCTCGCTAGGTTACCATTTTCATGCCAAATAGTCCATTTACCATTCCTTTTACTATTATTAAATACTTTATGTGATTTGATCTTTATTCTCTTTTTATCATACCAGAAAAGAAACTGACCATCCGATTCATCAGCTGTTTTGATACCAATAACTTGGCCTGCTTTGATTTTATATCCAGTATCCTTATCTATATCTTCATTTAATTCATATAATTGGGCAACATCTACCTCGAAATCGCTGGCAATTTTTTCCAAGGTTTCATCACTTTGAATTTCATGAAAAACGTACTTGGATACAGCGCCCGTGTACTCAGTGCCATGACGATCCCAAAATTTCCAAGTACCTACGGGAAGGCCATCCTTATACTGCCCTTCGGTCTTCCTACTACCATTATTATATTTTGATGACATTTTACCGCTATAAGGCTTTTGAGCTCCTTGTTCATATTTAGCGCCATCTCTCTCAATTAATACGACTTCTTTTTCTTTCTTTCCGCAACCGAAAAGTAATAGAAGGACGATAATACCAATATTTCTATACCTAGAAAATTTCATCATTAAAAACTCTCCTATTTAGTTAATTATTATTTATTAAATGAAAATTATTTGTGGGATAAAAACCAAGTTTAGCACCAAAGTTAATAAAAACCTCATACTTAGCAAAATCTTTCATTCTAAATGAAAGATTAATTATTAATCCAATGTCTGAGCAATTCGATCTCTAACAATTTTTGTCCATAAATCATAACCTGTTACATTTAGATGCAATCCATCTTCAATAAACAATTTAGGATTTGGTGTCCCTTCTATTTCCAACATTGGAGTTGCAGTGTTAACATAATAGAGTGCTGAATTCCATTTCGACAATGTCAGTATTTTATGATTTGTTTGGTTCATGTTATCCCATTTACCCCAGCGACTTATGCTAGGTTTGATCGGGATATAATAGAATTTTACCGCAGGAAAAAGGCTGATAATTTTATCATAAATACGTAAAAAATCATTGTAGACATGGTCAGGAGTTTTACCACTAGAAATATCATTGTCTCCACAATAGAATACGACCGCTTTAACAGAATAGGGATTAATAATTACATCAATATAATGCAGCATATCAGAAATGTGTGCGCCGCCAAAGCCCCTGTTTAGCGCGTTATAGTCAGGGAAATATTGATCCAGTTCCCAAAGGCGAATACTGGAACTCCCGATAAACAGGACCACACTGTCTGGCAACAAACTTTCCTGAGTTGATGTAAGAAATTGATCGATNTGAGATTGAAATCGTTTTGGATCAGGATCACTGACCGTACTATCCTGACTGTGCCCAACAGTTCCAATAACAAGGGCTAGTACCAAGAAATTGACTTTATTTATAATAGAGATTTTACAGTATTTAGCTATTTCATCTCAGATCTTGCATCTTCAATTCGTTGCGGATCAATAGGTTCGGAAAGACCCATGTGAAAAGCGAGAAACCACATCACAAAAATGCCGTAGGCCAGAAAAACCAGCTGCCATACCCAAAGTGACGGCATGTGGAATGGTACCCACAGTGCAGGAGTATTGGGATCTGAAAAAAGTGAGTTCCCAATGCTAGCGAAAGGACCGAAACCTACTAGAAACCAGATCAGAGTAAGGATCCAAGCGAGTGGCAGTTTCTTTCTGCGCTCTGAGTTCATTGCTGATACTGCCTGCAAAAATTGATGCCTTTTCTCTTTTGTTTTAACTGTATTCTCATCATCCTTAGTAAATCTTGAGACTAGTATGGTCGTTGCCAGATTAAAGAGAATCCCCCAACCAGCGCTATGAATAGTGAGTGGGTAGGCACCCCAAGGCACTCCAAACCATGCTGAAGTTTTATCTGTTAATGTTACCGCAATAAGACCGACAACTAATCCCGTCACAACCCCCTGTCTGGTAAAACCTTTATAATAGCAAATACCAATTAAGGCCGGATACATTTGAAACCCATAGGCCACAGCGAGACCGCCCAGCATCACAATTGCCTGGGTAGAATTTGCAGCCACAATCAATGCCGCGCCTGCAACGATAAAAACAAAAATACGACCAATGAATTTTTGTGATCGATCCGAGGCTGTAGGCGCAACATACTTGGCATAAATATCCCGGGTCACCATGGCACTAAATGTAGACATATATGCCGCTCCAGTACTTTGCATCGCTGCCAAGGCACACACAGCCAGCAAGCCCACCAGCCAGGGCATGGAATCAGAGAGCAGATTGATTAATTGGGGGACNAGGTTCTTATCATTTGCCGTTGAAAATATACCTTTCTCAAGAAGGATATGACCTCCTACGCCTTGAAAAATAGTAAACGTAAACAAAATAATACCTATAACTACAGAAGATGCGACCACCTGCTGCCAGCGAAATGCACGACTAGTTTTATTTGCAAAGGCCCACATAGAAAATGCTGGGGAAGATTGTATACCCATCAGGGCAAACATGTACGTCATGCACATCATCCCTGTCCAGGTTCCGCCTACTGCTTTAGAACCTGCAGATACAAATTGAATGCTACCAGGAATGGCAACAGTACTTGAATAACCAGCTGGTGTCAGGTTGTTGCCGCTATTAATATCGCGGCTGACCATATCTCCCAATCCATTCATTAATCCTGTCCAGCCCCCTGCAAAATGAATTGCAATTCCGCCAAGAATTACAATACCCAAAGCCAGTAAAATACATTGGGCACAATCTACATAAGCCACGGAACGCAATCCGCCTGAAGCCACATAGATCACAACAATAGTTGATAGGGCAAACATGCCAAAATTCACACTTACCAGACCATCAGTGAGCACATAGAATAAATCGCCAGATGCTCTAAGCTGTACGCCAAGATAGGGTATACTAAATAGGAAAGCAACCAACACGGTCAGTAATCGAATCGAATCGCCGCCATAATAATCGCTATACATCTCACCTGGAGTGATATATTTATAGGCTTTACCTAGAGCCCATTGACGCCGCAAAAACAGGACTCCAGTAAATGGGATCGTCAGCGCGTAAAAGGACGCAAATGCATACGGTAAACCATCATTAAATATTTTCCCAGGATGGCCGACAAATGTCCAACCACTGAAGCTTGTAGCAGTTGCCGCCAGGACAAACACAATGACACTTATTGATCGTCCTGCTAGAAAATAGTCAGTAGATGTCTTAGCCGTCTGGGCACCCTTTATCCCCCAAAACAGACAGTATGCCCAGTAAATTCCGACAAACGTAATTAACCAGAAAATTTTTGGATCCATATTACCTCACACCTCCTTGAACGGTATACGTAAGTATAATAAACAGATAGTAGCGGAAAAAGTGCAAATATTTTGAGAGGATTTACCACCTGATAATTAGCCAAATAACTTNAGCGGATAAAACCCCTTCTCAATTAGTTTCTGGATTTGGTCAACCACATAAGGTTTATCTTCTTTGTACGTAACTCCAAACCAGGGCGCATTACTATACAAAACATGAACACTTTCTTTCCCTGACCGGATGAGATCATTGATTACATTGGGAATTAAAAATTCACTTTTTAATTCATCTCCCCGTTGTGCTAGAAAATCCACAAACATNTCTTGTAAATAATCAAAAATAACGGGTGTAAAACCCCACATGTTCATTGAGACGGGTTCACTGCCGTTTAAATCAACATCTCGATCTGATGCAATCCCCGAATTTATTTTTTGAAGATTATCTGTCTCGACTACAGTGGCTAGTCGATCATTTTCCACTTCGCATAATCCTCGCGTTACAGGTCCAAAAATAGATAGTGTATTTTCCAGGCGAAACGTAACCATGCTAAAAACATTACTTTCATGGGCATAAAAATCCGCTATTGTTTGGAATGATTCTCGACCATAATAATCATCGGCATTAATCGCATTAAAGGGACCATCGATCAATTCCGCAGCAGATAAAATGGCGTGACCTGTCCCCCAGGGTTTTTCTCGACCTTCAGGACAGGTGAAACCATTTGGAAGATTCTGAATATCCTGAAAAGAAAATTCAACCTGGATCTTATCGGCGAATTTATCGGATACCTTTAATTTGAATTCCTGCTCAAAATCCTGGCGAATGATAAAAATAACCTTGGTAAAACCTGCTGCAATAGCATCATACACTGAATAATCAATAATGGTCTCCCCACCGGGACCAACTTCATCTAATTGTTTTAAACCGCCATAGCGCGAACCTATTCCTGCGGCCATAACCAGCAATGTGATATTATTCATAGAAAAAACAGACCTTCATGGGATTTATACAATTCTCGTACCACTATCTGAACTAATTATAAAAGATTTACCACCAACTTTTTCAATGGCTTCGGCTACAATTTCAGCATTTTTTGGAGCATAAGCAAACATACATCCCCCGCCTCCTGATCCATTGATCTTACCACCCAACGCACCGGCATCTAAAGACGCATCTAGCATAGCTTCGATTTTGGGTGTGCTGACCTGTAAAATATCCCGTAACACAGCATGATGTTGGGTTAAACGAGTGCCGATNCAAGTAGGATCAGGTCTTACTTTTTCTAATTCGGGTAAAGCTTGTCTCAAAATATTCCTATTTTTGATTGTCCCTTGGAAAATACCTTTCTCTTCATCATTCAATGGGGACATATCCACATCGGTGCAAGTATGAATGTTAAAATCCGGATTTTTTACTTTTAATTTTTTGATGATCTCCAGCCGGGTATCCCGGCAACGTTGCAGAATACTCATAGTATCCTTCGGCTCGCAAGAATCTCCTAAAACAAAAATCCCCAAATTTGGGTTCAAGGATTTGATGGATATCTCCGGTTCGGACTCTAAATAGAGCAGGTGACCCATGGTGGCGGAATACTGGTCCATCATACCACCTGGTTCCGCAAACTCCAACACCTCTGCTTTATAAGCCAGTTCACCAATTTTTTGGGCATTCCAAGCTACTGGCGTATCCGCCATACGGGACAAGAAATAAATCCAACTCACCATAACCGCTGATGAACTGCCAACACCAGCCTGAATGGGAATTTCGCTAGTAATTTCGCTTTCAAAGCCATTAGAAAAAACAAGTTCCTCTCCACTGCAGATTTTTATTCCGCTTTTGAAATAATCACGCGGTTTGGTGTAAACTAAATCATTAAGTAAAAATGACTCCGTTTCACCGATGTCCGGCTTATGAATAATAACTTGCTGATCTTTTCGCTTTTGACCGGTAATTTGGGCTCGAAGTGATATGGCCATGGCTACCACTGGTAGCCCTAGATAATCCTGGTGCTCTCCGAAAAGACAGATCCTTCCGGGAGTGCTTATTTCCACAAGCGGGTTAAACCAAAAGCTGAAACCCCGGCGAGCCCGATCAATGCGATTCCAAATGGTTCCCCATAAATCAGTTGGCCAACACCAAGGAGTACACCATAAACAGCGAAACAGCCGAGCATCATACACAGTATCCCATTTGGTACCGGCCACGGTTCAGAAGAGACTCCATGGGAATATCTCGACCAGCCCGGACCACCAGGGTTTACTTTTTTCACAAAGTTCTTAAGTGTTTCTTCATCATCTGGCGGTGTAAAATATGTGGCTACAACCCATACCACAGTGGTTAAAATTGCGCCAATAACTATTTTCTCCCACCCGGGAAAACTTTGATTGATAAAATTAAAATAAAAAGCAATACATAATGAACTAACCATGGCCACGATCTCTGTGTAGGCGTTGATCCGCCACCAGAACCAGCGCAGGATATAGATCATTCCCGTACCGGCACCGATCATAAGTAACAGNTCGAACGCCTGGCCAGCGCTGGTCAGGAAAAGNCCTAGACCGCCTCCAAGAATAATCGATATTACAGTAAATAAGCGGCCTACATTTACNAGGTGTTTTTCAGAAGCATCTGGTTTAATAAAGCGCTGGTAAAAATCATTTACTAGGTAACTAGCACCCAAGTTAAGTTGAGTAGACATGGTACTCATAAAAGCTGCAATCAGCGAAGCAGCCACCAGACCAAGTAAACCTGTGGGCAGTAATGTTAGCATGGCTGGATAAGCTACATCATGGCCCAGTTTGTCTGGCGATAAATTTGGAAATGCATCTTGTATATCTGACAATTCAGGAAATACAATTAGNGAGGACAAAGCAATAAGGATCCATGGCCAGGGACGCAACGCATAGTGGGCTACATTGAAAAACAGGGTAGCACTGACAGCATTCTTTTCATCTTTAGCAGAAAACATACGTTGCGCGATATACCCACCACCACCGGGTTCAGACCCGGGATAATAACTGGCCCACCATTGTACAGCTAATGGGACCAATAAGATGGGCACCCAAATATCTGGATCTGACAGATCCGGAATAAGCGCCAGTTTATCAACAACATTTGCATGGGTGATCAAATTGGATAAACCACCAATTTGTTCTAAACCAAGAATATATATCATGGCCCATATCGAACCGACCATGGCCAGTGAAAATTGAACAAAGTCTGTAATAATTANTGCCTTCAGTCCTCCCAACGTGCTGTATGACAATGTAATTGAGCAGGCAATTAGAAGCGTTAGCCAGCCGGGCCAGCCTAATACAATCTCGCCAAATTTTACTGCGGCGAGGCTCACTGCACCCATAACTAAAACATTGAATACCAATCCAAGATATAAGGCGCGGAATCCTCGTAAAAATGCTGCTGCCTTACCGCTGTACCGAAGTTCATAAAATTCAATATCAGTCAATACTCCGGAACGGTGCCACAGTTTAGCATAGACAAAAACAGTCAGCATCCCTGTGAGTAAAAATGCCCACCAGACCCAGTTNCCTGAGACACCATTTTGGCGAACGAGATCAGTAACAAGATTAGGCGTGTCCGTAGAGAATGTCGTGGCCACCATACTAACCCCCAGCAGCCACCAGGGCATATTGCGACCGGCCAGGAAAAAAGATTTCGTATCTTTTCCAGCCTGTTTTGATGCCCAGATGCCCACGGCCAATGAAAGCGCAAAATATGCGCCAACAATAGTCCAATCAAGTGTCGTTAAAGTCATAAATTAATATTGATCGTTTAAACCAAATACAGGTTTGTTGGTTTTCCATTTCCCCCTGGTAAAGTCAGGTATTTTTATGGATGCACTATTTTGTCTAATGGACTTTTCTGAGAGTGGACTGATTACACTCCAGCTAGCGGCATCATATACATCCAATGGAGGCTCTGNGTNGCGCTTCATTGNTTCCAGGAAAGCNCGAAGCACAAAGAAATCCATTCCGCCATGGCCCGCGCCAGCTGCCTGATCCTCAAATCTTTGCCATAACGGATGATCATATTCTTTCAGGTATGCTTTATCTTCTTCCCAGCGATGATCCATAGGGCTTACGCTCTCAATGTATATAGACTGACTGTCCTTCATCCATAAGCCCTTAGTCCCCTGCACTCGGAAATTCAAACTATAAGGTCGGGGTGAATTGGTGTCGTGACTAAGCATGATAGTTTGACCATTGGCACATTTTATAACTGTAGTAACTATATCACCTAATTTGAAGTCTATTGCCGCATTGGGATGATCAGAGCCACCGTGCTCCACGATATACTGATGCAGCCCGCGTGTTTGTGTTGCTGTAGATGTCAAATGGACCATCCGGTTACCGTGATTAATGTCCAGCATGTTGCTTACCGGCCCGAGTCCGTGGGTAGGATATAGGTCACCGTTACGATTCACACTATGATTTGTACGCCATTTCGCTTCGCTGTAGCCTTTTTCACCGAATTCAACACCACCCCCATATGGTTTTATGCCATCATTAAATTTTACTCTCCGTAAATCATGCTGGTACCCCCCCTGACAGTGCAATAATTCACCAAAGAGACCTTTACGCACCATATTTAAGACTGCCATAACATCACGTCGATAGCACACATTTTCCATGATCATACAGAACCTGCCAGTTTTTTCGGAAGTATTAACCAGATCCCAGCAATCCGCAACCGTAAGAGCTGCAGGTACTTCCGTGCCTACATGCTTTCCTGCGTTCATGGCTGCCACGGCCATAGGATGGTGCCATTCCCATGGGGTTGCAATAAATACACCATCTAAATTCTCATTCTTCACCAGATTTCGAAAATCTTCATCCCCTTTATTATACACTATTGGTTCGGGTCGCCCTGCTTTCTTCAGTACTGTCAAAGCCCTGTTTACCATACCATCATCTATATCACAAATTGCTGGAATATCTACATCGTCTCTGTGGGTTGTGAGTCGCATCATGCCTTGCCCTCGCAAGCCAGTACCAATAAATCCAACCCGCAATCGGTTTTTCGTTACAGGATATGAAAATAACTCACTGGGAATTATCCGCTACGGCTGAGCCCAATAAGGAGCTCATAAGTAAAAATTGCCGACGCTTCATAGTATTATTTATTGGTTACCGCTAATGGTAATATTCAGCTTGCGGCCCAGGTTAAAAGCAAATAAATGGCTACGGTTGCACTGAAAATACCAGCGGATACTTTCTTTGCCATAGGCCAGGGTGTCATATCTACAGGCGCAGGCGTCTTTTCCTCACTAACGGCAATTTCTTCTGTTGTTTTGGGTGCTAGATAACCAATGATCAGCATAACACAAATGGAGGCCAAGAAACTAATAAAATAACCATGCAGCCAATGCAGATCACCATCGGTGTTAGCAAAAAATGGGATTACATCTTTTATATTTACAAAGGTAAAGAATGAATAAAATGAAATACCTACAATCATCCCAATCTTTGCTGCCAGAGCAGGTACATGTTTTGTAGTTATTCCCAAAAGGAATATTCCTATGATTGGAACACTGTAGAGACCATTAACCTTTTGTAAATATTGAAATATGGATTCCATCTGGGCCAATTGTGGTGCAATAAGAATAGAAGCCACGGCTAGTAGTATACCAAAATACTTTCCGATTTTTACAGTCTCTTCACCAGAAGCAGAAGGATTGATATAGCCGCGATAAAATTGTAGGGAAAAAAGTGTGGAAGCGCTATTCAACGCACTATTGAAGGAGCTTAAAATGGAACCAACCAGCACTGCAGCAAATAGACCCAAAGACCAATCTGGTAGAACATGACGTACGACAGCGCCATACACCTGATCCTGTTTACCAATATTCAAATCTGGCATATGAAGGGCAATTATTCCTGGCAGACATAACATAATTGGGCCCAATAATTTCATACCTGAAGCAAAAAGGATACCCTTTTGGCCCTCCGCTAAACTACGGGCAGCCATGGCCCGTTGCACAATAACCTGATTTGTAGACCAGTAAAAAACTTGGATAAACATCATGCCGGTAAATAAAGTTGGCCATGGTACAGTAACAGTTTTACCCTCCAGGTTTGTTTGAGCTAACACTGCCAGNTATTGAGGATTATCTCGGCCTAGAGTTGCNATTCCATCAAAGAATGATCCACCACCCAAAGCGNCCAAAGCTAGANAGGGAATTGCCAGACCACCGATAAGCAGACCGATCCCATTCAAGGTGTCACTTACTGCAACAGATTTTAATCCACCAAAAATCGCATAGGAACTACCCAAAACTCCAATGATAGCAACAACCAAATAAAGGGGCATATTCAACCCGAACATAGTTATTAAAGCCAGGGATCCAGTATACAAGACCACCGGCAATAAAACAGTTACATATCCAAATAGAAACAGACCTGAAACCATTGAACGGGTTGTCTTGTCAAAACGTTTTTCCAGGAACGCAGGTGTTGTTGTAAATCCACTAGCGAGATATGTGGGTAGAAAAACAAGTGCCGTGGCAATCATGGCAAATGCGGCCAAAGCTTCCCAAGCCACACCTACCAAGGCCTTATCTCCAAATACATCACCATTCAGCCCCACTAATTGCTCAGTGGATAAATTAGTAAGTAATAATGAACCAGCGACCAACGGCCAGGTTAAGGCCCTCCCACCGGTAAAATATTCTTCCGTTGCACTCTTGCTTTTCTTCATTCGCCCGACAAGGATATAAGTAAAAACTGCGACTGCCGCCGTAGCTGTAATGAAAGAGACTATAGAGATAGTATTCACGATATGTTACTCCAGTTCACCCTATTTTAATTTCAATTTTGAAAGTGCCATAAGATCATCATCTTTTACAAAGGGTCTAAGGTAAAAATTATATTCGTAGCTACTTGATTTTCCAGCCAAGGTGTATTCCAAATGCGGTCGCGCGCCCCAACTATTGTCACCTCCCACACCAGTTTGACGAAAATCTATTAGCCAATCTACTTGATTTTTTGGCTGTAAATCCAGTTTACCGTGCCGATGATCGCCAGGTACATAATCCAGATCATGATACGGGTACTGATGCACACTGCCATCAAATGTTGGTTGACCTACGGCCATTAAACCAATTGTTCCATTATCCAGGGCCATCCACCGTATATCTGTTTTATTCCCTGTCTCTTGGGGACGGACGTAAGGGTAAGTCTGATCCCAAACTGAACCGGAAAAAACTTTCACAGCTGCTGATGTTTTCCGATCCCAGTAATTTTCGTGTGGTCCCCGCCCATACCAAGTTAATCTGTTGAAATCTTTAGGTAATGTCATTTTCATTCCGAATCTTGGTAATTCTGGTAATCTTTTATTTCCAGTTTTCAGTTGTAGTTGGATATCAATTAAGCCATTACCGTAGATTTGGTAAGTCATCGTAATTTTTGATCCCGTGACCTTATGTTCAGTGATCACTTTGATCTTGGCGACATTATTCGCCAAGGAACGCTGAAAATATTGAACGGTTAATTCTTTACCAACATTTTTCCATACAGCTGTCCGAATGTGCATGAGATTTCCAAGATCATTATCAAGGGGAGCACGCCAAAAATGAGGCATCAGATCTGATTGAATTAAATGCCGGTTTTTGAAAACATAGTCAGATAAATATCCCGTGGCCTTATTAACAACAGCATGGAAATTTGATCCTATTATACTCACAGTGCTATCTGTTTCCGAAAACCGTATCGCTGGAAATTTAGTTATGTCTTGCTCTACAGAAGGACGCCTAATCGACAANTTGAATTGTTCCCAGGCAACAACATGTTTTTTTTCTATCAGCGGAAGATCACGATTCGTTCTGGCTCGTATGGTGAGAAAATATTCTGCACCGGGTTTAGGCACAACACCGGAAAGATTGAAAGATAAAACAGTACTCTGACCTGGATGCAGATCCAACTTACCTAATTTACCCGATTCTACCGTTTTGCCATCCTCAGCAATGAACCAGGTAAAATCAAGATGATCCAGATTAATAAATTCGTACCGATTAGTTATTCTTACCTGTCCACGGGCAATATTTTCTGCTTCAAACTTCACTGGTTGATANACCTTTTTCACTTCGAAAAAATGCGGGTTCGGTGTACGATCCGCTGCCACCAGTCCATTGGCACAAAAATTAGAATCATTCGCAGTGAACTCTGTACCAAAATCGCCACCATAAGCCCAGTACTCCCTACCGCTGGAATCTNTTTTCAGGATAACCTGGTCTGCCCAATCCCAGATAAAGCCACCTTGCAGAGCCGTGTATTCTTCAAATGTATCCCAATAATCCTGCAGATTACCAACGCTGTTGCCCATAGCATGGGAATATTCGCAGAGGATAAGTGGACGGGATGGATCCTTTTCCGCATATTTTTTGATAGTTTCAATTGTTGCATACATGGGGAAAACTACATCGGTATGCTTCCTCTCCNGTGCGGGTTCATAGGCTACGGGGCGGGATGGATCCTTTTCTTTCATCCACTGATAAAGTGCTTTAAAATTCGCTCCATCTCCTGCTTCATTGCCCATTGACCACATAATAATACTTGGCTGATTTTTATCTCTTTCCACCATTGCTCTGCCCCGCTCCAACCAGGCTGATTTCCATTCCGGATCATCGGCAATAAAGCCATACTTCTGAGGATGGAATTCCATACCGTGTGCTTCAATATTTGCTTCATCAATGACATATAAGCCATATTTGTTGCATAATTCATACCAGCGCACTTGATTTGGGTAGTGACTAGTCCTTACTGCGTTTATGTTATACGCTTTCATTAATTGGATATCTTTAATCATTAGGTCTTCTGTAATCGATCGCCCCCGCACAGGATCCCATTCATGGCGGTTAACACCGCGGAACATTACAGTTTTTCCGTTCACAAGCAAATTTCCATGGGCTATCTCTACCTTCCTGAATCCAACCTGTTGGGTGAAACTTTGAATGACTTTACCATCACTATCAAAGATCGTGATCATCAGCCTGTAGAGGTTCGGTGTCTCTGCTGACCATCGATCTACATCTTCAATAACCGTATTAAAATTTAGAGTATCCGATTTACTACATTTTATCTTTCTATCAAATGTAACTACAGGAAACTGCGGATTATCAAATCTAGTTAATTCCCCTCGGATCAAAACATCTACGCTATCAGGCGTTTTATTTATGAAATCGATAAGCAATTCGAATTGACCATTTTGATATGTGCTATCTAGATCTGCTATTAGAGTAAAATCAGAAACCCTTACTTTTGGTTGAGCACGGATAAAAACATCCCGTTCAATTCCACTGATACGCCAGGTATCCTGTCCTTCTAGGTAGGAACCATCAGAAAAACGGTAAACCTGAACCGAAACGGTATTTTCACCGGATACAACAAAANCAGTAATATCGAATTCAGCAGGTGTTTTTGAATCCTGACTGTAGCCTACAAACTGTCCGTTAATCCATAAATAAAATGCAGATCGCACTCCATCAAATTGAATAAAAATATTGCGGGTTAACCAATCGTCAGGTAAATGAAAATTACGTCGGTAACTACCCACGCGATTGTAATCATGTGGTACCGCAGGCGGCTCAGGTGGAAACGGATATTCTTCATCAAGATAAATTGGAACAGACCAGCCTTGCATCTCCCAACTCCCAGGCACTTCTATGTCATCCCATTGCGTTACATCAAAATCACTTTTCATAAAATCCAAGGGTTGACTTTCTGGATTCAATGCATAATGAAACTTCCATTGACCATTCAAGGATTGATAATAATGTGATTTTTCCGGATCGCCCAACAATGCCAGATCCTCAGACTCATAATGGAAAAAATGGGCCGTGGGATCTTCTCGATTTATACTTAGAACCGCCGGATTTTCCCAATCCGGCCGATCAATTGACGTCTTGTTANCTACCATGAAATAAGCAATCAATATAATTGTTATCAATACCAGTATATTAACAAAAGTTTTAATCATGTACGTTTAGTTGAAATTATCCTCCATTAATACCTTATTTAAAGTTTCAACCAATTGATCAGTATTATCATTGGTAAACACCATTGGTGGTTTGATTTTTAGAACATTATGATCTGGACCATCGGTGCTTATAAGTATTCCATGATCTTTCATATCATTCGCTATTTTTTCCGCCTCATCACTTGCAGGGGTCAGTTTTTCAGGATCTTTTATCAATTCTATACCAAAAAATAGACCACGTCCCCGCACATCACCAATAATATTATGCCTTTGTTTCAAATCATTTAATTGGTCCATTAAATACGAACCCACCTGTAACGCATTTGCTTGTAATTTTTCTTCTTCTATTACTTTCAGCACGGCTCGACCGACAGCGCAAGATACAGGGTTACCTCCAAAAGAATTAAAGTATTCCATACCATTGTTAAATGCATCAGCAATTATTTTAGTTGTCACCACTGCAGATAATGGATGACCATTACCCATGGATTTNCCCATTGTTACAATGTCTGGCCGTGCATTCTCTGATTCGAAACCCCAAAAATGGGACCCTACCCTGCCAAAACCAATCTGCACTTCATCAGCAATGTATAAGCCACCGGTTTGCTGTACTTTTGTACTAGCTGCAGCTAAAAACCCTTCTGGAAAAAAGATCTGGCCACCGCAGCCCAGTATTGCCTCGGCAATAAAAGCCGAAACCTGTTTATTATCATCGTGTAAAACATCAAGGATCTGCTGGACACAATCAGCATATTTTAAAGCAATATCACCATCGTTGGACCTGTATTTACCCCGATATGGATCCGGCATTGGGATCTGGTACACAAAATCTGGTGATCCTGTACCACCCGGACCATCAAATTTATACGGACTTACTTCAATTGTGGCCTTTGTATGACCATGATAGGCACCTGCAATCACAATCGTTTGATTGCTGCCAGTATAATTCCTGGCCATACACAAAGCCAGGTCATTGCTTTCGCTCCCTGAATTGGTGAAATAACAAACATCCAGTTTCGCTGGTAATTTTTTAGTCAACTCTTCAGCATAATTAACAATATTGTCATGGAGATACCTGGTATTGNTGTTCAATAACCTGTTTTGTTCCTCCAGGGTCGCAAGAANACGAGGATGACAATGACCTACATGACTGATATTATTCACTGCATCAAGATATTGTTTGCCATCGATAGCATATAAATACTGTCCTTTTCCTTTTACGATATGCAATGGTTCATGATAAGAAAGACTAAAAGATGGACCGATATATTGATCCCTGAGTTTCTTGATATTCTTGGTGCTAAGCAAAATGCCTCAGTGGAAAGTTTTATCCACAACTTTATCGGACCAGCCCTGCAGATCCACATTCTTCAT
>JGI26063J44948_1000171_pt1 | contig 15665 bp, 14 predicted proteins | sample MarorgKNORR_S2LV_4_FD_44948 | JGI IMG/M metagenome (IMG submission 44948) | reverse complement strand
CGTGGGGTGATTACTACTGGGAACTAGATTGCTGGGCCGACTTAGACGTCTCATACTCCGTTGACAATACCAGCTACTCCGCCGAGGTGGATCATGTTCCGATTAGAACTTACGACGACTACGAAGGTGTGGAAGGCGATTGTTTGGATAACATGGAAGACGAGCACGATGGTGTCGTTATGCTGTACTACAATATTGAGGATCCTAGCGAAGTCAGAATCGATGACCCGGCTTCAGCAACTTTATTCTTCTTTATCTGTGGGTTTATACAACTCATCCTCTTGATTGTGGTTCTACTATTGGCCCGATTCGATGTAGGAGGGAATAGCGTCAATTTCTCGTCGGGCGGTCGGTACTACGACGACCCGGGTTACTATGATCGGCCTTGGCACAGGAGGCCATGGTTCTACCACAGACGCCATCACTACCATCATGGACACCGCAGCCATCACCGCAGCCATCACCGCAGAAGTAGCAGAGTCATTAGGAGCTTTGGTGGCCGCAAGTCCGGTGGCGGCGGCAGGTCCGGTGGCGGCGGCAGGTCCGGTGGCGGCGGCAGGTCCGGTGGCGGCGGCAGGTCCGGTGGCGGCGGTCGGCGAGGCCGNTGAATAACAGCCCTTCTCCGAAGGTCTGAAATCAAAGTCGAAGCATTGCTCGACCAAGATGCACCCAGACTGGCAGGTCGTTCCTCAATTCGAGGGCGCTTCNAGCGAGGAAATCCATGTTCCCGCGGCAGATGGTGTTACCGTTCGCGTCCTACGCTGGACTCCACTCGATGCGGTTGCCGCGCAGTCGCGTACTCTGGTGATGATTCCCGGCTGGAATTCGGTCATCGAAGGTTGGCTGCCGATCTTGTCTGAATGGGTCAAGCAACGACCTATCATCAGCATCGAGACACGTGAGAAGGACAGTTGTGTGATCGATGGAGAAATTGACAAATCGACTTTCTCGATGCCGAATCTCTACGGCGACATCTGTCTCGCTCTGAGAAATCTCGGCATCGACTCGACAAAATGCGACGCATTCGGCTCATCACTCGGAGCGACTCTGCTGCTCGAGGGATTGCGAGATGGAGCACTCGAGTTTCGCTCGCTCACCGTTCTTTCGCCGAACCTCGCTTTCCCAGCCCCGCTGTGGGCGAAAATCATGATGCCGTCGCCCGTTTTCGTTTACGCGCCATTGGTTCACTTCGTCATCTGGTATCTCGACAAACGACTGGAAGAGGAGGGTCAGCGCATCCGTTATCGCCGCACCTTGCTCGCAGCCCACATTCCCCGCCTACGCCTCTGTACGCTCGTCTTCTCGAAGTTCAAAATGGACCTCGACTTCACCGAGATTATGCTTCCAATCGGCATACTGCGCGCCTCTTCCGACACTCTGCACGACCATGGCGACGCCGGCGTTCTCGACGCCGCCCTGCCCAACAGCACGCTGATCGATATCGAAAGCAATCAATTCGCCCACGAACCCGAAGCGATACCACTCATCGAAGCCTTCCAATCATCCATCCTCTCCTGAGATTGAATCGAGGGGAGGCTTCGAATCATCACGGCTACCTCGCCGAAACTGCCCCCTACCATTCTGTTATCTTGCCGTGACGACCACCACTCCACTACCTCGATAGCCGTGGTCTTCAAGCGATGGAAATACGCTCGACTGCGTTCGGTTTTCGACTGAGCGAGAGCGAATTGAATCGCCGTCTTCGGTGGCCTAGATGAGCGCTCTCGACCGTCTGAGGCAAGGCTGAGAACGCGGTCGAGAGTTGGTGGGCCCGCCAGGATTTGAACCTGGGTCTGTGCACCCCGAATGCACAAGTATAGCCAAGCTAACCCACGGGCCCNTGTGTTTGTTNAGTCGCGATTCAGTCAAGAGGATTACCCTAGCTAAAACACCGTTCAAGCTAACGAAGTGAATGGATCGTCAGCACCCCAAGGGTCGACGGGCCCGACGCCGAAACTACCGAGTCGCTCGTAGAGATTCTCGATGATCGCGTAGGGCCAATCGGGGTTGTCCGGACCGTAGCGCTCGGTCATTCTNCCGCCTTCGCCGCCGTGGAAATGGAGCGGGACTTCGAGGCGGCGAAGCATTCCATCGCTGAATCTGCCCATGGCGAAGAGATGCTCTGAGCCATTCTGTCCGAGGATTCGGTCGGGCACCGAATCCTCGTCGACAGGAGCCTGCTCACAGGCTTCGACGATGGTATCGACGAACTCATCGAAAGCAGCGTCGAGGCCGCCCTCGTGGGCGATCGCCTCGAGCGATGCCATCACACCGAGAGGATCCAGCTCACCGGTGAGAATCTGCAGCCAGGTGTGATGCGAGAGACACTGGAATATCCGCGGGTCGGCGGCCACATGCCGCCATTGTGCGAAGGGGCCTCTACTGCGGTCGCCGGGCTCAGGCAACAAGCCGTATTCGATGAAGGCGTCCTTGAGACCGCCGAGCCTCGTGGGGTCCATCGCGATATGTGCATTGGCGAGGGTCTCCTCGGTCAGCATCCACCAATCGATACCCTCGCGGGCGGTCGAAATCGAATCGTGGAATTCATCATAATCGCCGTACGATGGAGGCATTGAGCCGGTCTGAGCATGAGTGCGCAGAGTGTGAGCGGTGATACCGGAGTCGACTCTGTGGTGGAAATATTCGTGATCGAAACCAAACAGAAAAGCNAGGTCAAGAGCAAGCATCTCGATGTCTTCCATNCCTTTCGCATTCATCCGATTGGCGATTTCAGCAGCCAGATTAGCGAGAGCGTCTGCATTGCAATGAATGCCCCAATCCAGATCGACGCTNGGCTCGCCGGCAGCGCGGTCGAACATCGGTTTGTACCAGAAGCTGTGGAGTCCGATATCGGCCTCACCCATGGTCGTCGGGCCGTGGACGAATGGCTTGCCCTCGTCCATTCGCAGGCCTCCCATGCCGCTCATGGCCTCCGAGCCTGCGCCACTGCCTATCAAGCGATTGTCTGATGAAGGGGGCGCTTGCGTGGAGGTTGAGAGCCATGCGCGACCAGTCCTCCTCATTCGATGTCGCGCGTATGGTGACAGAGTTGCGCTCGATGCTTGGCGCTCGCGCACGCAAAGCGTATCAGCCGCACTATGAACAGGTTGTTCTGCGACTGAACCCGAAGGGAGAACCATCCACGGATCTTGTGATCGTCAGAGGAAAACGCATCTATCTGTCNAGGCGCGATAGGCCGATGCCGTCGAACCCATCTCAATTCTCGATGTTCCTNAGGAAGCATCTGGCCAATTCGCGCTTGGTCGAAGTCGAACAGGTCGGCTTCGACAGAGTAATCATCCTGACTTTCGAGCACGGAGGTGGCCGTCTGAAGTTGGTCATCGAGTTGTTCAGGGACGGGAACGTGATTCTGCTCGATGATGAAGGAGTCATCATGCAGCCGTTGACTCATGCGAAGTACGCGAGTCGTTCTCTGAAGCGAGGTGAGGTGTATGTTCCACCGCCGGCTACCGTCGATCCTCGCGAGTTGAGTCGCTCAAGCTTGGACGAGTTGTTGGATGCCTCGGACAGCGATCTGATTCGGACGCTTGCTGCTCGGNTCAATCTCGGGCGGATCTATGGAAATGCTGTCTGTGCCGCTGCCGGACTCGACCTGAAACTGGCCGCGGCCGAGCTCGATGACGGTCAGCGAATGACTCTCAGTGACTCGATGGCACGCCTGTTGAGCGAATTGTCGGAAGGGAATGGAGCTTACATCTGGTTTTCCGATTCTGAGGGCTTGAGCGCTTGGCATGAGGCTGACGACAATCCTCTCGCGCTCGATTCGGCGAGCGCGGGAATCGATGAGTTCTCGCCGATTCTCCTGCCGTTCAAGGATGAGGAATTAGCTGTCGGCATCGACAGCCTGTGCGCTGCCTTCGATGCCGTGTTCGGCGCCCACGATGCAATCGCTTACATCCGCCGCGAAGAGGAGAAACTCGTCGCCGCTGGAACCGATGAGGCTGAGCAGAGCGCGAAATTGACGCGCCGAGCCGACCAACAGCGCTCAGCCATCGAGCGCTTCGAGACACAAGCAGCATTGACTCAGGAATTGGCCAAATCTGTGCAGGATAACTGGACTCACGTAGATGACCTTCTGAGCCAAGTCAATGGATTCATCGAATCCGACAGTTGGCAATCTTTGGAAGCCAAATCTGGTGAAATAATCTGGATTGACGGAGTCGACGCTGCAAAACGGACGATTCTCGCCCGACTACCGGACGAAGACGATGAGCCGGGCGCCAGCGTCACCCTGCACATCGAAGCAACCGTTCACCAGAACGCGCAGCGATATTTCGGGCAAGCCCGCACTCTCAAAGACAAGGCGAAGGGGGCGCGAGTTGCTCTTGAAAAAACAGAGTCTGCTGCGGCTAAACGAGNGGCTCAGCACGAGAAGGATNCTGCGGCGGGTCGAGTGCGAGTGGCGAAGCGAAGCCGTCGATTCTGGTTCGAGAAGCACCGCTGGGGAGTTCTATCCGATGGGCGACTCTTCGTCGGCGGGCGCGATGCCAAAGGCAATGACACCATCTACAGGAAATTCCTCAAATCCACCGACCTCTACTTCCACGCGGACCTGCACGGTGCTCCATCCTGTTCTCTGCGTCTGCGCGACGGCCTTGTGATCGATACCGAGCAATCGGGCTTCCGCCCAGAAGGCGTCGCCGCATTGAGAATCGCTCAGGAGATGGAGAGTGAGGTCGAAGATGCCAAGGATCTGGCTTCGGAGATCTGTGAAGAAGGCGCGCAGTTGGCCGTCTGCTGGTCACGCGCCTGGGGATCTGGCGGGGCGGCTGCAACCGCCTTCCACGCGCGCCCGACACAGGTTTCGAAGAAGACCGAGAGCGGTGAATCACTAGGTCGCGGCTCATTCGTCGTGCGCGGACAGCGCACTTGGTATCGAGACGTGAAGATGGAACTGGCAATCGGTTTCGGAATCGTCAACGGCATCCCGCTGCCGATTCCGGGCACCAGCGCAGGAGTCTCTAATCTGTGCCAGCGTTGGGCTATAATCACCCCCGGCCGCGAGAAAAAGGAGACTATCGCGAACCGCATCGCCAAGGCTACAGGGTTGTCCCAAGACGATGTCCTCTCAGCCCTCCCACCGGGCAATTGCGCCCTCGATGATCACGGTCTTATCAAGCCATGAAAAGCGAAATTCGTCGNCACTCCAAGCGTCAATTGTCAGCGCGTCTGAGCGCCGAGTGATGAATCACGAGGATTTCCATTCCATCGCCGTGATGGCGTAGAGAGCCGAATCGACCCAATGATCGTAGAGCCATTCACGATCCTTGTGAACGCCTTCTTGGCGCATTCCCAATCTCTCGGCAATGGCACGGCTGCCGCGATTCTCGACCGCCACCTCGAGAACGAATCGGTGGAAGCCGACATCCTCGAAGCAATGCTGCATCAGTCGCTCGCAACTCCGTGTGATGATGCCGCGGCCCGTCATTTCCTCGGACAGCCAATATCCGACCGCACAACCTCGATTCTGCTCATCGATCCAGTTGAGACTGAGCGTACCGACCAACTCGCCGTTCTCAAGAATCAACCAGAGCGCAGCCTTCCCGGCTGCCCTGTCTTCAATCGCCGTCAGCAGGAACGAGGCCTCATCCTCAGTAGTCATCGTCCTGTCCAACCAAGGTAACCAATCGCGCAGATAGACGCGATTCTTGTCGACCTCGGCGAACAAGATCGCCGCGTCATCGAGGCTCGGCGCGCGCAAGACGAGACCACCCTCGACCTCAAGATACTCGGCGATAGGCCCGAGGTCGGAACCCCCTCGCGAAGCCCCACCACATGGCCCAGACATCAGAGAGGTCTAACCGAGAGGGGCGTATCAATGGCTCGGCGAGGCGCAGTGCAGCGTTTGGCGGCTCTGGATTCGGAACTGTGGGCTGAGTAATGATTCAAGCGTGAAGCGGCATCCGCGGTACATGGGCGGCTCATCCTCGGACGGCAATTGGACTTACGGGGACTATCTGCAACTTCCCGCCCTACTCGAACTCCAAGGCGAGAACCGCGGCGTCTCAAACGATGAAATGCACTTCATAATCGTCCATCAGACCTTCGAACTCTGGTTCAAGCAAATCATTCGCGAACTCACCGAGGTCCGCGATATCCTGGGCCAGGACCTCGTGCCCGAAGACGATATCCCCCGCGCTTGCGACCATCTCGGACGCACCACCGAGATCTTCGGCTTGATGGAGTCGCAGTGGAGTGTTCTCGAGACTCTGACACCTCAGGGATTCCTCGGCTTCCGCGATGGTCTGGGCTCCGCATCTGGCTTCGAATCCTTCCAGATGCGCGAGTTTGAGATTCTTCTCGGGCTGAAGAATGAAGACCGACTCTACGGCATGGATCCGCTCGAGACCTTCCGCAAGCTGCGCAAATTCTGAGCGCGATGCAGCGATTCTCGCCCGCTTGGAAGACGCTGCATCGAAACCATCCCTCTTCGATTCTCTGATGCGCTGGATCTCTCGAACCCCGATCATGGGTACCGCCTACGACAGCGAGGACGACGCATCCGTGGTCACCGTTTACGTGGATGCTCATCTCGAAGCACACAGATTGATGGGCGAAGAAGCAGCCAGCAGGATGTCGGGCTACGGCGCATCCGAACCCGAGAAAGGCGTCGCCCGATTCGCGGCCGCGCAGGCGGCTGCAATCGACTTCCTGAAGCCGGATGGAGAGATCAGCCGTGCACGCGCCGGCCTCCTGTTCATCGAATCATACCGTGAACTACCCCTTCTGACGTGGCCACGAAAGTTGATCGACGCGATGGCCGAGTTAGAGGAATCGATGGTCAAGTGGCGACATTCACACGCTAGAATGGTCGAGAGAATCATGGGTCGACGAATGGGAACTGGCGGGACGAGCGGCGTCGATTATCTCGATGCAACCAGTCGTTATCGTATCTTCAAAGACCTCTGGGCGGTCCGCACAATCCTTGTCAAGCCGCAACTCAGACCGCCTTTGGAGAATGCTGAATTCTACGGATATTCGGTCGAGAACTGAAGGATTGTGGCGCTGAATTCGTCGTACCTTTCAAGGGCTGGAGCCATTTCGCTGCTCTCGTGCCGACCCCGGTCATCTGCGCCTATGCAAGAACTCCCTTCGGACGCTTCCGCGGGGCGCTGTCAGGGTACTCGGCGGTCGAGTTGGGCACGCTCGCTGTCAGGGAGTTGCTTCAGCGTGCCGGCATCGACGCGGCCAGTGGCCTCGTCGACCAATTGTACATGGGTCATGTGCTGCAGACAGCTGCTGGTCAGGCGCCGGCTCGGCAGGTGGCACTGGGTGCCGGATTGCCTTTCTCGACGCCTTGCACGACCGTCAACAAGGTCTGTGGATCGAGTCTCAAGGCGGCGATGATCGGCGCGACCGAGATTATGGCAGGACGCGCCGAAGTGGTGGTTGCTGGTGGTATGGAATCGATGACAAACGCGCCGCATTTCATTCGCGGAGCGCGGCGCGGCGACGAGATTGGTTATGGCGATCTAGTGTCGATTCTGAGCCATGATGGGCTGCAGGATGCTTACGATGGCTCGATGATGGGCCTCACCGGCGAGACCATCGCAGCCGAAGCCGACATCACACGCCAACAATCCGATGCTTACGCGGTTCGCTCCCACGCTCTGGCCGACAGAGCCTGGGACGAGGAATGGGTCTCACGTGAGTGTCTTGCGATGGACGAACTCGATCGCGACGAGGGCATCCGTGCTGACTCCTCAATGGAGAGGCTCGCTGACCTCCGAACTGCCTTCAAGGAGGATGGTCAAGTGACTGCTGGAAACGCCAGCCAAGTCTCTGACGGCGGCTCTGCGGTGCTGATCGCATCCGAGGAGGCCGCCGCCGCCAACGGCTGGCCGGTGTTGGCTCGAATCAGTGATTTCCTCACCTCCGGCGTCGAGCCGAATCGAGTCATGTCGGCACCGATACTCGCGATCGAGATGCTTCTCAAGCGCAATGGACTAGAGGTCTCGGATATCGATGTCATCGAGCATAACGAGGCCTTCGCAGCAGCGTCGTGCGCCGTTCAGAAGGCCTTCGACTTCCCAGATGAAGGCTTCAACCCACACGGGGGCGCCGTCGCTTANGGTCATCCATTGGGCGCCACNGGAACCCGCTGCTTGATGACCACCGCAACAGCCTTGGAACGCACAGGCGGCAAGCGAGGAATCATCACCATCTGCCTAGGCGGTGGCAATGCCGTGGGCATGCTCATAGAGCGAGAATGAATACCTCGGCCACGCCCCCATAGGGGGCGGAGAGTCGCCGGTGGGCTAATATGGGGGTCTTTGGTCGACCGCCCCGATGGTCAAGCCCGCAAGACAGCACACTCGCTTCGAGAAAGCCCGAATCGTCGGTGCTCGAGCCCTGCAGATCAGCATGGGCGCACCGCTGTACGTATCGGAAGAAGAACTCCGCGAGAACTTCATGCAGGAACTCATCGAACTCTACGGCATCGAGGACGCGAAATCACGCTTCGTCCTCGACCCGCTGAAGATCGCCATGCTCGAGTATGAATCTCACCGCATCCCGATTGATGTCGACCCACACCTCGAGGAGGACTGAGGGACCCCGCCGCTGTTGCGGCCTACATGATTCCTCGTTGAGGTGGATTGATGCTCGACCGTATTTCTGCCCGCAACCTGACCGCAGGTCTGGTGGTTCTCACTTTCCTCGTCATCGCGCTGGGAGGCGTCGTGCGAATCTACGATGCGGGCGAATCATGTCCCGATTGGCCTGCCTGCTTCGGAGATTGGTCATTCGATGTCTCTGCCGAAGAGCAGGAAGCTTGGTGGGATGCTCATCCCGATGAGATCGATTCGCGAGGTGCAGAGCACCGCTACACGACTTTCCAGATCTTCACCGAGTGGTCTCACAGACTTCTCGCTGGCGCTCTGCTCGGCCCATTGGTTTTCCTCAACTGGTTCCTCATCCGTCGCGACGAAGATTNGTCGCGCGACGCTCGCTTCGCTTCAATCATCAGCGTTGGACTNATCATCTGGCAAGGCGCACTCGGCTGGCTCACAGTCGAGATGGACAACGAGCATTGGAGCGTCGCCCTGCATCTTGCCAGCGGACTGGCCTTCGAGCTCTCGCTNATCTGGCTCTGGCTCTGCCTCTCTCGTGACTCGAAAGAAATGCCGGATTGGCTTGATTTCGATCCGATTCTCGCCGCGAGTTGGCATCGAAGAGTCGCCTGGTTGGGATTAGGCACTTTCACGGCGCTCTTCGCAGGAGTCTTCGTCGCAACCACTCCAGGGGCGAACTTCGGCTGTGGGGTTGGTGGAAGCGATTCATGGCCGCTCTGTCAAGGAGAATTGTTCTCGAAGATCGAAGATCTCGAATTACAATCTCAACTCATCCATCGATGGATCGTCGCAGCCGTCCAAATCGCTCTGCTCGCGGCTTCGTGGTTGATCTGGAAGGAAGCCGATGAACACCAGCACGGTCGCATCCTGCGCAATTGGATTTGGGCCGCGACCGGACTTTTTCTCGCGAATGTCCTAATCGGAGCGCTGTACATCTTCTCTTGGGATTCAGCCTCCGCCTCCTTCGAAGAGCACCTCTCATTGGCACATCTCCTAACCGCCTCACTCTCATTCCTCGCCCTCGCTACCGCTTGGATAGGCACCTCCACTGTCGCCTTGCATGAGCCTGTTCCAGAGACTCTCGAATGAGCTTAGGTCGACATCTTGGCGGAATGTTCGAGCAATATGCTCGTGAGTCGGGTTGAAGGACTCACGCCCAAAGGGCGTGACATGACAGAGCCAGTTGGCGGCGTGCGGGCTTGGCTGGCTCTGACGAAACCGGGGGTCGTCGTCCTCCTGCAGATCACCGCTCTATGTGCTGTTCTGTCTCACGACTTGCTTGAAGTGGGCGGATTCAATTGGGCTGACTCCTTTTCAACAATGGTCATTGTCTTCGTCGGCGGTTATCTGACCGCCGGTGGTGCGAATGCGATCAACATGTGGTACGACCGTGACATCGACCCATTGATGGGCCGAACCGCGAATCGACCGATTCCATCGGGCGCTGTTTCGGCTAACGGCGCGCTGGCTTTCGGGACCGCCCTCTCTGTCGGCGGCGTGGTCTGGTTCATTGAATTCGCCAATTCTGTCGCGGCCTTCTGGGCCGCGTTCAGCATCTTGTTCTACGTCTTCATCTACACGATATGGTTGAAGCGAACCTCAGTTCAGAACATCGTAATCGGTGGACTCGCCGGAGCGACCCCACCGGTCATCGGCTGGGCTGCGGCGTCAGGAGATCTCTCGATTTCGACCGACTCCGCCGCTGCCCTCGCCGAATCTATATTCGACCTCGGCAGCTTGATGCCGTGGTTCCTGCTCACTCTCATCTTCCTCTGGACACCGCCGCATTTCTGGGCAATGGCGCTTTACCGCTCAGAAGAATACGATGCGGCCGGCGTCCCGATGATGCCCGGTGTCAAAGGAGCCGAGTACACGCTTTCACAGATGAAATTCTATGCAGTCCTGCTGGTCCTTCTCTCTGTAGCAGCACCCTCAGCCCTGGGCGGAATCGATCGTCACGACAGTCTCTACTACGTCTTCGGCGGGACGGCGATCATCATCTCATTGTGGTACACCTCAACCGTCTTCAGAATCGATGTCGACGAGCCGCGCACAGCCGGCAACAGAATCCCCAGCGCGGCTCGCTCATTCTTCGTCTCGATGCTCTATCTCGCACTGATGTTCGTAGTGGTGGTGACTGCCAGTGCGGGCATTACTGGAGGGCTTCTCGGAGCGCTACTCGCAGCGGCTGCGATTGGACGGAATGAAATGCGAGCGAGAAGCGCCTCCGACGATTCTGCGGCATGATTTCCCGAATGTTCAAACACAGGCGGTCATATTGAGCGGGCGTAGCGTCATGAGCGGACGCAGGGTTTGAGCCAACGTAGCGAAAGGGAGGTGAACGGATGAAGGAGAGTGAACTGATCTACGACTGGAACACGATTGATTACGAAATCGCACGAAATCCATCAAATCACCCACACGGAGTCTGGTTCGACGATGAGACGTTACGCGATGGCTTACAGAGCCCCAGTGCGCGGAATCCAGATATTGAACAGAAGATCGAACTGATCGATTACATGGAGAAACTCGGCATCCAGAAGGTCGACCTCGGACTTCCCGGTGCTGGACCCTTCCACATCGGTCACATCGATGCTATGCTCACGCACATGGGCGAGAATGGCTACGAATTGAGGCCGGGATGCGCTGTTCGAACTGTTGTCAGCGATATCGAGCCGCTCGTCGAATTGCAGGCCAAGCACGAGCGGCAGATCCAGGCCAGTGCATTCCTCGGGACCAGCCCGATTCGGCAATTTGCCGAGGGCTGGACGATGGAGCGGATACTCTCGACCGCGGAGAAAGCGGTCACCTTCGCGGTCGACAACGACATTCCAGTGATGTTCGTGACCGAGGATACGACGAGGAGCAAACCCGAGGATATCAAGGCGGTCTACACGCGCGCGATCGAGTTAGGTGCTGACCGCATCTGTGTCTGTGACACCTGCGGTCACGTGACGCCGAACGGAGTTCGAAAACTCCTGACTTTCATTCAAGACGAAGTCATTCCCGATGCCGGCGTCAAGCGTGCCGACATCGAGGTCAATTGGCACGGTCATCAGGACCGTGGCTTAGGCGTCGCCAACAATCTCGCCGCGGTCGAAGCCGGCGCTGATGTCATCCACGGAACGGCACTTGGAGTCGGCGAGCGAGCGGGCAACGCCCCGCTCGACCAAACACTCGTCAACCTCTCTCTGATGGGCGTCATCAACAATGATCTCACAGCCCTCAACGACTACATGCGCAAGGCTCACGAATACATCGAAGTCGCCCTGCCGCACAATTATCCGGTCTTCGGCGAAGACGCTTTCGAGACCGGTACAGGAGTCCACGCCAGCGCGGTCATCAAAGCCATCAAGAAAGGCGACCAATGGCTTGCAGACCGCGTTTATTCAGGAGTTCCGGCACAAGATTTCGGTCTCGAACAAGTAATCCGAATCGGCCACATGAGTGGCCGCTCGAACATCATCTGGTGGCTGCAGCAGAACGGCTACGAAGTCGACGACGATATGGTTGCCCATTTATTCGAAGTCGCCAAAGGGCAACGGCGAATGATGAGCGATGAAGAAGTGCATGCAGCGATAGCCGAATTCCAAGAAGCCTGAGAAGCGCGACCCTAACGAGCGCCGGGAACGGCTAAAACCCCCACTGAGCCGAGCCGACTCATGCGCGGCTCTGCAACTCTGCTCGTCCTGATGCTTCTGACTCCGGTGAGCGCCGCTATGGCTGACGAGGCTCGCCAGCCAATCGATCTGGAAATCGATGGCGAGCCGATTCTACCCACTTACTCGCGCGCGGTACAAGCCGCCTTCGCGCGCGTGGAGAATCTTGACCGTTACAGCGAGGAGCAACTGGCTCAGACCGACGAATGGTTGATCGTCACTCAAGTACCACTCAAGAAACAGGTCTGGACGCTGGCGAGCCCGAGGCAAGTCGAACCCGCGCCGATTCTCAGGGGTGCATACATCTGGCACTTCGACGAGCCATTGGCTGCGATTCTAGGAATGCAAGCCGCACTCGAAGCTGGTCAGATCGAGTCATTCTCGCCACTGGTCCTGAAGAAACAGACTCCGCGTGCCAATCCCAACGACCCCGAGTTCAGCGCCCAGTGGCACCTTGAGAACACCGGCCAGACCAGTGGTGTGGCCGGCGAGGACATCAACGCCACAGATGTCTGGGACGATTACCGCGGCGAGGGCATCATCATCAGCGTCGTCGATGATGGACTCGACCATAGCCACCCGGACATCCAACCCCATTACTCATCACTCTATTCCTACGACTGGTGCAACAGTGATGGCGACCCTGCTCCGAGCAGTTGGAATGGCCACGGAACCGCCGCTGGCGGTGTCGCTGCCGCGGTCGGTAACAATTCTCTCTATGTCGCCGGCGCGGCTTGGGAAGCAACCCTCGCGGGCTCGATGCTCATCGCCTGCTGGGCAGGCGATGCGACTGAGGCGGACGCTCTCTCCTACGAGAGCGATGACATAGACATCTACACCAATTCCTGGGGTCCCTCTGACAATGGCCAGACTCTCGAAGCACCTGGACCATTGACTCTCGCGGCCTTCGAGCAAGATGCTTACCTCGGCCGCGATGGCTTGGGCAACACAATCACCTGGGCGGCNGGCAATGGCTTAGGCAGCAATGACAATTCCAATTATGACGGATACGCCAACAGCCGCTTCACCATCGCCGTGACAGCCATAACCCATATGGGCCAGCAATCATACTACGCAGAGCCAGGAGCAAACATCCTCGTCGCTGCCCATTCGAACGGCGACGGTGAAGCAATCACCACCACCGACATCAATGGCAGCGGCGGCTACAACNGCAGCGGCAATGTCACTCACACCTTCGGCGGCACCTCGAGCGCGACACCGCTCGCCGCCGGCGTCATCGCCCTGATGTACGACGCCAATGAGAACCTGACATGGCGNGATGTGCAGGANATCCTCGTCCACAGCGCGCGCAAGAATGACCCGAACGACAGTTCGTGGACGACGAATGGTGCTGGCCACGATATCTCGCACAAATACGGCTTCGGAGCCATCGATGCAGGCGCAGCCGTGGCTTTGGCAGAGTCTTGGACCACCCTCGATACCGAGATGAACGTGACCTATGGACCGTTTTCCGAGTATCTCGACATCCCCGACGATGACACGACCTGGACCGAGTTCAACCTCACGATGCCCCTCGAACTATCGATCGAGAGCATCGACGTCATCCTCGACATCACCACACCTATCGTGGTGACCTCGACATCGTCCTCGAATCGCCAGACGGCACCGAATCCTGGCTCGCCGAGGATCACAGCGACAGCGGCGACGATTACTCCAACTGGCTCTTCAACACCGTCCAGCACTGGGGTGAATCGAGCCTCGGCGAATGGAAACTCAAGATGCGTGACACAGGTTCAGGCGATAATGGGACCCTGAACTCCTGGGAGGTCATCTTCCACGGCGTCGACATCGATTTCGACCACGATGACGACGGACTCTCCGACGAGAACGAGACCAACATCTGGGGAACCGACCCTTACGATGCCGACACCGATGATGACGGCCTTTCAGACTACGACGAAGTGATGACCTACGGAACCGACCCGCTTTCTGCGGATTCGGACACCGACGGCCTGACCGACCCTCAGGAGATCTCAACCTACGGAACCGATCCCCTCGACTGGGACAGCGACGACGACGGATTGTCCGACGGAATCGAGGTCAATTACTGGGGAAGCGACCCACTGGTCTACGATGTGGACGATGACAGTGACCTGTTCTACCATTTCCAGGACTGCGATGACGGCAACCCGGAGGTCAATCCTGGTGAGTGGGAGAGGTTGAACGGAATCGACGATGATTGCGATGATTTCATCGATGAGGGCTACAACTTCACCGACCGTGACAATGACGGCCTCAAAGACTGGCCTGAATACCACCTGCACGGCACCGATTACGAAGATTCTGATACCGATGATGATGGATTGAAGGATGGCGAAGAGGTGAATCAATACGGCTCGGATCCGCTGACTTACGACCCCGATGCCGACTCTGATGGTTTCCATTGGTTCCTCGATTGCGATGATGATGATGCATATCGAAATCCAGCGTTGCCGGAGTTGCTCGATGGAATCGACAACGATTGTGATCTGATCATCGATGAGGATTATTTCACAATCGATACGGATTCAGATGGACTCTATGATTACGACGAGTATCACAACTTCTCGACCAATCCGTTCGACGGCGACACGGACGGCGATGGCTTGCCCGATGGACTTGAAGTGAATACCTACGGATCGAATCCGCTTTGGGCCGATCCAGATTACGATGAGGATGGCTGGTATTGGTTCCAAGATTGTCAGGATGATGATCCTGAGCGCGCACCATTGCGGCCGGAGGCGCTCGATGGCAAAGACAACGATTGCGACGATATCATCGACGAGGGCTTTTCCGAGCTCGATTCGGATTCGGATGGACTCGACGATTTCGATGAATATCACAATCTCAGCACCGACCCGAATGACGACGATACCGATGGTGATGGGCTCAAGGATGGCTACGAGGTCAGTGTCTCGAAGTCGAATCCGGTGGTTTTCGACTTCGATCGTGACGAGGATGGATTCTATGCTTTCGAGGACTGTCAGGACCTCGTCGCCAGCATCAATCCGGATGCGACAGAATTCTGGAACAATTGGGATGACGACTGCAATGATGCCGTCGATGATGATTTGGACAGAGGCTCTGTGATCGTGGCGAACCCCGCCGTCAGCGGGGTTCCATTGGGATGCGGTCAACCAATCATTCACAATCACTCTGACCGGCATCCCGACGGAAATCATGAAGACCGTTTCATGGGAGATGAACGGACAGGATTTGGGAGGGAATGTCAGCGCTGATGGTCAGCGTCTGTTCATCCAGACGATCGACTGCGAATCACCCGACTGGGGTCTCGCGATTGCGCTTTGCGACGAGGGAGATGGCATGCGTTACCTCAATGTCACCATCGTCGATTCGGGCTTCGAGACCAAGATCCAATGGACCGTCAATGTCGACGTGTGGATTCCTCCAC
>JGI26063J44948_1000162_pt1 | contig 15862 bp, 11 predicted proteins | sample MarorgKNORR_S2LV_4_FD_44948 | JGI IMG/M metagenome (IMG submission 44948) | reverse complement strand
CTGATTGGTGAACTAATTTGTTCCGGGTTGTGCCACGCACTATTCGCCGGGGTCGCAGGCGATTCTGCTGTGAAAAACGCTCAAAAACCATCCACCGAATTGAGAACTTCAGCTCCAACAGGCAACCGGAGTAAGCGACTTATCGAGAACCGAGACGCACTCCGCAATTGTTCGCTCGATGGTTGCTCTGCATTGACTTTCAGATCCTCCGACTATTGCTTGAGGCATCGAGACGAAAAACCACTTGAACAAGAGGCCGATGCGAACTGGTGGGAAGAGTAGACGGAGAATAGATGCTGTGAATGTAGGTGGTCCTTGCTCGATTGAAGGCTGCAAACGCCAACATATGTACAACAGCCTAGTTTGCTACAAGCACAAGGACATGAAGCCAAAATTAACTCCAAAGAAAACGAAGCAAGAAGCAGGACCCGTGCTAGAGCCAGAACGGCCTTCACCAGAAGAGGAAAGAGCCTCCATTCCTTATGATGGCCCCTCTCCAATCATTATTTTACTAGTAGTCGTAGTTGCCTTTGTCATTATCAAAGAAATGGGAGAAAGTGGTGCGGATTTCTCTAACATCCAATGCAACGGCGGTGCGGAGTTGTGCCTTGCCCCCCTCGCCGGTGCCCCAGCCCTCGGCAGATCCAGCTCAGGCAAGTTCGTACACGGCAAAACCTCCAGCCCGAGGAACCCGGTTCTGGCCGAGATAACTTACTGCCTGCACACGGACTCACTCACAGGAAGGAAGTGCAGACGGTTGGTCATGAGGAACTCAGGCCTGTGCTACCAACACCAGGAATCCGACGCCGCCGAAGTTTACCTCAAGGCCACTGAATCGGACCCGACCGTCGATGTTCTGCACTACATCGTCGATGGCGCTAACAAAACCATATCCTCGAAGAACATAGACGGCTTAGTAGAGGATTTGGGGAAGGCCAAGAAGTTCTGGGTGGTAGACCTCGGGCTTGACGAGACCGAGTTTGTTCAATTCACCTTCAATGGCGACATCGATGATGATGGCCAAAGGGACGGGTTTGCGGTCTTCGAGCATTGGAGAGGCGGCAAGATGGTCTCCAGGGCAGCTGACCGTGACTCCATCCATGATCTCAGAGCATTCGATAGACTGAGACTCATACTGACGGGGGAAGAGCCCGATGAACCATTAGATGCACCTGCATGCATCGATGATGATGTCGTCTGTGAGTTTGACGCCCCATCAGCAATCAACAACTACGAGGCAGAAGGACGTTGCTGGTTCTGTTGGGAGATAGGGTCCCCCGAAATTGTGGGCCTGCATATGGTGGGCAATGATCGAAATGAGATCCTCATTTGGTTGGGAAATCAGAAACTTGACGAAGCAACCTACGAAGCAACCTACGACAGGATAAACCAGAAGTTTGAGGCCATTAACGAACGCGAAATCGACATCGCGAACAGCGAGGAAGGGACTCCCGAGTCCCGGCTTGAGGCGCTCAAGGCGATGGACGATCGCGAGGAGGTACTCGCGGAGATGGCCTCCCATCTGGACGAGGCAATCTGCGAGGAGCTCGGCCAGGAGTTGGACGCGCACAGAGAGCGGTTCCGGGCATGGGAACCCGCCCAGACAGAGGATACTCGCTCCGAAATAATCGATGGGGAGGTTCCAGTACCCAACTGGTGGGCTGAGGAGACGGGCGAATAAGTGGCGCCCCGACCGGGATTTGAACCCGGGTCGCAGCCTCGACAGGGCTGCATGATAGGCCACTACACCATCAGGGCAGAGGCCCTTCGACAAGGCCACTCTTTTTCAATCTTTGATAGGGTATTGTTCATCACCCGTCCCCACTGGGGTTCGTCATGGGCGAGCATCCTCTTGTCATTGATGTCATCGACAATGGTGGTCAGTGGACTCACCGTGAGTGGCGTATGCTGCGCTATCTAGGTGTTGACACCAAGATTCTTCCCAATGACACACCCGTCGAGGAACTTCGGCCTGTGGACGGACTCATTCTATCGGGTGGGGCAGCCCGCGTAGGACTCACCGGGGAACTAGGTAACTGTGGAGGTTTCCTTGGTCTGGATATCCCCATACTCGGAATCTGCGCTGGCCACCAGTTCATGGCAGGTTTCTACGGNGGNAGCGCCGCCGAGGCGCCAAAACCTGAGTTCGGCGCTGCTACTATCTCTCTCGTCGGTGGTGGTGGCGCACTTTTTGAGGGAACTCCTGACGAGCAGACGGTCTGGGAAAGTCACAACGACGAGGTCACAGAGGCACCCCCTGGCTTCGTGATTACTGCGCACAGCGAGTCCTGTGGAGTGCAGGGTATGCAGAACGAATCTGGAGATCGATTTGGACTTCAATTCCACCCCGAAGTAAACGACTCAGAGTATGGAGCAAGGATTTTCGAGAATTTTGTAGGGGTGTGCGAACGGGCCCGCAGGGCCCGGTGAGGCAGAGGACAGATTGAAGAAGGCCCGGCAGGTCGCCGGCTCGATGTCCAACGAAGCAGAACGTCTCGTGCTCCACAAGTGCAGGAACTGCAATCGCACCGATCGAAGGGCTTGGAGCCCTGCTGAGCTGCCCAAGTGCACTCACTGTGAATCGACTATGGATCCACTTGAGATTCGCTACAAGTGCCTGCGTTGTGGCCACCTAACATGGACTGAGGCAGGCACCGCTGGAAAGTCCTGCCACAAGTGTGGATATCGGGTCTTCGTCAAACCCCGTAAGGAAGGACGCCACAAGACCCTGAAGGCCGAGTGAGCAGCGCGGTCTTCAAGTCCCGCCAATCCGACGACCTCCCGTGACGGGCTGGCTGAATACCCACGCACCTCGGACATTCGAGCAGTTGGCCGTGCCCGACAAGGCGCGTCAGGCACTGCTCTCAGTCAGCCTCTCCCCCGAACCACCGCACTTGCTGATAACCGGCCCGGCGGGTGTGGGCAAGACGGCAGCATGGCGATTGGTTGCCCGCCAGATTCTCGGACGAGGGTGGCGCTCCACAACACACGTACTACAGGCCCGCGACCTTGTCAGGCAACGCGGCGCCATGAGCACATTCGAGAACTTTCTCAGGCCCGGTGGTACTGGTTCTAGTGACACCCTAGCTGGAAGACTCAGTTTAGATGCCTTTGACAGAGGGATTTCAACCGGCTCACCGAACGACGTTGCCCCTGCTGGCAGGGAAATCGAAATCATTCCCGGTGTCCTGCCCGTGAGTCGACTCATCGTCCTCGAGGACGCTGATCACCTCGGCTCAATCAGACAGGCCTACTTGCGCAGGATGATGGAGACTGTTGGAAACGCCTCTAGGTTCGTCCTTGTGGCAAGAGCCCCCTCGAGGATTATCGACGCGTTGCGCTCTCGAACTCAGATGATCCGAATTCCGGCGACTGAGCGTGGGACAATGCTGTCTACTATGCACTCCGTCACCGAATCAGAGGGTGTGGAGACCGTAAATGAGGTACTTGAGGACATTGCTTACATCTCGAGGGGTAACCTCAGGAAGGCTCTGTTCACCTTGGAGATGCTGCATTTGAGAGATCTCGCACAAGATCGCTCGGCGGTTCATACTCTAGTCCAGTCAACCACCCTACAGTCCGGCAGACACCTGATGGAACTTGCTTTGAGAGGGAGAGTAGTCGAGTGGAGGTGGGAGAATCAGAGAGGCCGCAAGAAGAAGGTGCTGGCAGGGGCATTGGCCGAAATCGACCGCATGATGAATGACCACGGAATGGACTCGACGACGTAGTCCACCAACTCCACGACGTTCTGGTCGGTCGTAGACTCTCTCTCCCCGATCCACTCCGTGAGCAGCTGCTAGGGGCATTGGCCGACTGTGACACCCAGCTCAATCGCTCAATGCACGCACGAATTCCCTTCGAGAATTTCCTTCACAAAGTTGCCAGAGCCGGAAGGGACCACGGTCTCGCTTTCGGTTGATGGAATGGCGGGCGATACAGGATTTGAACCCGTGTTCTCGGCTTAGGAGGCCAAGGTGATATCCAGACTACACTAATCGCCCGGCTCTGCGACAGCGCTCTCCCCAAGAAAGGTGACGCTCGCGAAACCATGGCTCCTATGATGGGTTTCAGCCGATGCCATCAAGCATGCTTCGACTCACGACGCCCCATGAAAGNCCCCCATTCCTCGCTTCCGACCCCCTATTCGAACTCGAGCAAGTNTGGTGACAGCAAACACCGGGCTCTCTCTCGCACAATTGCGGCCAGAGACACTGGTAGGCGCTTCTGGACCCGNCTCGCAGCAATGAGCCCCACACCNAAAATCCGCTTCCTCCTCTCTCTCATCGCTCCAGTGACGGCGGCGCTTCTGCTGACGAAGTGGGAGTTCGCTTCCTACGAGGCCGCCATCGCAGTGTTCTCGATACTGACTCTCCTCCTGATCCCCACCAATCTGGCGGCCGCCTTCGCTGGGATGTCTGCACGAGACCGCCTCAAGCTCAGAGACAGGGGACAGAGGTCAATGGATGCCTATCCCGGTGTCGAGCGCATCCTCNACACGCTTCGAGAAAGGACCCTAAGAGAGAGGATCAGACTCCTGTCTGCTCTGTTCGGGGCACTGTCCATCACTGCGGTGTGGAACCTAGACACCGGCGATACGCTTGGCTCACTGCTCTTGGGGGCTTCAGTTGTCCTCGGGGTTCTGTGCCTACTCAATTCGATGAGACTCGACGACTCGATACCAATGCTCTCGAACACCTTCCCGCTTCTGTCTCTCCACGCTCCCACTTTGCATCACAGTGCTCTGGACAAGCCCCTGACCGATCTCATGGTTGCCCACTTCGATCCGGAGACGGCGGGAGCCTGGGANGACTGGGTGGGTTCTCTGAGTGAAAGCGTCAGGGTAGACCAGACNCCATCTTCTGCTATCGAGCACCTCTTGCGCGCTCTGCATCTGAACGAGCAGAGTCTGCTTGACGATGCTCGGCTTTTGACCGAGGCCAAGCGCGTCTTCAAGGTGACAGCGATGGACAGCCTCATAGACGACTCCACCAAATTCAACCTGAGGTCACTGAGGACCCTGCTTGTACACACCAAAGCCTGGGAGCCCGGACTCTTCCGCCTGATCGACAGGCTGCAGGACTCGGCGATCAGGGTCGACCACTCCCTGACCGAGGAGCCATGGAGGCTGGATCTCGACCTGCCTCCTCGTTGCTCTCAGGGTCAAGCAGATTTGTTCGTTTTACTACACAACAACACGGGCAGAGCGACCAACGTGAAGGTGGACATCGTCGTTGCAGAGGGAGAGCCTGCTTTACAGACCATCAGGGTCGAGGCACAATCCTCCCGTCGTCTCGACCGGTCTCGAGTTGTTGATCAGGTGGATTCGCTCGGCCGACTGCTTGACGATGCCACCGTCCTGTGGATCGGTCTCGCATGGCCGGACTCTGAACTCGGCTCGCACCCCGTTCAAGTGACCCTCAGGGGGGAGGATGGTGAGACCCTCTCGTCGATAGTCGTTCAGACCACACTCTCTTTGAAGGCGCAGCAGGAGAGCGTCGGACAGAGGATGTCTGACGCTGCTTCCGCAGTCAGAAGGCTGGCACTATCCATGGCTGATTGAGGTTGAATCTGACGAAGTCCCGAGCGTCACGTTCATGGCGCGATTACGAGTGGCGCTGACCGAGTCACCATGGAGTCGTGGGACGTCGTGATTGTCGGAAGCGGCCCGGCTGCACTGCGTGCGGCGATTGCAGCCGCTGATGCCGGTACCATACCCTTGATGATCGACTCTTCCGGGGTCGGGGCCGCATCAGGCGCTGCCCCCCTCTCCGGGCTTGCGGCTTCCATCGACGAGATCGACTCTACTGCTCACAGGGAGGACACCGTTTCAGCAGGTGGTGATTCCACGGACAGGGTCGCAGCGGCACGGACCTGCGGCGAGGCCGTTTCGGTCCTCGCTGAGTTGGAAAGATGGGGGCTGGTCCTGCGCCGCAGGGACGGCGGGCTTCCTCACGCCTCAGAAGCACCGGGCCACAGCCGACCCCGTCTGACCGGTTGTGGCGATGGTACCACCAGGGAAGTTACTCGCATCCTCGAGGAGCAGACGATCAAGAGGGGGGTCGCACGTCGCTCTGACCTCCTCCCCCTGTCTCTGGCTATGGACAACCGGCAGGTCCGCGGCATCGTCGTTCTTGATCTTCAGACCGGAATCGTCACTCCCATCCAAGCCAAGGCAGTAATCTTAGCGACCGAAGGCCACCAAGGCCTCTGGTCCTCTCCTTCCTGTGGTGCCGGTACCGGCGCCGCTATTGCCGCCGCCGCGGGTGTCGGTCTGTCTGGCATGGCACACTCCCCGATGCATCCTCTCACTGTCAGGGGTACGGATATGCAATTGCCAATCGATCTGTTGGGCTCGGGCGGCAGACTGCGCAAGGAGAGCGGAGACGACGTAGGCCCCGAAGCAGTTCTGGAGGGCGAGGATTGCGTACTCGACTTGCGTAGGTTGGAATCCGACGCAGTTCCTTGGTTCGCTGAGTCTGCCAGACGGGTGAGAGAAAGGACTGGCTTGGTCACTTCCATGGAGGTGATACCAGTCTCATCCAGTATTGCTGCCACCACTGGCGGCGCACCCGTCGACGCAGATGGCAGAGTCACGTTTGACGACGACAAGATGTGGTTCACCGGACTCTATGCCGCTGGGCGCTCTGCCTACACGGGCGTTCACGGAGCTGGAATGCTCCCAGGAAATCTACTACTGGACGACCTTGTGAGCGGCCAGAGCGCTGGAACCCACGCAGGAAACTGGGCCAAGGACGCTTCCTTCGGTGGCTCTTCCGTCGTCGACGCTGCTTCGAACGAGTCTTCCATCAGAATCACTTCGTTATCCAATAATTCGGGCCACTCGGTTGGGCAGGTTTCGGCAAGCATTTCCTCGACCATGCAGAATATCAACGGCAATCGAAACGAGAGCGCACTTGCATCCGCCTCCTCCGCTCTCGACGAGATAAGGGGCGCTGGAATCAAAGTGACCGACAAGTCCAGTGTCATGAACACTGAACTGGCCTCCGCATTGCATCTCGAGGGAATGTTGATGCTGGCCGGTATCATAGTCAGTTCAGAGGGTTAGAATGAGCGACTCCGAGCTCAGTATCTTCACACTCATAATCCAAGGCAAGATACCTTGTCACAAAGTGTACGAGGACGGGCATGTCTTCGCCTTCCTCGACATCAATCCGTTCAGCCCAGGGCATACCCTTGTGGTTCCCAAAGAGCAGGCCGCCACCCTCGACGCTCTCTCTGATGAGTCCTCTGCGGCTATCGGAAGGGTTCTGCCGCGCATCTCTCGAGCCATTCTCGCTGTCACCGGCGCGGTGGACTTCAACGTCCTGCAAAACAACGGTGAGGCCGCCTTCCAGTCAGTGTTCCACGTCCACTTCCACATCATACCAAAACTCGAGGACGGCAGCGGCCTCGCTTGGCCGTTCAAGAGTACAGAACTAGATCCTGATGAAGGAGCCCGCTTGGCTGAGCAGATACGCAACCTTCTGGAATAGCATCCGGTGCGTTCTCAACCACGAACCTCTTGGATACCCTGTGACGGATTCTGAGAACGCCCCCGATATCCTCCCGGGACTGTCCGCCAGTGCGACAAGAATCAACACAAAAAAACTCGAAGGGGTTCCTTGGGACCACAGCGGGGAGCACCCGGGCAGTCCGCTGTTCTGGAGCATCATATCCCGTGCATTGAACATCGCTTGGTCATACATCCTTCGAAACATCGAGGCCGACTCCCCTCCTGAGGTCGAAGGAGGAGTGGTCTTGACTTCGACTCACATCAATGGTCTGGTAGACCCTCTGGCACTAATCAACACCCAGGAACGACGCGTCATCACCATCGGGCGCCACGATCTCATGACCATGCCCGTCATTGGGTGGATTACGCGCAGAATGGGCTCTCAACCGGTTATCAGGAAGGCTGAACTGAGCAGAGGTGTCGGTGATTCTGATTTCGCTAAGAGGATCAACCAGCGCAGTCTGCTGACGATGTCCCATTGCGTCGCCTCCGGCCACGCAGCCATAGTGATGCCAGAGGGCAAATCGCATCAGGACTCCAAATTGCACGCACTTAGGACCGGCCCCCTTCGATTCACTCTCAACGCAGCCTGCATAGCTCACCAGAAAGGACTCCCAGCTCCGGTGATCCAACCCGTTGGTCTACACTTCAGGTGCCATCACTGGTTCCGCACTGATGTCTACGTCGAGTTCTCCGGCCCGATTCGCGTCCCGCTCTTGCCCGACGAGGACCACAGGAAGAGGCTGAACAACGGTGAGTGGGTCGAACCTCCTGCTGAGGAAGTCATCCCCTTACGGGACAGACTGTACGACGAACTCTCCATTCTCACTCCGGATGCGCCCGACTGGGAGACTTACAGGGCGTGGCACCTGCTGGGCCACCTGCGAGCAAATTCTTCCGGAACCCCCCTCAGAACTCTGAAGGAGGAGGTCCTTGCAGCCCGCTTCGTCAGAGAGAGGCTACGCCCGTCTGTTGGCGATTCAGAACTCGTCGTCGACGCGAGGGAGGCGGCGGAAATCCTATACTCGAATGATTTGGATGCACGCGCACTAGACCAATCAGGACGAATCAAGGCAAAGCCCCGTTGGATGATTGGCGTCCTCGGCGTCCTTGTCATGCTATTGGCCTCACCAATCACCATACCATCAACAGGACTCCAAGCCTTCGTGGCCTGGTATGCGGGAGACAGAACTGATGAGGGCTTGGACGCGCGGACCACTCATCACATGCTTGGAGCAGGCCTCTCTCCCCTTATTTTCTGGCCTGCCATCTGCCTTGCAGCTATCTTCCTCATCGAGGGCGTGACTCCGATGTCCCCTGTGTACCTTGCAATTTCCATGGTGGCTATCCACATCTCGAATCTCGTGTTTCTCCGTGGGTACGACATGTGGACGGATTTCGCCACCGCCTCAAGGAGCGCCAAACTGGCTTCCTCAGACCAAGGGAGGCGTGTTGAGGAACTCGTTCGATCAATCAACCCCGGACTAGGGGCTCTCAAATAGGAGGGGCTCTTCTAACCCTCATCGTGAACGTCCGCGATGCTGCTTCCGCTGTCCGAGAGTGGCTTCAGAGCGAGCACCTCGAGGCCCGCGATGTCTCCGACCAGCAAGCATCACTGCATTTGCATGTCCGGTATCCTCCCACCAAACAGGGCCACGTGTTCAATGTCGTTATCCCGAAGAATCGAAACCTCGTCCTTGTTTACTCCGTCACCAGAGTGGATGATGGGCAGCAGAAGGAGATGATCAGTCACTCGCAGCTCGAATCCGGAGGATGGGAGAAGTGGCTCCACGAGATCAGGATACACCTTACTCAGGCAGATTTGGATTGGGTTCTGCATGTGGGCAAGAAGGAAGAGGGTATTCCGGGCCCCCTTCAGGCATTCAACCTCTCAAGGCCGATTTGGTTTGACGGCCTGACCCAGAATGAGTTCATGCATACAATGCGCCACCTCTGGCTCACCAAACTCGCTCTAATTCACAAGATCAAGTTCAGGTATGGTGCAGGTTTAGGAAAGCCTGGCCCCGTCGATGACTGGATTTCTAAGAAGGCCCAGAGCAGGGACGCCCAACCACAGACTCACTCCGAGCCAACCGAGATCAGCACCGATGAGACAGGTGGGTTCGGACGTGATTTCGACCCTTCAGAATGGGTCTGAACCTAACGTTTCTTCGCGCGTGCTCTCGCGCGCGCTTGTGACGGCGGGCAGTCGAAGTTAAGTATCGCAGGAACTCAAACAGAGTTGATACAGCCGTGTTGCTGGAGGGTATGAAATGGAAACTGCAAAGATGAGAAACAGCATAACAATGGTTCTTCTGATGATGATGAGCACATTCGCGGTGATGGAATTCCCCGAAGCCGAGGCCAGCGAGGTCGTACTGACCGAAGCCATTCAGATTGTAAACGGTGGTTCGGCGAATGACCGAATGGTCGCCGTAGATGCAGATTCCATGGGCAACGTGCACTTCGTATGGAGCCGCAACACACAGCACCTCTGGTACCAGATGCACAATCCGAGAGGAGACGTGCTGATTGCAGAGACCCAGATATCCAACCCCGGGGCGCACCGGGCGTGGCATCCCGATATCAGGGTGGATCATGACGACAACATACACATCACATGGACCGACAAAGCTGGCCAGTGGGCAATCCTCTACACTCTGCTAGACCCCTCACAGGACAACCAGGACGGCGACTCTGCTGTGGACGGGGTGATAACAATCATCAACGACTTCGAGGTCTCTTTCCATTCCCAGAACCGAGACTGGCCCGCCATCGACGTCGACTCCGAGAACAACGCCCACATCGTCTGGGAGGACTCCTTCGAGCCTCTGGACAAGTTCTACCAACAGCCTCAGATTTACTACTCAATGATCGAGCCGGACATGCAGTCTCGCGAAGCCGTTGTGGCTGTTGGCGAGACGCTACTCACCCCTATCATCGGTCACAAGGGCCACCCCGATGTGGCCGTCGATGCGGATGACTTCGTCCAAATCGTTTGGGACGACACCAGAGGCGGCAAGGTCGAGATGGTCGCACCAATCGACACTTCCGGATCGATGAACACAGAGTGGGCCGACATGTGCGTCGTCTTCTACGGTGGCTACTTCGCCAGCGGTGGATTCTTCGAAGGCCTCAAGCCGATGCTTCTGAGAGCCAACATGACAGTCTACGAGACCCTCTACGCTCTCAGCGGCAACTGGCCGTCCGCTGCCACCAGCGGAAATTGCGCAGCTGCTTACCAGACCGGGGGCTCGGGCAGTCAGGGACCGCGTTCTACAGCTCTAGGTCTGGTTTCCGGTGATGACTCAGGTGGAATCAGGGAGCTGACTGAGGTAATCTACAACGGAGGCTCAGTCAATCTCCCTCAGGATGGTGGATACTACAGCGAATTCTGGGGCCCCGGCTCTACTTGGGCTTGTTTGTCGTGGCGAGACGCACAAGGTAACGTCCCGGGCAATCCTCCGACCCAGTTGGATCACCACTGGAATCCCAATGCAACCAAGATCATCATCCCGATTTCCGACGAGGGCCCGTACGGCGGCGACCCCGCGCAGCAGTCTGATGACACACAGAGCATCAACGAGGCTCACGACGCCTGCGTCATTGCTGGCATCATCCCCGTCCCGCTTCTCGCTGCTGGATTCGGCTCCGGTTCCACCGACGTCGGCTCTCACATGATGGACCTAGCTCAGTGCCCGAACGGCTTCACGAGCCTGAACACGAGAACATGCCCAGGCACCAACACACGTCTGACCGACGCTGAGGGGCAGATGTACAGCTTCCCGACGACAGCGTCGAACTCTGTTGAGTTGCAGCTGATGGTCGAGGCTCTGGTTTACCTCTCTACAAATAACTCTCGAGAGATATACATGACAATCCTAGACCCCCTCTCACTCTTGGAGAACCCCCCTCCTACCTGGCAGAAGGGAGACTCGGGCACCTTCGTCGACACCACTGCCGACAGGTACATCGAGGACATCGGTCCATCCATCGACGGTCTAGGCTATGGGAATCTGGTCGTGGTCAACGACACCCGAATCACCCTCAATGACGCCTACAGCCTCCACCCAGCCATATCAGTCGACACCTCCGGCAACACCCATCTCGTTTGGATGGACGGGCGTGCCTACGGCTACGACATCGATGTCAATTACGAGATTTACTACACCCGCCTGCGACTGAGGGGTGCAGGCGCTTGGGACGGTGCCGAGGAGGGACTGCCAACCTACGGGATCAAGCAAATCGTTGATTCGGCCGTATCCGAAGTCGAGGGAATCAACGGCGTCCCGACAGACCGGCCGTTCGGGCCCAACTCCCACATGCCCTCGATTATCACGGACTCATTCGACAATGTCCACATTTCCTGGATCGACAACTACAACGAGACCCAAGGCGAGACAATCGTCTACACTAGGCTGAACCACACCAACGACGACTACCCTGAGGGTTTCCCGTTGAACTCACTCGCAGTTGGCATCCTTGACCCGTGGGAGATAATCCCGGTTACTGAGTGGGTGTCGGACAAGCTGGGGCCGAACTCACCCGCCGTGCCTGACCTTGGCCAGCCCCCTGCTTTCGCCAATGACCTGGGAAGCGGGGCCCACGTCGCTTGGGCAGACACTAACAAGTGCAGCGAAATAAGCAACGGCGGTTCCTACACGCTGTGCTACGTGCACATACTGACCGGCCTCGTCGAGGTCGCTCTCGACGAGTCCGAGACCTACTATCACACCATNGAGCCCGGTGAGCAGACCCTGTACAACATGNCAATCTCGAATCCGACCCCCGGGCCGGCCGAGTTGGTTGCAGACACATTCACCGTGACCATGAAAGGCGTTCCCAACAACTGGACCGTTTCCCTGTTTTTCACCACGAACCACACGCCGATTTTCGATTCCACCCCTGTGTTCCTCCGAGGAGGAGACGTAATCCCGATGTACATGCGTGTCCGNGCTCCATCGATTTATCAGGCCCACTCAGATGAACTGGCGACGATTACGGTGTCCGCGGTGTCCTACAAGGACCCAGCCATACAAGACGAGAGACTCACTCTGACGCTGATGGACGTGGTTCACGGTATCAATCTCGATACCAGCCACTTCCAAGTCGACGTCGAACAGGGACAATCCGCAATATTCTCGATTACGGTGACGAATACAGGAAACGTGTACGACACGTTCGCCTTCTACGACCCATCCACCTTAGAGGGCCAAGTCGAATGGGCCTTACCGTTCGGTTGGGGTATTACCTTCCCGACTTCTTTATCCTTGGATCCGGATCAATCGGTGACCCGCAACCTGCAAATTAGCGTACCCACCTCTCAAGAGCCAGGGACCTTCGTGATTTATCTGAAGGGGTGGTCCACTGGAGAGCCTGTGCTGTCTATCGATCAGGGGACCTTCGATGTCCTTGAGTTATGGATCAACGTCTCGATAAAGAGTACCGGAAACATCGTCTTCCAACTGGGTGACACTACCCAGTACGTGCTGCCGGGAGAATGCTCTGAGTTCGACATANTGGTCACCAAGCACTTCACCCCCGGCCACNTGATATTCACTACACCAGGTGGCCCCGAGGAAAGACCTCCGGAGATTTCAGAGCAGACATGGAGGTTCGACCACTGGACCGTCGATTTGGACTTCTCCGAAGCACCAGGGGGCAACGGGATACCCGACAGCTCACCGCGCTATTGGTCCGTGATCGACACTCCATTCACAGTCACGGCAATCATGTGCGCGCCATTCAACGCCACTGCTGGGTTGGGGGACTCGGTCACTGTGAAGGCGCATCTCGAAGGCGCGCCGCGTGTGCGGGACTCTGTGGTCCTACTCACCAACGTGATTCAGGAGTACAGCCTAGAGGCGTCCGTCCCCGAGACCATACTCGCATTACATCCAGGCCAGTCCTATCAATTGGACACTACGGTCGAGAACATCGGGAACGGAGCCGACAGGTACGACATTGCTGTCGGTTCGATTACCGACTCGTTCGGGGGGTCGCACGTCTGGGACATAGAAGTCCCGAGGATACTGTTCCAAGAGCTGGATCGCGACGAGTCGCAGACGATTCCAATATGGATCAACGTTCCTGAGATGACCCATGCAGGCCAATACACCTTGATTTTACATGTCCTCAGCGAGGAAGCCTACGAGGGAACCAAGCTGCGTGACACCATCGAACTTCAGATCGAGATTGTTGAGTTCCATGACATGAGGATCGACGTTGACCCGTTGGTTGAGAGTCGAATCAAGACGACCGCCCCTGGTAGAATCGTGAGATTCACCATGAACGTGACCAATTACGGCAACGTGGATGACCAACCCACTTTGCACAACCACACGATAGCCCCTGATGGGGGTTGGGACACGGTCCCAGGGCTGAACACGCTGAGTGGGTGGCAGATTTCTTTCGCGCTGCTCGAGGACTTCAACACGGAGTATCCGACAGAGAAGCCGTGCATCGTTCTGGTGCTGGGTGATGATGCACCCGCAGAGGGTTGCTACCTCTCAGCACAAACCGCTGCACTGACCCTGCCAAACATGCCTGCGTACTCCACTCTGCAAATAGTTGTGATTATCGGAATCGATCCCGCGGCCGCTCTGGCCAACAGGGAAATCGGCATCAAGGTCCTCTCTTCCTTCGGCTCGGCCGAGGCCGGCGGAGACCACGATGAGACCGCGGTCTGGGATGACTCTTGCACTCTCGATGAGAACAAAGACGGGCTCCCGGACAACTACCGACCCAATTGTGATACCAACGAACAAATCATCGAACTCCGTCTAAGAGCCCCCGATTTGCGTATCCTCCAGGTTGATGTAGCAACATACAGAGGCGATGTTGGAGCAATGCTCTCCGTCAACGTCCAAGTCGTCAACAACGGCAATGCCCATGCAACCGATGTCAATATCATCCTGTGTTCTGCTGATGACCAGACGAAATCCGAAATCAAGAGGAACGGATGCAAGGAGGAAAACATCGTCTACCGGCAAATCGTCCAGGCAATCATGCCTTCTACTAACGATGAGGACCCGCCCCAAATCGCTTTACTCTACTTGGTAGAAGCAGGCAGCCACGATGTGTTCGTGGTCGTAGATCCCGACAACATCATTGTCGAAACCGACGAGACCAACAACATTCAGAAAGTATCCAAGAAGATGGGTTCCAATCTGGGTATTCTAGACGTGGGCGTCGAAGTGATTGCTCAGTACTCTATACCGGCCATCATCCTCGGAGTCACTTTCGCTCTGATCGGGGTCGTCGGCGTGGTGATGTATGGACGCAGAATGGAAGCCCTAACTAGGTTCGCCGAGAAGAGTAGCATAGTTACCAATCTGGAAGACGAAGAAGACATGGTCTTCTGAGACTCACCGTGCCAACCACCAAGGCAGAGGCGTACCCTCTCGGGCGGCGACCAGACTGCCTTGGCTGGCTGCGAAGTCGCGCATCAGGCGCTCGCGCAGACTCTCCATCATCTCCTCAGCGTGCATTGACTGGATGCGGAGACCCTGGGAGAAGGTGTCCAAGTCCAAGGGTCTGCGAGGCTGATTCATTATGGCATGTGCAAGTTGGCGCTCCTCGTAAGACTCAGAATGATCAGTAATACTCGGCGAGACCTTGCGCATCACCTGTTGGTGAAGCGCAATCACAGCGTCCCTGTGCTCGTCTATGCGTTCCAGGGCGGAATCAAGCTCGGTGAGAATTCCCATGGCCTCGACCATAGGCAGTTTACGACGGGTCCCCAGTCGGTCAACGACGCTATCCAGATCCTTGGGGAGTCTGTTGGACAAACGCATCGGGCCCCCGGCGGGCATCTTCCTGTGCTCCGCGCGGAAAAGGTCAGGTCCGAGATCGAGTCGCAGTGAGAATGACTGGCTGACCTTGTACATCTTCGTCGGTGGCCCTCCCTTCTCCGAGGGGACACGCTCGGAATCTACGAATCCCGATTCCTCTAGGACCTTGAGGTGCTTTACCACCGCTTGCTGGCTCACATCCAGTAACTCAGAGAGTTGCAAGGGGTAGTGGGGCTCCTTCACTAGACGCCTCAGAATCTGGCGTCGGGTGGGGTTCTCGAGTATCGAGAGCGCCTCATCGAAACCGACCACTGACTTCCCAACCTGAGGTTGGGTAGTGAAGGCCTTCTAAAAACCCAACTTGAGCATAGGATAATATCTGTCGAACTGATGAAACTGTCATGGGAACCGGCAAGACTGTACTAGTCACAATCCTAGTCATAGCAGGTTTGCTGTTGCTAGGATTGTCTTGGGGGGCCTCTTTCGCTGATGATTACTTGGAAGAGAGGATTGCAGAGGAATGCGACGACGAGGCCGGGACAATAGGCCAGAT
>JGI26063J44948_1000149_pt1 | contig 16405 bp, 10 predicted proteins | sample MarorgKNORR_S2LV_4_FD_44948 | JGI IMG/M metagenome (IMG submission 44948) | reverse complement strand
CGGCTGCCGATTGGTGATCGATTAACCAATACGCATATGGATCTTATTGCTGCGGCAAAACGTGCCGGTAGTGCCAATTTCCCCCAGGATGAAGATGGCATAATCAGGCGGGCACCTACAGCAATATACTTTGAGGGCCCGAACCATGTGTATCCTGCGCTTGTTATGGCCGCGGCAATGGATATTCTTGGTATTCCTGCAGATGGTTTTGATTATGATTTTGACAACTTAATTCTTCGACTCAGTGATACTACGGGGACTGTGATAAGAGAAATCCCCATTGATGAACAGGGCCGCATGTTTGTGAATTATTACGGCCGGTTTAAAACTTTTTATTACCTGCCATATATGTATTGTTTCGATCCAGAAATGCTGGATCCTACCTATTGGGAAGGAAAAGTTGCCGTGGTTGGTGCTTCCTTGCCTGGATTAATGGATTTACGTAATACGCCGGTGCAGGAAACATTTGCCGGTGTGGAGATCCACGCCAATACCATGCACAGTATTTTACAGAATGAATTTGTCGCCACAACCAGTCGACAAAAGAACTTTAGCACTATATTGATCCTTAGTATACTGCTTGGGTTCATTGTAAGTATATCAAAGAAGCCTCTCTATACGCTTCCAATTCCATTACTGGGTATCCTTGCCTGGTTTCTATACTGTTATAATCAGTTTTTCAATAGTTTGGTCATGTGGGAAATTATCCGTCCTTCCATATCCCTTGGCGGGACCTATCTAGGTGTTTTCCTGTACAACTTCCTGGTCGCAGAGAAGGATAAGCGCTTTTTAAAAGACACTTTCAGTACCTACATATCTCCCGAATTAATTGATCAGATGTTCGAGGCCAAGGAAGAACCGCAGTTAGGCGGCAAGGAAGGCTACCATACAGCATTCTTTACGGATATACAGAGTTTCTCTGCATTTTCAGAAAAGTTGACCGCTACTGAACTGGTAGAGCTTTTGAATGATTATTTAACAGAAATGACGGACATTCTTCTGGAAAATAAGGGCACTCTTGATAAATATATTGGTGATGCGATAGTAGCCTTTTACGGGGCGCCCGCACCGGTGGACGATCATGAATATCAGGCCTGTTTGACTGCTGTTTTGATGCAGGAGAGGTTAAGTAAAATGCGTGATAANTGGCGCGGTGAAGNNGATCGCTGGCCGGAAATTGTGCACAATATGCAAAATCGGATCGGGATCAATACTGGGAAAATGGTGACCGGGAACATGGGGTCCACAATGCGCATGAATTATACAATGATGGGTGATACAGTAAATTTAGCTGCTCGACTTGAATCATCGGCAAAGCAATACGGTATTTATATTCAAGTTGCCAATGAAACCTATCGCGCCTGTAAGGACAAGTTTGTCTGGCGAGATCTAGATTATGTCAGGGTTATGGGGAAAACAGAGCCAGCACAAGTGTATGAACTGATTGCAGTGGCTGGTAATGATACAGAGCAGGANAAAACGTTTCTAAAGGCCTATCATGAGGCACTTGAGTTATACCGCAACCANGACTGGGACAAGGCTATAGCCGNGTTCAAGGNTGCCGATGAACTGGAAGATATGTTCCCGGGCCGAAAAACAAACCCCAGTCGTGTATATATACCCCGCTGTGACCATTGGAAAGCCAACCCTCCTGGTGATGATTGGGATGGTGTCTGGACCCTTACATCTAAATAAAACCAATTTCCTTCCCTGATCGTATGCCGGGCGGTACACATGAATACATACAGGATCCACGGAACGACAATGTTNTGATCTATATAAATGGTGAGATGCTACCCCGTCCAGAAGCCAAGGTCTCGGTCTTTGACAGTGGATTTTTACTGGGNGATGGTGTCTGGGAAGGTATCCGCTTGCACAATGGCCAATTGGTATTTTGTGAGGAACATATTGATCGCCTATATATCGGTGCTGCAGCTATTGGAATGGATATTGGCATGTCCAAAAATGATCTGGTTGCGAAAATCCATGATACATTGGCAGCGAATGAAATGTATTCCGATATTCATTTACGGCTGATTATCTCCCGCGGACTGAAGACCACACCATACCAGCATCCACGAGTAAATATAGGGGGACCAACTGTTGTCATTATTCCAGAATATAAAGTTGTGACAGAGAACTCAAAATCCAATGGTTTAAAATTAGTGTCAGTCACAACAAACAGAGCTTCGGAGTCCACTCAGGATCCCAAAATTAATTCTCTAAGTAAATTTAACTGTATCCAAGCCTGCATTGAAGCGGATCGGCTGGGTGGAGATGAAGGCCTGATGCTGGATATGCATGGGTATGTCTCTACTTGCAATTCCACAAATTTTTTCATTGTGCGCGGTTCAGAAGTTTTGACCTCCACCGGAGAATATTGTCTGAATGGCGTGACCCGCGGTGCCATCATTGACCTGTGCAGAGCCAATAATATCGATGTACTGGAAAAGAATTTTCTGACGGATAATGTATATACAGCCGATGAAGCTTTTGTAACTGGTACATTCGCCGGGGTTCTCCCGGTGACGGCAGTANATGAACATGTTCTCTCAAACGGTCNGAGGGGTCCCCTCACAAAAAAGCTNCAGGATCTCTATCGNAGTGAAATTGATAAACNTTACCCCGGTAAATAATTATTGATGGACCAGGTACGTATAGCCATGTGGTCAGGGCCGCGGAATATATCCACTACTATGATGCGGTCTTTCAGCAGCCGGTCTGATACATTTGTTACTGATGAACCATTCTATGCCTGTTATTTACAGCGCACCGGACTCCAGCATCCTGGCCGAGAAGAGGTATTGCGGTCCTATAAGCGGGATTATCACAGCATTATCAATGATATGACGTCACCAGTACCCGCTGGAAAAACGGTGTGGTATCAGAAACATATGGCCCATCATTTGGAACCTGATGATAGCTTGGCCTGGACACAAGATTTGATGAATTGTTTGCTTATTCGCACACCGGCAGAGGTGATATCCAGCTTTTCGAAGAAAAACGAACTGACCGATGTAAATGAACTGGGCTATATGCAGCAAATCCAATTATACAGGTATCATAATAATAAACTGCCAGTGGTTGATGCCCAGGATATACTGCAAGATCCGAACGGTGTACTCAGTAACCTTTGCACTCGGTGCGGTATTCCCTTTGAAGAAGCAATGTTATCTTGGGCAGCAGGTCCCCACCCCGCTGATGGTATTTGGGGTAAATACTGGTACGATCAATTATGGAGTTCAACTACCTTCAAACCCTATATACAAAAAGAGGTAGCCGTACCCAGCGCACTGGCTGCCATGGTTGACGAATGCATGCCCATATATGAGGAACTATACCAGGCCCGGATTACGGCAAATGATCCGTAAGCCTATCATAGCTGATAGACTTGGAATGGAATAAACAGTTCCCGAAATTCTAACTTAGTAAGAAAACGATAAAATGAGCACTCCGACCACACGTGTCGCATTCCATACGATGGGCTGCAAAACGAATTTTTCCGAAACATCTACTCTTTCTCGTGAGATGATAACCCATGGACTCCAGCTGGTCAGTTTTAGAGATAAGGCTGATATATATGTATTAAACTCCTGTTCTGTAACAGAAAATGCGGATAAGGAAGCCAGAAAATTGATTCGTCAGGCCCGCCGCCGTAATCCAGATGCGGCTGTTGCTGTGATCGGTTGTTATGCGCAATTACAACCTGCTGAGATCGCTGCAATACCGGGGGTAGAGTTGGTAGTAGGCGCCGCGGAGAAATTCAATCTATTTACCCATCTATCTTCGCTGAAAGCAAATGGAAATGCCACAGTAATCCAATCTCCTATTGCAACAGTGCAATCCTTTCAACCATCATTTTCTGTAGCAGAAAGAACACGCACCTACCTGAAAATACAGGATGGTTGTAACTATAATTGTTCCTTTTGTACCATCCCCTTAGCACGTGGCCGCAGCCGTAGTGATAACATTGTAAATACGGTGAATATTGCCCAGAAGATTGCCGATACTGAAGCGCGGGAGATCGTACTCACCGGAGTGAATATTGGTGATTATGGTGTAGATGGCAATGAAGATTTATTCCAATTAATTCAGGCGCTGGATAATGTTGATGGGATTGATCGGTTTCGTATTTCATCGATTGAACCCAATCTGCTCAGCGATGAGATTATAACCTTTTGTGCGCATTCAAAGAAATTTGTACCTCATTTCCATATTCCCCTCCAGTCGGGCGCGGATTCCATTCTACGGCGCATGAAACGTCGCTACGATACTGAATTATATTCATCAAGGATAAAGAAAATTAATAACCTGATGCCTGATTGCTGTATTGGTGTCGATGTGATTGTCGGTTTTCCCGGTGAGGGAGAAGAGGAATTTCTCACAACACAATCCTTTTTAGATAATTTGGATATTTCTTATCTGCACGTTTTTACATTTTCTAAACGGGAAAATACGGTAGCAGCCAGTTTAGACAATCAAGTACCTCAGGAGGAGAAGGTCTATCGTAGCAAGACACTGCATATGCTATCGGATGAAAAGCGATATGCGTTTCAGGACAAATTCCTGAGTCAGGTAAGGCTGGTATTATTTGAACAATCTGTTAATGGTATAAACAAAGGGTATACAGATAATTATATAAAAGTACAGGTAGCTACAGATATGAATTACGAGAACAGATTATTGGAAGTAACATTAAATAAGAATCATGGTCCTTACATGAATGGTCTGGTTAAGCAATGATCAAATTTAATGCTGGCAGCAAAAATTTTAATGGCACCACTAATATTTTGTAAGGAAAGATAATGAAAAAAGTAATTCTATTTATTGCCTTTACAATGATGTATTGCGGTAAGCCAACTGTAAATAAACCAGTGGTATATGGGTTGGTAATCCATGGTGGTGCCGGTACCATTACAAGGAAAAATATGTCCCCAGAAAAGGAATCAGCATATCGTGGTAAACTTACTGAAGCACTTGCAGCTGGATTTGAAATCCTTGAAAAAGGTGGTTCCGGTATGGATGCGGTGGAAACCACAATACGTATCATGGAGGATTCACCATTGTTCAATGCTGGAAAGGGTGCTGTATTTACAAGTGCTGGTACAAATGAGTTAGATGCATCGATCATGGATGGCAGCACCTTGCAGGCTGGTGCAGTGGCTGGAGTAAAAACAATTAAAAATCCAATTTCAGCTGCCCGGAAAGTGATGGAGGAAACCTGGCATGTTATGCTGGCTGGTGACGGAGCAGATCATTTTGCTAAAGAACAGGGCTTGGAAATAGTGAACAATGATTATTTTTATACAGAAAGACGTTGGAAAGCACTGCAAAAAGCACAGGACGCAGAAAAACATGGTACTGTCGGTTGTGTAGCCCTTGATAGGAATGGCAATATTGTGGCTGGTACCTCCACCGGTGGTCTCACGAACAAACGCTGGGGCAGGATCGGGGATACGCCGATTGTTGGCGCAGGAAATTATGCTAATAATCAAACTTGCGGCGTGTCTGGCACCGGTCAGGGTGAATATTTTATTCGGGGTAATATGGCCTATGATGTTTCGGCCTTGATGAACTATAGTTCACTATCAGTAGAACAGGCAGCTAGGCAAGTAATTGATAAGTTATCAGGACGCGGGGGAAGAGGCGGCCTGATTGCCATGGATAAAAATGGAAATATAGCCATGCCATTCAATACGGAGGGTATGTACCGCGGGTATTATCTAAATGGATCCGAACCAGTTATTAAGATATACAATGATTAATCAATATTTTCGTAATCTTTTATGTCTGGGCAAGTACAAACCAGATTTCGATCTCCGAAAGCATTATCAATTCTACCAACGGGCGGCCAATATTTAAAATCCTCCAGCCATTTGGCTGGGTATACAGCTGCTGCCCTGGAATACGGATGATCCCAAGTGTCTGCGGCAATATTTCTGGCAATGTGGGGCGCATTTTTGAGGACATTGTTCTCCGGATCGGCTGCACCTGTAGCGACTGCAGTTATTTCATCTTTTATAGCGATCATGGCGGTACAGAAACGATCCAGTTCTGTCTTGGATTCACTCTCAGTAGGTTCTATCATTAGTGTCCCGGGTACCGGCCAGGACATGGTAGGCGCATGAAAGCCGTAATCCATTAATCGCTTGGCTACATCTTCATCCGTGATACCGGATTCTTTTCTTATCGGTCGCAGGTCAATAATGAATTCATGTGCGTTCAAACTATTTCCCCCCCGGTAAAGTACCGGGTAATGTTCTTCGAGTAACTTGGCCATGTAGTTAGCATTCAAGATGGCCACAGCAGTAGAAGTTTTCATGCCAGTGCTACCCAGCAGGGCCATGTAGCACCAGCTAATGGGTAACACCCCCGCACTGCCCCAGGGAGCCGCAGAAACAGCCGATATAGCCTGGTCAGTATTATTGCTGTTTATTACCGGGTGGGAAGGCAGGAACGGTGTTAGGTGGGGTGCTGTACAAATCGGACCCATACCCGGTCCTCCGCCGCCATGGGGAATAGCGAATGTTTTGTGTAAATTGATGTGGCATACATCTACACCGATGTCAGCGGCTCGGCTGATGCCGACCATGGCATTTAGATTTGCGCCGTCCATGTAGACTTGCCCGCCGCTTTCATGAATAATATTGCATATTTCCTGAACTGAATTTTCGAAAACACCATGGGTTGATGGGTAAGTAATCATCAATGCTGCCAAGTTTTTTTGGTGGTGTTCTGCTTTAGCCTTTAGATCATCGAAATCAATGTTGCCATCGTTATCGCATTTGATAACTACTACTTTCATGCCGCACATGATCGCACTGGCAGGATTGGTACCATGGGCAGATTCAGGGATGAGGCATACTGTCCTGTCTGTACTTCCTTTGGACGTGTGAAATGCCCTGATGACCATCAAGCCTGCGTACTCACCCTGGGCTCCGGAATTTGGCTGCAGTGATACACCTGGTAATCCAGTGATATCCGCTAGCCAGGCAATGAGATCATCGAATAATTTCTTATACCCATTTGCCTGATCCTGCGGTGCGAATGGATGCAGTTCACCAAATTCTGGCCAGGCGACACCTACCATTTCCGTTGTGGCGTTCAATTTCATAGTACAGGACCCCAGAGGGATCATACTCGTATTCAAAGACAGGTCTTTGGTCTCCAGGCGGTGGATATAGCGCAGCATTTCTGTTTCCGAATGAAAACTGTTGAATACCGGATGAGTGAGATATGCTGACTTGCGCTGTAGTTCTGATGGTATCACTGAGTCAGCATCTGCGCTGTAGTCGGCATCAAATAGCGTCAATAAATTTTTCAGGTCACTTGCAGTTACAGTCTCATCGAGAGAAATACCTACAGTTCCATCGGAAAAATCACGAATGTTAAAGCCGCTGCTACGGGTTTTGTCAACAATATTATCTGGACCCGTAACGCGAATTGTATCAAAGAAACTATCGTTGTGTATTTTATGATCTGCTGCAGTCAAACTTGCGGCCAGATCACAGGTGTGCTGATGTATTTGTTTTGCAATTCTGCGTATGCCCAATGGGCCATGATAGACAGCATACATACCTGACATAATGGCCAGCAGAACCTGGGCGGTACAGATATTGGACGTGGCCCGTTCGCGCCGAATATGCTGCTCTCTGGTTTGCAATGCCATTCGGTATGCCGGCTGTCCATGACAGTCTACAGAAACGCCGATCAGCCGACCGGGTATATGCCGTTTGAATTGTTCTGTCACCGCAAAATATGCCGCATGAGGGCCACCATAACCCATAGGGACACCAAAGCGCTGTGAGGATCCCACGGTAACGTCTGCCCCCAATTCACCAGGCGGTGTGAGCAATGCCAGACTCATAATGTCCGCGGCCATGATTACAAATGCCGATTGTTCATGTGCACTGGTACACAAATGCCGAAAATTGTGTATAGTGCCGTTGGTATCAGGATATTGCACCAGGCAACCAAATACGTCTTCNGTAAAATCAAAATCTGCATGATCATTTAGATTAATATTAATACCCAGNGGCGCCGCCCGAGTTTCTACAACAGCTATAACCTGGGGATGGCAATCTTTTGACANGAGAAATGTATTNCGATCTTTACTAAGCCTGTGTGTCATTGTCATAGCCTCAGCGGCAGCAGTNGCTTCGTCCAGAAGGGATGCATTGGCAATCGGCAGTGCTGTGAGATCACACACCATCGTTTGGTAATTCANTAACGCCTCGAGTCTGCCCTGGCTGATTTCTGCCTGGTAGGGCGTATACTGGGTATACCAGCCGGGATTTTCAAGAATGTTGCGCTGGATAACAGANGGTGTAATGCAGTCATGGTAACCCATTCCAAGATAGGATTTCATAAGTACATTTTGGCCAGCAATAGTCTTTAGTTCATCCAGCAGTTCTTTTTCCGTTTTTGAATCGCCAATAGTTAGCGGTTCAGATGACCTAATTGCTGGTGGGACTACGGCGTCAATTAACGCTTCAAGAGATTCCTGGCCAATTGTCTTCAGCATCGCTGCAATATCAGCTTCGGACGGACCAATATGCCGCGCTGTGAAGGTGTTCTGATCATGGTTATCGCTGGTTATCATAATGCTGGCAGAAAGATTGCAGTTATTATTTTACTACTAACTTCGACCAATAAAAGTTGACACCAACGATTGTTAATATAGCCAGCATGTAACCTACGCTTGCGCCTGGAAAAGGTTCTTGCGTTAACCTGACACCAAGTTCTATGATAATAAGGGTAGTGACAGCGTATACTGTAATCGCTGTATTGTATCGTATAGCTGCACTGTATAACCAGAGAAATAACCCACCAGTTAATAGACCGCTTATAATCCAGGGTCCTATTCCAGTTACACCATCCTCGCCGGCGATCATTAAACCCAAGAGGATGAATACAATGGTAAATAAGCCTTTTCTGACGCTCCAGGATCCTGTTTTTTCTGAAATAAATAGAACGACAAAGGTCATGAACGCCGCCGATGTGATAAAGCTACCTAAAGCACTGATATAAACTCCCAGAAATGGTATGGCCGCCGCCCCTTGGGATACAGCTGGCCACATAGGGCTCAGATTCGGCTGCATTGAATTTGTAAATGTGAAAAAACCCGCCAGACCAATTCCTATGGCAATTCCTTCGATTAGATCAGGGCCAGATGTTTGTTGCTTACTGTCATTTATTTGAAAATGAACAACCGCGGTCAAGACAGCTGGAATCATTGAGATTAATAGGGCGCCAACGACCGCACCAGCAAGCAGTATACCTAACTGATTGTTATATGGTTGTGCGGTGGAGAAGCCAGCCACAATCGATGGTAATTGATTGATGAAAGAGACCAGCCGTAAAATGAATAAGGATAACATAACATACAACACCAGCTTGGTAGTGATCTTTTTTCTGGTCCAGTGAATTATACCTAAAACGACTGCTGCCAGAACGGTAATAATCAGTAAAAAGGACATGGCGTTGGAGGCAACACCTAATACGGCTTGTTGATCCTTCTCCTTGCGATCCCATTCTTCCGGAACAAAAATAAATGTATTATGACTGCTTATTTCATCACCATTTATCGTAACACGGATTCGTTTATCACCATCTGGTAATTTTGCGCTGGCAATATCCTTGAAAACAAAATCCCAGTCCATTCGTTCTGGTTTTTTGGACGGTTCAGCTGAAATGAATTCAATGTCTTCCGGTGTAAGGTCATAATGTTTATTAATCGTTGCATATACAAGATCTTTTGCCTCATCTTCCGTTAATTCATTGCCAGCTTGATTCTCAGGCAGTTTATGGGTGATACTCAATGGCTTACCCTTATTATCCAATGCAACCCGGTATTCTTCAGCGCGCTCATTTAAATCGCCTTCGAATTTTGCATAACGTATATCCATGCCGGGTGTACCGATGTAGTTACCCATTAAGTCACCATACGTATCTTTCCCTGCGGTTTGCCAGATGAATCTGTTTTGCTGCCCCGGCCCACTAGGGCTGACTGATGTGAGCCTGTTCCATTCATCCCCTAACTGAATGCCATTTTCACCCAGATGATTTTCCGCAATTGTAATTGCTTCTTTTCGATTCATTTCCAGCCCGGGAGCATCGGCTGTGCGATTGAACCCAACGACTGCAATAATGCCCAGGGCACCGAATAAAAGTATAATCTTATTACTGGTTGGTGTATAACCGGGTAGATCAACAATAGGGGTCTTTCCTTTAGATTTTTTTTCAGGCGCAGGGGTGAAGGCACTGTTATAAAAGTTGTTGCCTAGTTCAGTCCATTTTTTGTCTTTCCAGCGACCCATGAGAATTATCCACACTGGTACAAGACAGAGGACAAAAACCATCAGCTGATCAAACCACATGCCGCTCGCAGAAGAAGTAAAAATAGGTAAAGACATGAGTACGGCATCGTACATGAAATGGGAAATGATTGCGGGCAGCAAACCGAATTGTAAGTACAACAAACCGAAAATGATAGATGGTATGATCAATTCAACCAGTCGTGCATAAGCTGGTTGAGATGGATAATTGGCATGTGCAGCGGCAAAGATTAACGACTGGACAACAAAACCAATTATGATCCATGGTTTGCGCCGACCGAGTCTGTCCCCGATCAGCGCTGCCCCGGCGATGGGCACGGCGCGGAAAAGACACTCTTCCCAGAACCCTGCGCCCAATGCTCTACTGACCGATGATATCCAGGGGAAGGGAGTGGCGATGACATCAGGATCAAACAGTGTAGAAGCAGGATCCCACCAGCCAAACAATTTTTTCGTTAGCAGGTAAAAACTGATCATGAAAGCAAGATTGAAACCGATCATGAGATAGCCACCTATTGTGCGACCCAATACCTGGATGGAACTCGTTGCCCCCCTAGACCATATCTGCCAGAGATTGATCTGTTGGGGGAATGCCCTTCTGGTCAGGGTTTCTGCTGCCATAAAAGAGAGCGAATAAATAATAGCCATGGCAAATGTATTGGCTACCATGAACCATATATTTTGCAGGAAAAAACTCTGCTCCGATAGTGCTGTTGGGTAGGACATCCACATCAGCGGCCAGAAATTGATCTCACCTAAGGTCCCGAATGCGGCAACGAAAAATCCCCAGTATACTGCTTGTTTCCAGATCACCCAGCGTTTGCGCATCATGAAAAACAGTCCCAGAATAATGCCGCCAAAACCATAGAGTAAAAACATGGCCATGCTAGCGGATGTTGCCAGCGTATTATTCGCGGAACGCATCTCCTCAAAACGTCTGCTAAATGTTTCTGGTACTTTTATAAAGTGTTTCAGTTCAGTTACTTTGTCTCCGCTTACCACCAGTCTTAACCGAAAAAATCCGTCCCCGATCTGTTCTTCTTTACGTTCATACACAAAAGTATGATCAATCCGCTCACTGGGCATTACTTCTTCCGATGTTTCTATGGATTCGAATTCGGAAAGTTGAATGCTAGTTTCATTCTGTACGAAGTTTTCGGCGATTACCCTTGCCTCCCCGGCACCCAGCACGGCGCCTTTTTCTGTTTCTGCAAGTGTTTCCTTGAAACCGTAAAAATCACCAGCGGGGGTGAAGGTAATCCTTGTTTCATTTGGTTCATGTTCCCTGTAGTGTCTGACTGTCCAGGTGTAGAAATGGTATAGACCATCCTGCATTAAGGAGGATACTTTTTCTACACCTCCAGCACCCAGTTCCACAAAGTTTTGTGTCCTTGTATCATGAGAAAATGAAGCTACCTGGTTATAATTATCCGGACCCCAATTATTTTTCTCAGCCAGTGCACTGGACTGACTAAACGCAGCTTCCCGATCCATTTTCAAGTCTACATTCAGTATGGCAAAGGCTTTCGGGAAAACCTGGACGCTGTAAAATAATCCGCCAATAAACAGCAGCACCGCCGCAATCCAAAAAACGGGTTTACGAAATATCATATTTTCTCCAAATAATTATTCTAAATACAGTCNGTGAATATAAATTCTATTATATTTAAACCAATACTTATTGTGTTTTTACGCATCTTTCCAGCAATTAGTTTTGAGTATATCAAGCGTGATGAACGTTTTAATATCTCGATTAGGGGCAATAGAAAAATACCCTCCAATTATACCAAAGGATTTGCAACCTCGTGAATCCAATCTTTTGCCCCTAATCATACTTCCTAATCAGAATTCAATTCGCTTTTGAAAAAGGTTAATTTTTAAATACAGGTAAAAATTTAAAATGACCAGNGTGCCCAAGGTCATTGATGTGGAATTAGCTCTGCAGGAGAAAATTCCAGATATATACAAAAAAATTCCCGGTGTCCTAATTCGGTTAATGGAGAAGGTTATTCGCCAGGCTGATATGAATCGCATGATTCATGAAAGCAGTCATTTAAATGGAATTCCACTGGTGGATTGGGTGCTGGATCAGTTTGGCGTAAACATTGTTGTTAAGGGTAAGAAATTAATACCAAAAAAGGGGANGTATATTTATCCAGCAAATCATCCCATTGGCGGCCTCGATGGTCTGGCAATAGTATCAGTAGTTGCAAAAATTNATCCGCTGATAAAATTCGTAGCCAATGACCTGCTGAGGGTGATTAAGGGCTTTGATTCTATATCCCTTTATATTGCCAGATTTGGTCAGATAAATAGACGAAATGCTATCTTAATAAACAAGACCTTGGCTTCTGAAGCTCAGCTTCTGGTACAGCCTGCTGGGACGGTGTCAAAAAGGAATCCGGTAAAAATTAGAGATCTAGCCTGGAATAAATTTTTTATCCATAAAGCGATCCAGTACAAACGGGANGTTATACCGATCCACGTGCAGGCCAGAAATTCACGGTTGTTTTATAATATTGCCAGTTTCCGTAAAATATTTCGTATTAAATCAAACCTGGAAATGTTTTTACTTCCTCGCGAAATGTTTAACAAAAGTGGTAAAACGATTACCATCACTTTTGGGATACCGATAGCCTATAAAACATTTGATGATTCACGAACCCACCTGGAATGGGCCCAAAAAGTAAGAGAATATGTGTATGTACTAGGCAGTGAAAAATTTTCATCAGCAAANACCATTCCGGCCTTTAGTGAAGTATTATGAATCTGAAGGACGCTGTCCCACTAATGGAACCAGTACCCAGGAAACTTCTGTGGGAAGAATTAACCACTGATCGCTTGGTTCGTCCTACAAGAATTGGCAGCAATGCGGTCTATATATTTACTGGACTTGATGCTCCCAACCTCATGCAGGAAGTAGGCCGACTGCGGGAATTGACTTTCCGTGACGCCGGCGCTGGTTTTGGCACAGCCGTTGATATTGATCGTTTTGATACGGATGATTGCCCCTGTAAACAGCTGATTGTCTGGGATCCTGGCGCGGAGGAAATACTCGGNGGCTACCGTTTTAATATTTTCCACAAGTTCAAAGATAGTCCATTGAAGGATATTCCACTGGCCATTAAGTCTCTGTATGATATCTCCGATACGTTTACCGCTGAATACCTACCTTATGTAGTGGAGTTGACCCGTGCGTTTGTTCAACCAAAATATCAGCCCAAGTATGCCGGCCGGAAAGCCGCGTTTTCACTGGATAATATCTGGGACGGTCTGGGCGCATTGGTTATAAAATATCCATTCATCCGATATTTTTTTGGACGACTTACATTCTTTTCTAATTATGATCCAACAGTACGCGACCTGACCTTTTATTTCTTTGCCAAACATTTACAGGGTGATCAAACACTGATGCAGGCCGAGGAACCATTTGCATTGCCAACTCCTGCTGCTGATCTGGAAAAAATAATTGATGGTCGATCAGCNGAGGAGGATTATAAAAAGTTAAACCAAGCGGCCAAGAACCATGGTACTGCGCTACCACCGCTGGTAAAAAGTTATTTTAATGTCTCTGGTTCGTTGAAGGTTTTTGAACCGGTTTTCGATTCATATTTTGGTTTTTCCTATGCAGCGGCCATCATGGTCACCATAGCGGATGTATACCCCGCATTTATCAAGCGCTATATAACACCATATAAGCGTTATCTGGCTGAGGTTAAAGAGTAGAGAATTAAAGAGCGCCACTGTGGGAATTAAGTGGCGCTNGTATTGTGATCCCGGTGCGACTCGAACGCACGGCCAATGGCTTAAAAGGCCACTGCTCTACCAACTGAGCTACGGGATCAATGCAATGCCAAAATGCGGTGGCAAAGTTACCGCTTTGTAATCTGGAATAGAATCGGAAATTGTTCTGTTAAATAGGGTTAATCCGTACCGTAAAGGCGATCCCCAGCATCTCCCAGACCAGGTACTATATACTTACTGGAATTCAGGTGATCATCCAGTGCTCCCGTATATACTTTCACATCCTGATGCTGCTCACAGAACGCTTCCATACCCTCTGGAGCACTAATGATACACACACACAGGATTTTATCAGCACCAAGGTCCTTGAGTCTGTCCACTGTAGCAATAATTGTGCCGCCAGTAGCCAGCATGGGGTCCAGTACNATAAAAGTCCTTTTCTGTGCNTGGTTAGGAATCTTGAAATAATAATCCACCGGCTGGTGGGTTTCATGGTCTCGTTCCATACCTACGCAACCTACCCGGGCATTGGGGATAAGTTTCAGCATGCCCTCNGCCATACTGAGNCCGGCCCGNANAATAGGGACCAGAACAATATCAGCAACCTCAACAGTTTTCACCTGGGCCGTAGTGATGGGGGTCTGTACTTCCGCGTCTTTGAGGGATAGATNTTTTGTTGCTTCATAACCAAGNAGCATGGTTGCCTCGGTGACCAGTTCCCGGAATTCCTTCNACCCTGTATTTTTATCGCGGATGAGGCCCAGCTTGTGGTGGATCAGGGCGTGATCTATTACCTGAAAATTATCTGGAATGTTCATGGTGCTGATATCTGTTCAATCAATTTATTGATCCTTCCGTGCAAGTAGTATCAAAACCACCCCTGGTATTATAAATGGTGGTTACCTGNAGTTTACTGGTATCCAGCAGCGTTTTCAAATCCCCATGAATCCGTTTCGTTACTGCTTCCTGGTAAATACCAACGTTTCGAAAACTGACTATATAATATTTCAGGGATTTCAACTCTACGCACTTGCCGCCTTCCGGATAATACTCAATTTTCAGGTAGGCATAGTCGGGTAGACCGCTAAAGGGACAGACAGCGGAAAATTCATCTGTTTCGGTCACAATGTATTGCTCTGGACTATCAAAAGGAAAGGTTTCCAGATANCTCGGGTCGATGAGTTCTTCGCTGCCATACTCAAATTTGTGGCCTTCAGCTTTTGCCATACTATATTTTTAAATACTTGTGACCCCGGAAGGACTTGAACCTTCAACCAATTGATTAAGAGTCAACTGCTCTACCAAATTGAGCTACGGGGCCGTTAGTCTTTCCGTAGTCTGATTAAGCCTCTCGGTACACCAAGGATACTGAGAGGCGATAGTCAGTAATTACGTTTTAAAATAACACCTGAAAATACAATCATATATAATATGTGTAAAAACTTATTAGTACGTAGTAATATAGTTTGGGGTACATATTTCGGGGTACACCAAGGCGGTACTCATATATATACAGGTGTATGTGTCTTAAAACTTTCCAAATTTAGAAACGTCACATGACTTTGGAAAGCGTCACCGCGCCTGTGGTCGATGCACAAACCAACAAAAGTCAATTACCCCATACCGCTAAAAGCAAAGATAATTAAAGTCACTCAGCGCCAGCTTGCGGAGATGGTAACTTTTTAAGCGAAATATTAAATAGAAAGCTCAAAATAGTTGAAGGTCGTTACAGCAAGAGTCAAAAAGAATTAGATAAATACTCACTCGTTGCTATTACAAGTATTTACGGGGTTGAATTATTAGAAGATAATGTAGCCAGATGTAGGGAAAGATTATTTGATATATATTTGGATTGGTATAAGTCAGTATCACATGGTGAACAGAATATAAAATTATTTGACTGTGTTAAGTTTGTATTGAGTAAAAATATAGTTCATGGTGATGCGCTTACATTAAAGAAAGTTGGGGATATTGAAGAACCCATCGTTTTTTCAGAATGGTCTTTTACCCAAAACATGGTAAAAAGAAGAGGGTTTTCTTTTGATGAATTGCTAAAGAAATAGAAAGTAAGATAATGAGTATTTCTGAACAGTATGACACTTCAACTGTTTTTAAATCAATTCCATATTAGGATAAAATAGAACACTCTGAATTTGTTGTGTGCTGTTGTAATTATCTTTCTTTGAAATGCCGTTTTTTAATCATACCGCCCTTCAGGTCTTTTACGCTGTTCATTACGATAAACGCATTCGGATCTATTTTTTCAATTTCGTTTTGAAGTTTGGTGATTTCAAGTCGTGTAATAACTGAATAGATAATATCGC
>JGI26063J44948_1000148_pt1 | contig 16457 bp, 16 predicted proteins | sample MarorgKNORR_S2LV_4_FD_44948 | JGI IMG/M metagenome (IMG submission 44948) | reverse complement strand
GAAGCTGTTATTGCTTTGACCATAGTCTTTTTAGCTTTAGAAATTGGTGAGAATAAACAGTACAAATCAACACCCTGGTTAATCGCATTTGGATTTGGTTTACTGCATGGGCTAGGCTTTGCCAACGCCCTCACTGAAATAGGCATAGCAAATGAGCAACTGCTTCTTTCTTTGCTCTTTTTTAATCTTGGAATTGAAGCAGGTCAGTTGTTAATGATTCCTATTTTTGGTGTTTTAATTTGGTTGGCTTATAAATTCAATAAATATAATGAATCCGCGACCTGTGTTTCATATGTATTGGGTGCAATGGGTTTTTTCTGGCTTATTGACAGAACCATTGGGATCATTTACTAAGAGCATATAGATAGGCACTAAAATCTTTTATCAATCAAATAAATAATAGTAAATAAGTTGTAACATTCATTATAATGGGTCACTTATTAAGTACGGAGTGGTAGTTCAGTTTGGTTAGAATGCCTGCCTGTCACGCAGGAGGTCGCGGGTTCGAGTCCCGTCCACTCCGCCAAACTTTTTGAAAAGGGTCTTAATAAGTTAAAAAATAATAACAAGGGTTAATGATGGCTGAGGCAGTAATAGTAGATAGTGTGAGAACCGGATTATCAAAATCATTTAAAGGTGGTTTTAATCAGACACGTGCTGATGATATGACAGCACACATTATAGATGCATTAATGGATAGACACCCAAGTGTAAATCCTGAGACAGTGGAAGATGTGATATTGGGCTGTGGATACCCGGAAGGGCCTCAAGGTAATAATATAGCTAGAACCTCAGCTGTGTTATCCAAGCTACCTATCAAAACTGGAGGCACTACAGTTAATCGTTATTGTTCATCTGGGTTACAAGCCATTGCTATGGCAGCGACTCAAATACAAAGTGGTTTTGCTGATTGCATCATTGCCGGCGGGGTTGAGTCGATTAGTACCACACATGGTCATATTAACGAATACATGTTTAAAAATGAGAAAATTAATGAGAGTGTGCCCGGTGTATATCATGCCATGGGCATTACTGCTGAGACCGTAGCCAAACGATACAATGTTACTAGAGAATCACAAGATGAATATGCTCTATCGAGCCAGCACAGATGTGCTGAAGCACAAAATCAAGGTTTATATGATGATGAGATTATCCCTATGAAAACTCTGATGATGGTTAAAGACAAAGAAACCGGTGAAATCTCTGAAGTTGAAACCGTGGTGGACAGAGATAATTGTAATCGCCCCCAAACTACTCTAGAAGGTTTAGCAAACCTAAACCCAGTATTTGATCCTGAAAATGGTTCAGTCACAGCAGGAAATGCCTCACAACTGTCTGATGGTGCTTCGGTCACTATGGTTATGAATGCAGATAAAGCGAATGAGTTAGGACTAGAGCCTCTTGCTTATTTTAGAGGTTTTACTGTGGTTGGATGTGAACCCGATGAAATGGGTATTGGTCCAATTTATGCAATTCCTAAACTTCTAAAAGCAGCTGGCTTAGAAATAGATGACATTGATCAATGGGAGCTGAATGAGGCCTTTGCATCGCAAGTTGTTTATATTAGGGATCATCTGAATCTGCCAACAGATCAACTAAATTTAAATGGTGGCTCAATAGCCATAGGGCATCCATTTGGTATGACCGGATCAAGGCAAGTAGGCCATTTAACTCGAGAACTTAAACGCAAGCATCTCAAGTACGGTGTGGTTACAATGTGCGTTGGCGGTGGCATGGGTGCTGCCGGCTTATTTGAGTCTATCTAGGGTNATTCATGTTAGAAGCTATTAGACAACGATTTACTGGATGGATAGCCATATTGGTTATCAGTCTTATTGCAGTGACTCTGGTGATTAGTTTTGGCAATATGGATCAAACACCTATTGAAGATGATGTAGTGATCACGGTGAATGGTACTGAAATTACTCTCTTTGAGTACCGAGAAGAATATTCAAATAAGCTTGCAGAGTTACAGCAAGTATTTGGTGATGAGGTTCCTGANATCCTTGATCAAACCATTAAGGAATCTGCCACTGAAGATCTAATCTTAAGAGCCTTGTTATTGGATTACATGAGTAAAAACGGTTATCGAGTTAGCCCTGAATATGTTGTCGAACTGATAACAAACAACCCGGGCCTTCAGGTTGGTGGTATTTTTGATCGACAAAATTATGAAGCTATATTGGCGAGNCAAGGTGTTTCAGTTGAACAATTTGAATCAGACCTGAGATTACAACTCCAGACTAATCAACTCAGAAGGGGCTTTATTGATAGTTCTTTTATTACTCCTAATGAATTTAGACAATTTATTGAATTACAGATGCAAAAACGAAACGGCCAATTACTGACCATAGACTCCAACAATTTTACTGACGAGGTTGTGGTTACTGGTGATCAAGTTGAATTGTATTTCGACAATAATCAGGACTTGTTTCAAACTGACGAAGAAGTCGATGTAGAATATTTAAGTCTTAGTCTCAATGATGTTGCTGCAACAATAGAATACACAGAAGATGATCTAAGAGCTTATTACGAAGATAATCTTGCACGATTCATCACTAATGAACAACGAAAATCACGACATATCTTAATTGCCATTGATGAGGACACCAATGAAGAGAATGCTTTGGAGACTATTTTAAATATTCAAGAGCGTTTGATATCCGAAAGTTTTGAAGAGATAGCAAAAGAGCTCTCAGATGATCCGGGTTCAGCAGATTTGGGTGGTGATTTAGATTGGGCAGAACCTGGATTATTTGTTCCTGAGTTTGATAAAGTACTTTTTGCACTAGAGGTTAATGAATTATCAGAACCAGTAAAAACAGAATTTGGTTATCACCTAATAAGATTAGATGAGTTAAAAGAAGGTCAGCAACAAGCTTACCAAGATATTCAATTAGAGCTTGATAGTGAGTACTCAAAGTTGCTTGCTGAAGACAAATTATTTGGATTGGCTGATCAACTTGCAGACCTGTCTTTACAAGCATTCAATGAATTAAATTCAGTTGCTGATGCTCTTGGATTATCCTTGAGCCGTATAGATGGAGTGTCACGGAATGGAGCCACTCTTTTTAATCAAGACCCAGAAATCATCAGTATTTTATTCAGTCAAAATTCCTTAGAAACAGCAGAAAACACACCTCTTTTTGAACTTGATGACAGTATTTTTGTCGCCAGAGTTATAGGTCATCGGCTGCCAGCCACTANAGATTTCTCAGATGTTGAACCAGGGATCAAAGATTATTTAGTTTCTCAAGAGGCTATTAGCTTGGCCAACAATTACGCAGAACAAATTAAACCTCAGTTCAGTGATAATGCCTCCTTTAAGGGTAAAGCCGATGAATTAAATACANAGGCAAGTGANTTTNATGTGTCTCGAGGCGACACAGAATTATCCAGAGGATTAATTGAGATAATTTTTAATTCTTCCAGCAATGACATGGCAGAGGGTAATATCCAAACTTATGTAGAGGGGGATAAAGTCTTTCTTCTGCGAGTCAGTAGCTATGAGGATGGGAAGCTAGAATCGTTCAATGATGAAGAAAGAAATTCAGCTAAACTTGAACTCTCTGAGCAAATTGGTTCAAGAGAACTGAATGCGTTTTCAGAGCATCTAAGAAAAAATGCTGAAGTATCAATAGACCCTGGATTGTATAGCGGTTTATTCGATCTATAGTCAGATCATCTAATCCACATCAAAGGTCATTCCTAAATTTCTATAGCCTCCATCAACATAGATGGTCTCTCCTGTGATTCCTGAAGCTAGGTCTGAAGACAGAAAAGCTGCAGCATTACCAACATCTTCAATGGTGACATTACGACGAATCGAGGTTTTAGAGGCGACGTGTTTAAGTAACCCTCTAAATCCACTAACTCCAGCAGCAGCAAGNGTTTTAATGGGACCAGCTGAAATCGCATTGACTCGGATACCTTGGGGACCTAAATCAGCAGCTAGAAACCTTACCGTTGACTCGAGACTGGCTTTTGCGGGGCCCATGACATTGTAGTTAGGCACAGACTTGACTGAACCTAAATAGGTCATGGTCAATAATGAAGCGTTATCACTCAACATGGGTTTTGCTTCTCTTGCCATTGAAGCGAAACTATAACTGCTGATTTCATGTGCTATCTTAAACCCCTCTCTAGTGACTGATTCAATAAAGGAGCCTTTTAACTCCTCCATGGGAGCAAAGGCAATGGAGTGAATCATGATGTCAAATGTTTCCCAGTTCTGTTTAAGTTCAGCAAAAGCGTCAGTAATATTCTGATCATCGGAGACATCTAAAGGTATGCAGATGGATGCATTCAAATCTGCTGCTATTTTTTCAACTCTGGGTTTTAACTTATCAGTTTGGTAGGTGAAGGCTAGCTCTGCTCCTTCCCGATGTAAACACTGAGCCACCCCAAATGCAATCGAGCGGTTACTGGCCACTCCACTAATTAAAGCTCTTTTACCGTCTAAGAATCCCATTTTATTTACCTTTTAAATTTAAAAAATAAGTCTAGAAGAATATTTATGATTCATCCTGATACATTTTACATTAAAATAAAATAACCTTTAAATTATTCTGGACAAGACCATGAAGCAGGTTGAAATATACACAGATGGAGCATGCAGACGTAACCCCGGTCCTGGAGGTTGGGGTGCCTTATTAAGGAGTAATGGTCATGAAAAGGAGCTTTGCGGAGGAGCGTCGGAAACCACCAATAATCAAATGGAATTAATGGCAGCTATTAAGGCACTAGAAAGCTTAAAGGAATCTTGCCAGGTTGATTTATTCACAGACTCAAAATACGTCAAGCTAGGGATCACAGAGTGGATCATGAGGTGGAAGACCAATGGGTTTAAAAACGCCAAAAAAAAACCAGTTGTCAATGCGCAACTTTGGGTCAGACTTGATGCAGTGGCGTCCGAACATCAGATTAATTGGCAATGGGTTAAAGGCCATGCTGGACATGTTGATAATGAAAGAGCAGATGCCCTGGCCAACCGCGGGCTTGAGCTGAAGCTTAGGGAATTATGAGACAGCTTATTTTAGACACGGAAACCACTGGTCTTTCTGTTGCATCAGGTCACCGAGTTATCGAAATCGGTGTCGTTGAAATAGTTGACAGACGCTTAACGGGTATGGATTTTCAATCATACCTCAATCCAGAAAGGAAAATAGATCCGGCCACAATTCCGATTCATGGGATTACAGATGAATTTATTGCTGATAAACCATTGTTTAAAGATCTAGTGGGTGATTTTCTTGATTACGTTAAAGACGCTGAAGTAATTATGCATAATGCCCCTTTTGATACGTCATTTATTAACAATGAACTTGCTTTATTGGGTTTGGATGATCGTTTAGAGGAGCTTTGTGAAATCACAGACACGCTCATCTTTGCGAGAAAGAAGCACCCAGGACAGCGCAACAGTTTGGATGCATTATGTTCTCGGTATGACGTTGATACGACCAACAGAGAAGTTCATGGTGCTCTTATCGATGCCAAATTATTAGCCAATGTTTATTTATTAATGACTGGTGGTCAGGTGGGATTTTTTAATCAAGATCAAACAACCACCAGCGGACCTTCCAGCGGCAATCAGAATTTTGATTTCAAGAATAGAAAAATTATTCAGATTGATTTAAATGAGGCTGAGGTAAAAAATCATCAGAGTTACCTTGAGAAGCTTTCGAAAGTCTCAAAAAAAGANCTTGATTGGTAACTTTTTATAATATTTTATATTAAAATNTCCTTTTCCATTAACTAGGAGTTGACCTATGGAAGCTACACACCTGATTGAAATGAATCAAGGAATGATGATTTCAGGAATTATCTTAGCGATAAGTTTTATTGGTATCTTTACAGAAACACTGCATGGATTTTCAAGAGTAAAGGTTGCGATGCTTGGAGCAGGGGTGATGCTTGTGGTGGGTCAAATTTATGGCTTTTATACACCCGAAGCTGCGTTTGAAGCAGTGGATTGGAATGTGGTATTTCTGCTTGCTGCGATGATGGCGATTGTAGCGATCATGATCAAGTCCGGAGGATTTGAAGTCATGGCATACAACATCGGTAAGTTTGCTAAAGGCAGACAATTTTTGATGTTGGCTCTAATTGGCACCGCAGTCACTGTGATTTCATTGCTATTGGACAATGTAACCACCGTGGTCATTTTTGGTCCACTGATTATCTTAATCTGTCAAAAAATGAAAGTGAACCCAATTCCATACCTGATGGCAGCAGCACTTTTATCTGATACTGGAGGAGTAGCAACACTGGTTGGGGATCCTCCTAATTTAATGATCGGCTCAGCAGCTGATATAGAATTTACACCGTTTGTTATGAAAATGGGTCCAATTGTTTTTGTGGCTTGGATAGCAACTTTATTCTTCTTGAGATTGTTGTTTAAATCTGAGCTTAGTAAAAAGGCAGAAGGCATGTTTGATGAAGTTTTAGACTATAAAGACAAGGGACTTTGGAACAAATCTCTGATTGTACTGGGTGTGATGGTGGTGCTGTTTATTATCCATGGTCAAATACATTGGGAACCTTGGATGGTTGCTGGAGCGGGACTTCTTGCTTTAGTTATGCTTCAAAGACACTTAGAGCTTGAAGATATCATGCATGATGTTGAAATACCTCTGCTAATGTTTTTCATTGCTCTTTTCATGATTGTTGGTGGAGTCGAGGGAAGTCAATTCCTTGAGTATTTAGGTCAATTTATTATTCCATTTGTTGAAAATGACTTACTAACTGCATGTATAGTGCTGATGTGGGTGGCAGCCATCATGTCAGCTGCGATTGATAATATCCCATTCACTGCTGCAATGATTCCAATTATTGGTGCTCTAGATCCTGAATTCCAAGCTCCGCTATGGTGGTGTTTGGCTCTTGGAGTGGGTATGGGAGGAAACGGCACTCATATTGGTTCAACAGCCAATGTCTTCATTGTTACTGTTTCTGAAAGACTCGCCAAGAGTACTGGTGATCAAAGTATGGCTATTACTCCATATATGTGGGCTAAAAAAGGCTTGCCAGTAATGTTACTGACATTAGTGATTTGTACCATCATCATGTATATGTTCTTTGATTACTACAGTCAACCCTTACACCCTTTATAGATGGGAACTAAGATATCGTGCTTCAAGGCCTATGATGTAAGAGGCAAGATACCCTCTGAGTTAAATGAAGAGGTCGCTTTTAAAATAGGTGTTGGAATTGCATCATATTTTTCAACCAAAACAGTGGTCATCGGTTATGACATTAGACCCTCTTCATTGGAAATTTTAGAGGCATTAGCAAAAGGCATTCAAAGTCAACAAACTGAGGTAATTTCTATCGGCCTATGCGGCACTGAGGAGATCTATTTTGCAACCAATTATTTAGACGCAGATGCCGGTGTGATGATCACAGCAAGCCATAATCCAGCAGATTATAATGGTCTAAAGATTGTGGGCAAAGGTGCGAAACCTGTGAGCATGGACAGCGGTTTAGGAGAAATAAAATCTATTGCAGAATCAGCTTCCTATGATGAATCAATCGATTTAAAGTTGAAAGAAATCAATATTAGAGAGCAATATCTAGATAAAATTTTATCTTTTGTGAACACAGAAAACATAAAACCATTGCATATTGTGACTAACGCAGGCAATGGTTGTGCAGGCCCAGTGATCGATGCCTTAGAGTCTAGATTGCCTGTTACATTTAAAAAAATACAAAATGAGCCTGATGGATTATTTCCAAATGGGATTCCTAATCCTCTTTTAGTTGAGAATAGANAGGTAACCTCTAATGCTGTCATCGAACATAAAGCAGATTTAGGCATTGCTTGGGATGGGGATTTTGATCGTTGTTTTTTCTTTGATGCAAATGGACAGTTTATTGAAAATTATTATTTAATCGGCCTGTTAAGTGAACAATTACTTAAAGGTAATCCAAATGATCATATCGTTCATGATCCTCGATTAGTGTGGAACACAATCGAAGAAGTAATAAGAGCAAACGGTATTCCTGATCAATCAAAAGCAGGACACTCTTTTATCAAAGAAATAATGCGAGAAAANAGGGCAGTTTATGGTGGAGAGATGAGNGGTCATCATTATTTTAGAGATTTTTATTACAGCGATAGCGGCATGATCCCATGGTTGCTTCTATTAGAGACAATTTCTCATTCTGGTCAGACTCTAACTGACTTAGTTAGCGAACGCATAGAGCGCTTCCCAGTGAGTGGAGAAATTAATACAGAAGTAAAGAGTCCAAAAATTCTCTTAGAAAAAATTAAGGAGCATTATTTACCGTTTGACCCAATTATTGATGACATCGATGGGTACAGCTTTGAATTTCCTGATTGGCGATTCAATTTAAGGATGTCCAATACTGAACCGCTAGTTAGACTAAACGTTGAGTCAAGAGCAAACAAAACATTAATGCAGAAAAAAACAGAAGAGATTCTAAAGCTAATCAATCGTCTCAATTAACTAAAACCTCTATACACAATTTTAAAGATAGACATTGAGATCTATAATACGTAAGATTATATATATATTATTTTTAGTTATATTGATAATGAAACGTATCTTTAACTCATTTACTCATCACCCTCATTCAATTAATGAATCCTATTTCGAACACATGTCTCAGGCATTTTATTATGGCTTCAAAATGATTATTTCTGGAGTAGCTGCACTCATACATGCAGTTTTTCCATTTATCTTTGAGGCCACTGCTAGTAATAGTGCAAGAGAAATAATTCGAGACATTGATCAAAGAGCAGAATCAGACATAAACAAAGATCAATTTCATGATCTTATCAATTCTAAGTAGCTACATCTGATCAATTTCTTGAAACAGGTTCTGACATTTCAGGTTTGTTTAAATATCGACTAAGCTCATCAAACAGTTCCTTCATTTCTTGACCGGTTTGGGGTAGCTGATCAATAGGCATATCAAGATGATTTATTGGAATTTCTTGTTGATATTGAGAGAAGATTTCTTGCACCATTTCTAGGGCATAATTCGGAATAGTTCTGTTTTTTCTAAATTCTGCAATAGGAATTTCTGCTGAAACAATTCCTTCCTCATGGGTGCTTGGATCTTGAGCAATAATTTTTCCCTGTGGGGAGGCAATTAAAGATTTTCCACCGTTCTCGCTATAGGGGGTTCCAAGGGGAATAGTGATATTTGACATGGCACTATAGAAATTATTTATCCAAGCCATTGATAAAACATCTGATTCTGAAAACAGGGTTGCTGTTCTTAGCATAATTTCTACACCTTTCATGGCGAAGGCTGCATAAATAAATGGGTCACCTTGCACAGTGCTAACGGCGATATTACCAAACTCAGTTTTCAGAACAGGAAACTCTTCCTCGATACCGTATTTTTCTCTATATTTATCTNGTACTGCTTCAATTGTGGTCGTTGTGATTTCCCTGTCTGGGTATAAACGTTTAATGTTACGCGGCTTCCAATACACTTTTTTGATTTCACCATCTCTTCCAATTACTGTGTTAAGACTAAGAATGTGTTGAGGCCATTCTTTATCTGTGGCATAACTGCCAAAAATGAGATAAGCATCACACTCTTTTGCAACCTTGCCTAACGCTTCTGTTTCTGGACCAGGAACTTCTATAGTATATTTTAGTTTTTCTGCTCGGGTACCTGACGAATAACCCGTTAGCGGGAATTCATGATAAAGAATAATATCGGGCTTCGAGTCTTGGTTGCAAGCAAGATCAGCCATTTGGATCATGTGATTAAGGTTATCTTTTAAGCCTACTTTAGGGTCATCATATTCCTGTAACAAATTAACACCTGTTTGAATAACCTTTAAGGTGATCACATCTTTTTCTAGAGGAGATACTTCATAGGATCCATCTTCATTGACAAGCTTGTTTTTTGATTCATTAGCCATAAGATTACAAGGTAACATTATCAAGAAAAAAATGAGATAGCTTTTCATATGTATACTATGACCATTTTTATTTCACCGAATTTTCACTATAGGTTTTTTTCATTATAATTACCCTATGAACAATCTTAATTACTGGGTTGATTTTTATGTCTGCTATTACTCCAAATTTTTTATATGAAAACATATATTGAATTAAAGAACAATTGCGGTGGAGTCTTTGAGCTCAACACTGACCAGATTGTTGAACACGTTCAGACATTCTTATCTGCTAATTAAATGCTCCATCTATGATTACTCGCTGCTTTATTGTTCATGGACGTGTTCAAGGGGTCTTTTATAGAGACAGCACCAGAAACGAAGCCCTTAAAAGAGGGATCACTGGGTCAGCTGAAAATTTAAAGGATGGCACTGTTAAGGTTGTAGTGCAGGGATTGCAGGCACCAATCGATGAACTTAAGCTGTGGTTGCTAGAGGGACCCGAGATGTCAGAGGTTATTAGGATTGACGAAGTTGATATTGAAGATGATCTAGAGTTTAATAACTTCTCAGTAAGGTAAGTATTTACAATGGATTTAACACTTAATTTAATTATGATGATGCCAGCAGCGTTCAAAAAACGTTTACTTCGAGGTAATGATATCCATCGTGACAATAGAACCATGAATCCGGGTATGCAGATTGTCTTGAGTATCCTAGAGCAAAGAAGTGTTACCAATAATGTCAGCAGCCTTGAACCTAAAGCGATTAGGGACTTATATGACAAAGTTGCTGAACGATTGCAGAAATGGCCTCCAAGAATTAAACACCAGGATCATCAAATTAAGGTGAACAATGGAAGCATTACTGTTCGCGAATATTTCCCAAAAAAAGACACCCATAATGGGCAAACTCTTCTGTATTTCCACGGTGGTGGTTTTTCTATTGGTAGTATCAGAACACACGACACCATGTGTAAGCATCTAGTTAAACTTCTCGGCTACAAAATTTTCTCTGTAGAGTATCGACTAGCCCCTGAGCACCCATTTCCCATCCCTTTAGAAGACTGTGATCAGGCCATGGATTGGTTGGTTGAAAATGCTGATAATCTTGGCATAGACCCTGAAAAAATTGCGGTTGGAGGAGACAGTGCTGGAGGCAATTTATCGGCATGTCTTTGCATTAAACGCCTTGAAGAATCAAAGCAGACACCGGAAAGACAATTATTACTCTACCCAGGCATCGACACCAAAGGTGATCATAAATCGCTGAAAACATTTACCGACGGGTATTTCCTTTTAACAAAAGAGCTGCTTGATTGGTTTGGTGATAATTATATGACAGAAGCTAATTATCAGAATATATACGTATCCCCAATGCTATATAAGTACCCTGAAAAACTACCCCCCGCAGTGGTTATTACTGCTGGGTTTGATCCACTTCGTGATGAAGGTCATGCTTACGCTGAGTTTTTAAAAGAAGCAGGTGTAAAAGTCTATTACAAAGAGTATGAAGGGTTAATTCACGGTTTTGCTAATTTCACCATTGAACCCGCTTGTTATCAAGCCATGGTTGAGATAGCAAAAGAATTTAAACAGCTTAACTAGATTCTTAATGGAACAATGTTGTGATTAGAACCAGATTTGCTCCTAGTCCCACGGGCTTTCTTCATGTAGGTGGTGTGAGAACAGCGCTTTACTGTTGGTTGTTTGCTAAAAGCAAAGGTGGGCAATTTTTATTAAGAATTGAGGACACCGATCTTGAGCGTTCAACGCAAGAGTCGGTTGAGACCATATTGGAAGGCATGAAGTGGCTAGGATTGGATTTTGAAGAAGAGGTTGTTTTTCAATCAAAGAGATTTGAAATTTATCAGCAAAAAGCTGAAGAGCTTATTCAATCAGGCCATGCCTATAAATGCTATTGCACCTCCAGTGAACTTGAAGAGATGCGATCTGAACAGATTAAGCTAGGTAAGAACCCAGGGTATGATGGTCGTTGTCGAGATAAAGCAGAGCAGGCTGGAGAATCAGTTGTTCGATTCAAGTCAACTGCAACAGAGGACATTATTATCAATGATTTAGTCTATGGACAAATCACCGTTCATAAAGAAGAGCTTGATGACTTTATTATCCTAAGATCCAATGGNATTCCAACATATCATTTCGCCGTTGTTATTGATGATAATGACTCTGAAATAACCCATGTTCTTCGAGGTGATGATCATTTAAAAAATACTGCTAAACATATCCAGGTAATGGACGCGATGGGTTATGACAGGCCACAATTTATACACTTACCTATGATNCTNGGATCTGANGGTTCTCGTTTGTCCAAAAGGCATGGGGCTATGAATATCTTGGAATACAAAGANCAAGGGTTTTTACCTGCAGCTGTATTGAATTATTTAGTTCGGCTGGGTTGGTCTTTTGGTGACCAAGAAATATTTACCGTTGAGGAAATGATAGACAAGTTTGATGTCAAAAATCTTAATAAATCCAGTGCTAAATTTGATCTAGAGAAGTTAACATGGCTTAACCAACAGCATCTGATGAATACACATCATTCAGATCTTGCAGAATTCCTTACTCTAAATTCAACTCTTAAAAGTATACCAACAGCCGAGACACTTATTTCATTCGTAGAAGCTTATAAATCCAGAGTCAATTCTCTTAACGAGTTGTTAGATTATTTTCATTCACTTTATGCTGAAGATTTTATAGTCGATGATGTTGCTGCTCAGAAATTTCTAAAAGCAACCATTCTTGAACCGTTACAAGATTTAGTTGTATTGTTTGATCAAGTTGAATGGAATCCTGAATCAATCCATCAGATTATTGCCGATACCTGTGAAAAACATGACATGGGTTTTGGTAAGATTGGACAACCTTTAAGGGTAGCTATTACTGGAGGCACTCAATCACCATCTATAGATCTAACAATTACTTTATTGGATAGAGACAATGTGATTTCCAGACTCAAACAAGCAATACAATACATTGGTTCCAAAAATGTATGAAGCAGCATCTCATCTTGGAGTTCATAAAGTAATGGATCCAATGGATACCAGAAGCTTAATTCTTAAAGCTCTTAAGAACTTTATAAATCTATGAGCATTTTATCAAGAGCAGTTCTGGTCTTTTTTCATTCTTAGTTTCTGTCTCTGTTTTCTCGAATGAACCAGCTTTTTCACAGCCAGAATCAGCCTATTTTCACTCCACAGGCACTGCAGATCCAGGTGTTTATTTTATTTCAAGCACTAACGGCAATGAGTTGGGTTGGGTGAGCAAACTGGCAGCAGATGGAAGTATGATCGACTCACGCTGGGCGACAAATATTCGCAACCCTATGGGCATGAGAGTTTCTGGTAAACGCTTGTGGGTCAATAATATAACCGAGATTATTGGTATCAATTTGGATGACCCCAGTGATCGAATTGTTTACTCGATAGACAATGCAATCCTTTTGAATGATTTAGCCACTGATTTTTCAGGATATGCCTACCTTGCAGACACAACGAATAGCCGAGTGGTTAGAGTAGATTTGGCGACTGGAGAAAACAGCACCTATATGTCCACCTTGCCATCTTCTCCTAATGGATTACTGGTCCATGGAGACAGACTTTATATTGCCAGTTGGGGAATCATGTCTGAGCAACCTGAGGAACGTGCCGAGTGGATAACCAAGACAGCGGGTGATTTGTATTGGGTTTCTTTGAAGGAATCAGAAAAAGTGAGGCATATTGTTGCTCCGGAACTTGGTAACCTTGATGGTGTAGAAATTGACCAACAAGGAAATATCTATGTTTCTGATTGGGAAAATGGGAAGCTCTACAAGATTTCTAGAAGCAACAATATGGTCATCGAACTTGGTCAATACAAGCAAAGTTTGGCTGATTTAGGTTTGAATTTGCTCACGGGAGAATTAGTTTTACCTATCATGCTCAGCAACGAAGTTTTATTTTACACTCCTGATCCTTAGTCCAATAAATAAGATGTATAATATTCGCGAAGCTTGAGAAATCAAAATGTTTAAAAGCTTATTGGGGCTATAGCTCAGCTGGGAGAGCGCTTGCATGGCATGCAAGAGGTCGGCGGTTCGATCCCGCCTAGCTCCACCACCATCTTAAGATTTTAAATACTAAATGTAAGTCTTATACCCTGAATTACAAACTCTATTGCTAAAGCTCCAAGCAATAAACCAAAAGTTCTTTGGAGAACACTTAATACTGATACAGGTAGTTTTTCTGCTATTTTTCCAGAAATCCAAAGAGATAGAATGGTTAAAAGAATAATAATAAAGATAGGACTAAAACCAACTAAGTGAGAATTTATGGAATCTCCCGACTTTTCGGATAAGAGAACGATAATAGTAATCGCCCCTGGTCCTGCTATGAGAGGAATAGCTAAAGGGAAGGTTGCAAGAGATGATAATGCCTCATTATCTATTGCCTTTTCTGCTGTTTCTTCTCTGCTTTGTTGTCTTTGCAAAAACACCATTTGATATGCAATGATCATTAAAAACATTCCGCCCACAATCCGAAAAGAATTAATGCTTATACCCATTAGTTGAAGGATTTGACTCCCAAATATCCAAAAGACCAATAATATTATGAAGGCTGTTAAGCCAGTACGCAGGCAAAGGGTTCTAAGGTCTTTTTGATTTAATCCTTGAGTAAAAGTAGCAAAAATGGGCAACAAAGATATAGGGTCAATGGCTACAAAAATTAATACAAAATTTTCTAAAAATAAGTTGAACATTATCAAAATTCCTACTTACAGATGAAAAGGTCAATTTAAAAAGCAGCATTATATAGTAGTAGATAAATATGACTACAGCTATTAAGCAAATTAATATTAATATTTAAAATTCTCTGTTAAAAAGTTATTCTTAGAGTAGTTTTGAAGGAAAAGAAACTTTGGGTATAAGCGGTTCCAATTTTGAACCATAAGCTCCACCACCTAGTCCAATTTGGAATAATTCATAAATCTGTTACAACAATATCAATAACTGGTAAGCCTAATTCTCTTAGTTCTTTTTCAGACTTATTAAAAACCTTTTTGTAATTGTAAAAAGGAATAGCTGGAAACAGGTGATGGATTGCATGATAGTTTTGCCACAACCAAATCCATGTTATGACTCTATCTAATTTAGGAGTAAACCTTATCACATTAGTATCGCCGAACCTTTCCTGATTATCGTGGGGTATATGAACAAAGTAATCAAAAAACAACCCAAGTAGAAAAGTACCCATTAATAATGGGAAAACATAACTGACCAGAAAGAAATACCAAGGCAGTGTTGTCACATTTGTAATCACGACCAGAATAGCAATCGGTATTAAGCTTTCTAATGTGCCCTGAATGATATTTCTTTTAGTATTTGTAGCAGGATGATTCCAGTTCCTGATGGCGTAAGGTACATTTTTGAAAAGGATCAGCAAACACCTGACTATAACGCTAAATGGGTTATCAGCTTTTACAAAATAATCAGGGTCTAATTTTGGATCATTTGTATATTTATGATGAAGTAAATGATCCCATTTGTGCATGGTGTATGAAAACATGAAGAACATTGCTGAAATAACTCCTACGACAGGATTTACCCATTTAAGTGATTGATGTTTTCCAGAAATATTTCCATGCACTGCTTCATGCAAAGGGCTATAGATCATATAGAATAGGTACGCGCTTAAAAGAACATGTAACCATATGCTTATTTGATCAGTGGCAAAAAGGTATTGAAGTAATATGATGCTACCGCAACTGAAAAGTAAAGTCACAATAGTTAAGTAACCAAAACCACCATAATGACTTTTCGCCTGATTTAAACAGAAGTTTAAATTAACAGTATTAGTGCTCATGTTTAGAATTATTTTATTAAAGGTCTCTCAGTTTAACAATTCCTTATGCTTTCCTTTATTTCCTGCTTCATAAGTTGCCCTTTATTATTACGTAAGNTTTTTCTAGTAAATATTCTGATTTAACTGAGAATGCATAAAAAAGAAATCATAAGGAAAATCATTTCAGCTATGCTAGAAAGGTAATTATAGAAGAGAGGTAGTTGGATGAAAAAAATACTGATTGTTTTAGCCACCACGTTCATTTCATTTTCAGTATTCGCTGATAACCATAATTCATCAGCGGCTACAGAAGTTAAAAATGCAACTATAGCTTTTAATAAAGCTTATGAAACCAATGACGTAGAAGGGTATTTCAATATGTATGCTGATGATGCGATGTTGTATTTTTACGGCAACCGATGGGAAGTGTCGACTTATTATGATTATTGGAAGACCTCAATGGTCGGAGCCGGTGGCGGTGTTGAAAAAAATACGGTGTCCGATGTACAAGTGATGGTAGTACCAGGAGGTAATACCGCCATTGTTTCTTCCTTTATTGAAAATCGTTCGCGCTCACCGAAAGGAGATATCAACGAAGAGAAAGGTTTCGAGAGTGAAGTTTGGCAGAAAATTGATGGTGTATGGAAAGTTATTAGTCTGCATTACAGTGTTATTCCACCCGAATGAAACAAAGGTCATTCATCAAATAAACTGAAACCGGTCCCACTTACTGCTTCA
>JGI26063J44948_1000145_pt1 | contig 16574 bp, 13 predicted proteins | sample MarorgKNORR_S2LV_4_FD_44948 | JGI IMG/M metagenome (IMG submission 44948) | reverse complement strand
AGGGTAAGAGCCTACCGCAGTCTTGGTGACAAGACTGGCAGTGTAAACCCCACCCGTTGCAAGTCCAAATAGAACCGCTATCAGGTGGCCCGCCTGGCGGTTGGGTAGGACGCTAGAGGCGGTCGGTAACGGCAATCCTAGATAAATGGTCACGACTCACATCTGTGAGAACAGAACCCGGCTTATTTCTGGCTCTGACTTTTTCCAAACTTACACAAGCTTTCAGATCACAAAAGACCTAAGATGCTGTATTGAATTGTACAGTACCAGCATAAAACATTTCAACTCTTTTTAGACTAAAATGAGTTTTTATAGAGAAGAACATAATCTGTTAAAACTTGCTCCTTGGGCAACTGCAGGGCCTCAACGTAGCAAAGCAAATAGCCCTTTAAATAAATCTCAGATGTAAATTTGGAGAAATTTTCGTCTTCAATCGCTCGGAGATAGGTTTTACGAATACAGGTGATTTGTGCAAGTTCTTCCAGACTGACAGATTTTATTTTTCTAATTTGTTGTAATATAGTACCGTTGTATGAAAGTTTACCCCCATGGGTTTTGAAAGTGGAGTAAAATTCTTCTAGACTTTCTTCTGCTAATTCATTTTTTGCGGACAGTTTTTGGTAATTGCCCAGTCGTTCTGCATGTGTTTCTTCAACAATATTTCTGATAACACTTTTTTTGATTTCAATCTCTTTCTCAGCTTTTGCTTTTTTAGGAGGGATGAGGGGGGGAAGAGGGACTGTTTTAGTTTTTACCCTCACTGATTTTTTAATTTTAGTAAGATGCTCTTTCTTAGTGACAGGCTGCATCTCTACTGAAACCGTCCCCTGTTGTAATTCATCATCATATTTTGCCCGAGCAATAGGATTAGCCAGAGTCATAAAAGCCTGACTGAAATGCAGTAATTTTTCTTCAGTCTCATCTTCCGGCAACAAGGAATACGCAGCAAAGGCTTCTAATTGAGTCTCCTCCAGTTTACCCTCGTAAGCATTACGGATTTCTACCAATGAAGCAGTTTTTTGTACTTCAAGAATCTGATAATAATTTTCTTCAACCTGTGGATTATTTGCCTGAGAAGTCATAATGCTAGCTGTGACAACAGATTATTTTTTTTAGTTCTTTCCTTCTCTTCCTGTAATAATTTTTCGCAGATTATTGACAGTTGCTGGACTGGCACGCTCTCCAGTGAATTCTTTGCTAAAGGTTCACGATCTATGACCGACTGCCTGACTGTTTCATCGAAATCTAAATATCCCGAAATTTTCACATTCAGGTTAAAATATTTTAAACATGCTTTTTCCATTGCCACACCAATCTTTTTTTCCTTTTCGGAACGTACCTGATTCAGGATAATACTTGGCATGAACAACTGCTGCTGTTCCTCTATAAAAACCGCCGCATTGCCTCCCAGTTGATTCATGTAAGCAATGAGTTGTTTCGGGGTATTTATGTTGAATGGGTTGTCCTTTCGCAAAATATTTTTTATCGTTGATTTCATTCTAAATTTTTCACTGTTGTGAAGAATTTGACGATAAAATGAATTCTTTAAAAAACGATAGGCATTTTCGATTGATGTCGGTTCCGGAATTACAATAATTATTTGCGAGTCTGCCAGCAGAAAAAAATCAACTGTGTTGTATGCAGTGCCTGCACCTAAATCAATCACAATATAATCTGCATCCAATTGTCTCAGGGCAGTTACGAAACGACGTTTTTGAGTGTGTTTCATATTTGCTATTTCGACCCCGTCTTTGGCTCCGCTGATCAGACGCAATCCCGACATATCGGTGGGTATTAATAACTTTTTGATGTCAGGTATGTCTCTTTCAATGAATTCTGTAATCCCTTTAATGGGATTGCTCACACCAAGCCAGGTGTGCAGGTTTGCTCCACCCAAATCCAAGTCAGCTAGAACTACATTGTGACCCTTCTGAGCCAGCAGAATGCCCAAATTGCCGGCAACATAACTTTTGCCAACGCCTCCTTTACCTCCACCAATAGCCCAAATTTTCTTTTTCATTTTAGCCAGTTAAAGTCTGTCGAAATGAGTTGCTTTTTTTTGTCGTTCTTACAAAACTGCAAATAGTTGGCCAATTTTAATTTGTAAAGATTAACAGTTAAGCATAACATCTTTGTTTTTAGTGACTTAAGTTGAAGGCAAAAGCAAAATTATGCAAGCCGGATCGTGAAATTCCTTACTTTTTTAAAGGTTTTTGGCAGGAGGCCGATACATATTACAGGCGGGTTACTATACTCTTTTAAAGAGGAATTGAAACAAGAAATCCAAAAACTTCAGTAATTTTACATAAGACATTCAGCAGGCCAAAACAAATGTTTATGCGCTATTTTATTTTTTATGTTTCAGTCATTATTTTTTTGCACGCTTGTTCAAGTACTACTCCTGATTTTCCACAACAATCCTTTCGCAGCCGGTTAAGCGGAGGAGATCGTCATATGGGATGGAGTCTGAATTATTTTGACAGCTGGCAGAATGGACTTCAGCCCCGCTACCTGCAGTTGGCAGAACAGCACACTATTGCGGCAATAAAAATGTTTGCCCACCTTGAATCTGACACATCGCCGCGAATCAGTGAGTTTTACGTAGTACGTGAAAGACGTACACGCAGTTGCAGACTGCTGGCTGAAATACAGTTTGCAGCAGGAAACCACGGCTACAAGCTAAGTTCCCGTACTCCCGACGGGTGCGTATATTTTTACTGATTTTATTTTAGTCGGTTGAATCCACTGAATCAGTACTTTACTGTACTTCTTCTTCCATTGCCTGCTTGTATTCTAATCCGTCTTTTACTCTTAAAATTTCTGACTGATAGCGTTTTGATGCTTTCAGATCTCCAATATTTGTATAGTGGGCACTGATCAAATCAAGCAAGTGCAACTCACCTTCAATGTCATCCAACTGTTGTTTGATTGCAAGATGTTCTTTGTAGGTAGCCACTAATTCTTCATCATTTTCCATTGTTGAATGTGCACGCTCAATTCTTTCGTAAAGGGGATCCATTGCTGAAATATTCACTCGCTGCCGATTGTAGTTCAGCAGATCCTTTAGCAGCGGCAAGGCTTCTTCATATGAATCTTTTTCTTCAAGAGTCTTCACTATTCCATCCATGACACTTTCATAATTGGTCTGCTCTGGTTCATCCTGAATATTTTTTCCCGGTTCTTTTTCAGTCTCTGTTTTTGTTTCATCAGTTTTCAAAGCAAGTTCCGCAGTCAAAGTTGAATCAAGTGGAATCCCAAGCTTTTCAGCTAAATGCAGCACATCTGAACTTGGCTTTTGACCAAGCTCTTTGAGCAGATCCAGATAACTTTTAAGACTGGCACCGGCTTCTTCCATTCTGCCTGCTTCGCATGATGTTGTTGCAAGTTTCAGCAGTCCTTCAGCTTCAGCATTTTTTTCTCCCCGAGGAGTTGTTTTCCGTAAAGAAGAAACCAAACCATCCTCATCTTCCAGATTGTCTGTTGCCGGTGCCGGGGCAAATAAGTCTTCATCACTGAACTCTCTTTCTTCTGGTTCAGCAAGGGTTTCTCCTCCAGGAATCGGAATCAGTTCATCTGCAAAAAGATCCTCATCGAATTCTTCCTGGGGCTCTGCAGCAATATCTCTTGTTTGTCTTCTTATTTCCTGATGTTTTCGAGAAAGAATTTCCAGAGCTTCTTCTCCAGTACCTAGTTTACGGTCTGTCTTTTCTTTTTCCCTGTATTTTGTTTCCTGTTTTTCAGCAACTTTTTTGTTTTGTTCTTCCGCTGCATCGTCACTCTGCTCCTCAACTGTGTCTTTTGCGTTACCTTCATCCTGTTCTTCTTGAAGATTTTTTGCATCTTTGCTCAAAGTAACTTTCACTTGTTCTACATCCTCCAGTTCTTCAGAAAAAGTATCAGGAGCATTTGTTGAATTGGCTTTTTCATATGCTTCTGCAACCAAGCCTGAGTTTGCATTTTTTTCAGAGGATATAGCTGAATCTCCGGTAGATTCGGAAGGAGGGTGTAAATTTAATTTTTCTCTGAATTGTTCAAAAATAGATTCGTCAACACCAGGAATTAGATTTCCTGATGCAGAAGTATCTTGATCAGCTAAAATTTCTTCATTGCCGCCAGAAGTTACTGAATCACGAAACGGTTCTGAAGAAAGAACAAAATCAGGATAAAATACAACTTTTGTAATTTTTTTCAGTATAATCCAGATACAAAATGTAGCAGTGATCAAAACAAAAACACTTAGACCAATTTCCCACGATATTTGAAACATTGAAATAACTGAAATAATGATAACTATGCCAAACAGTAATTTTATTAAATTCCACATATCTTTTGATATTGAAGTTTTTGCCTGAAATCAGGAACTGAAAATATTAGTTTTGACTCTTGTTACCTGCAAGTTAGTTAAATCCAAGATTGCGCAAATGCTGTGCATTGCTGGACCAATGTTTTAAAACTTTCACATGCAGTGCTAAATGAACCTTGTTTCCAAGTAATCGCTCGATTTTTTTCCGGGCGGCAATCCCGATTGTTTTCAACATTTGACCTTTTTTTCCAATGATGATCCCCTTCTGTGAATCTCGCTCCACACAAATATTGCAGGCAATCTTAATACATTTTTGATCCTCTTCAAATTGTTCCACTACAACTGCAACCGAATAAGGAATTTCCTGCTGCAGGCGCATAAACAGTTCCTCGCGTACAAATTCACTGGCAAGGAAGCGTTCTGACACATCGGTAACCTGTTTGTTTTCAAAGTAAAATGGATGGATAGAAAGATATTTTTTCAGGGTTTCAACCAGGTGTTCAACATTAGTTGATTTCAGAGCTGAGATTGGAACAATTTCAGCAAAGTCTCCCAATTTCGCTAATTTTTCCATGCTGACAAGTGCCTGTTCCTGTAAAATTGTATCAATTTTATTCAAAACTAGCACGGTCCGTTTTTCCTTTCCGGACAACATTTTTAGTATTTCCTGATCTTCACGATGCAAAACAGAGAGACCATCCTTTTTCAAAGAAGTTTCAGGCAAAGGTTCAATTAACCACAAATTCAAATCTGTTTCCCGCAAAGTTTCTGTCGCATATGCTACTATTTTACGGTTCAGAAGCTTTTTTGCAGGATGGATTCCAGGCGTGTCAATGAAAACCATCTGTGTATTTTTTACAGTCCGGATACCAAGAATGCGGTTTCTGGTAGTTTGTGCTTTGTGTGCAGTGATTGAAACTTTCTGTCCAACCAGTTGGTTCAGTAAAGTTGATTTACCAACATTTGGACGGCCTATTAATCCTATAAATCCACAACGCTGATCTTTCTCTATTTTTTCATCATTTTGTTGCCTGTTGACGCTAATTTTTTTCATGCACCAATTTTATACTTTTTTGGAGGTCCATAAATCAGAACCAGTGTGAAATCTTCCATAGGTTTTTCCGTTACCACTGAAACCAGGCTTAACAGTAGTGATTCCTTCAAACCAAAAAAAGGGATGCACAGCTGCTCAGTTCTGAGTTTACTGCCGATTGCCCGGAAGACCGCCAGAGCAGAATTAAAAACTTCTGTCTGTTGCGGACGTAGTTTCCATTGTTCAATTTGTTCATCTGCTGACTGGCTCTGAAAAATCTGTTCGGTGCACTCAAATTCAGTCCAATTCATACTCAGCCAGTTTTTTGCCTCTACCGTACTTGAATTTTCAGGTCGAAGATTTGCTGAAACTTGCGGATAAAGACGCGCAAATGTTTTTGCGTTTCCACCCGTTAAAATCAAATTCGTTCGGTTCTGAGGATTAGCAGAAAGAACCTCATCCAACTGTAATAACTTTTCCGTAATTACTGATTTCAGCTCATTTTCAGGATTGACCATTTTCCGCAGCCGCAACGAGCCGATATCTATACTGTACTGATAATCTCCATTCTTGCAGCTCGGACTTTTTCCTGATTTCAGTAGAGATATTTCCAAACTGCCTCCACCTAAATCCGCCAAAAAAGTTTGTTTTAACGGATAGTCCAAAACCATAGACGGAGGCAAAAAAGATTTTACTCCATCCGCTAAACATTGACACTCTTCTGTTCCGGAAAGAATTTTTAGAGGATATCCAACTATTGATTCAATCCGGGCAGCCGTTTCAGCATTATTTTTTGCTGAACGCATTGCGCTTGTGGCGGTTATCGATAATTTGAGGTCGGAATATTTATGAACCTTACTTAGCAAACCCTGAATTGTCTGCAGCAACTGTTGAAATAATTGTTCAGAAATTTCTCCGCACTCAAAAACTGAATCACCCAAACGCAAGTGGGCACTCCACCGTTCAAGTACACATAACCTGCAGGAACTCCTCAATTCTCCGACAATCATGCGTANTGCATTACTGCCAATTTCTANGGCGGCAAAGGTCTTTNGNCTCATCTCTTGAAAAAAAGTAATAAAATTGAGATCATCAGAGACAGTTTCGTATTTTTGCTCCCACTTCTTGCATTTCTCCTTCAGCATATTGGACATGTTCCCGGAAAGGTCCGGGACTGCCTTTGGCGCGCGGCAGCACGTGAAAGTGGACATGCGCTATCTCCTGTCCGGCATTCAAACCGTTGTTGAGGATCAGGTTATAGTCAATTCCATCGAAAGCTGTACTAACTGCTTTTGCCACTTGTTGCATTGTACGCATCAACGACAGAGCCTGCTCTGCAGGTAAATCTTCTAAGCGCTCAACTTCAAGTTTTGGGATCACCAGTGTGTGTCCTGCAGCGCAGGGCATGATGTCTAAAAATGCAATTTCTGAATCCGTTTCAATAATTTTTTCACAAGGAATTTCACCTTGAATAATTTTGGTGAAGATCGAAGCCATTTTGGTGTTTCAGCTTTAAGTTTAAAAGTTTCAGGTTCGAGACTCGAGGTACGCAGTTTGTTGTACTTCGTTTTTCGTTTCCCGTTGTTGTTTTTAGTTGTTCACGGAGTGCTGATTGTAATTTCAACTCAGCTTTTATCTGCAGAATCCCACTTTAAAACGCAGGCCCCGCACTACAAAATAGACGTTTCTTATGATCACGATAAGACACTTCTTGTGGGAAAAATGCAAGTCCGTTTCACTCGAAACGCTTATCCGACTCATGAATTACTCTTTTCTCTACCGGGAAACCGTTTCAATTATCCGGATGAACGGGGTACCAGAAAACACAAAATAGTACCTGTCTTTTCACTGAGACGCTTTCAAGATAATCTCGAAGATCCAAAAACTCCAACTGGTTTCAGTACCGGAAGCTTAAAGATCAATTCCGTGAGTGCGTTCACTCAAAATCAATCAGTAGAAAAACACCCGCTGAAATATTCACTGGAACCAAATCCTGACCTGGAGGTTGGTTATTCAACTTCAAATGGTCTGCTGCGAATATTGTTGCCAAAAAATCTTCCGGATACAAAAAATTTTCCTGGAGAGTCAACTGTTCTGATAGAGTTTTCTACAAATTTCCCCGAACACGCACAAGAAGGTGCAGTCAATGGAATGTTGCTGACAGTAAATTGGCATCCAAAACTCTTAACCTGGAATGAAAAACCTGGATTGAATGAGAAAAAATGGGAAACTACTGAAGATAATCCGTCACCTGCCACATTTGAGGTTACCTGGAAAGCAGTTCAGGCGGGAACATTAATCACGACCCCGGGTCATCAAAAATTGTTGGCGGGGCAAGTTGTAACTCTTTCTGTTACAAAGAAACGATTAAATACTTCCCCTTGATTTTTTCCAGAGTTCATCAACAATTTTCCGGAAATGAAGGAAGAGCAATTGTGGTGAAAAATACAAGCACTGCAGCTGCTAAAACTTCTTACCAACTGACTTCATTTTACTTGGAAGGTGATGAACGAAGAGCTGAACTTCTACATAATTGGAGCGCCAGTTTTTTGTCATTTATGCATTCACGTTATGGACTCAAACCGCCCTGGGAATCAATTCGGATAGTTGCAGTTGAAGCAGAATATGAGCAGGTGGACGTTTTGAACAATTTGGTCCTGGTCCCCCTGCCGAACTACAAAAGGTCAGAATTTCCTGGACCGGCAGGCTCTTGGATTTTTGACACGGCGACTGGCGCAACTTTGGTTTGGAGAGTTAATCTGGAGCAACCAGGATACTCAACAGTGGCTCAATTTGGGGGTTCCTGCTTTTTTTGGATTGCGTTTTTTTCAACATAATTTTGGTGCAGATGCAGGAATTTTTGATAGTCTTGACTGGCTGAATCCACGTTACCGGGATCATTTTTTCGAAAAAATGGCAAACTCTGTTTCACCAAAATTGAGATATCCCATTCTCTCATCATTCCGAAAAAATCCTGACTCTCAAAAATATTTGCAGACACTTACCTACAAGACTGCAATGGTTCTTTCCATGTTGGAATACACACTGGGAGACAAGGCATTTAAAAAAGGTATCCGGTACTTTGCCCAAAATTATCAGCAAAATGTAATTGAACTGGAAGAATTTCAGCAGGCAATGGAGAAGTTTAATTATCACCAACTCAGAACGCCTCCACTTCCTTCCGGGAGTCCTTACAATATGGATGGAAACGGTTCATTGGAATGGTTTTTTTCACAGTGGTTCCGCACTGTACAAACTTTGGATTACAGTTTTGGAGATTCAACTACTCGAACTCTGCCCAATGGGTTGTATGAGACTGAAGTAAATGTCAATAAAATTGGACTTGCTCAAATGCCGCTGGTAGTTTCACTTATCACAAAAGACGGTAAACAGATTCGCAGGCTGGTACCAGGAATTAAACAGCAGGAGACAGTAGTCTTTCAAACGGCGGGTTTTCCGGATAAAGTTTCACTTGATCCAGAAGAACGATTGCTGGAAACATCGAGGATCAATAATCATTCTTATAATTTTTATCGTGTTCGTTTTGGTTTCGACTGGAAAAAACAGCGTGAACATTTGGTGCTTTTAGTTCCTGGATTTGGGAACAATGCCTTAGATGGAAATTCTGTTGGTGTAGGAATAAGATACAGGTTTGATGACTATCGTATTTATGCAATTCCTGGATATGGTTCAAAAAATAAACGAGGACTCTACATTTTTAATCTCGACCGTGAACACCTGGGATTGCATGGATTGGAGGCCGGAGTAAGTGCCCGTGAGTATGGTGGAGTCCGTTCCCAGGGCATCCGGGCCACATACAAACCCTCTAATAATCCCGGTGAACTGGAATATAAGTTCCACTCCAGTTTTTCCCGGGAGATTCTTTTTTCGGCTCGCAACAATCCTGACAACAGTGATGTAATTGAAACCGGAGAATCAAACACTTTTCTGCTGGAACATACGGGTGCTGTCAGTCCCATAGACTCCTACCGAATTAACTGGAACATCTGGAACGAACAGCCTTCTCTGGAAATGGAAAGCGATTTTTCTTATGTACGCGGGCAAGCAAAACTTGGACAAATATTGCGCGTTGGACATCGGAAATGGTTTGAGTTCGATATCATTCACGCTACTACTTCGGGAAAATCTCCGCTGCAGAAAAAATTTCAACTGGGAAGCCCCGCCGTATTACGTGGATATCCTCAACAAACAAATTTGAGTGACGACCATCTGTTGGCTTCAAGATTGAATTTCAAGTTTCCCTTAATCACTAAACCTTTGTGGGGAATGTTGAGTGCCTTTAAAATACAAGGTACTGTGTTTTATGACCAGGGTAAAATATGGTCGGAAAACATTTCATATGAAAAAGCAAAACACCGGGAAAATGCCGGTATGGGTATTGAGTGGACGCTGGATACTGCTTCACTGTTTCAAGTACCTCTGAAAATTGAAGTAGCCTTTCCGTTGAATGATCCTGATTATAAAAAACCACAGTTCATTTTCCTGGGTGTCCTCACAGGAAGTTAAAATACATACGCCTAATATTTCAGGGTAGCCTTGCTTTTTTTTATTTTAAATGTAAAATCAGCATCCACTGGACGTTTTCTGTAGATATGCGACAATAATTCAATTCTGAAATTACTTGACGTGGAACATACACTAAAATACTACAACTCGACAGTCACTAGTTTTGTCGTGTTATCCTGAACATAAGTGAGGGATCTTGTACGGTATCAGCACTTTACCAGATATCTCCCTTCGGCCGAGATGACGAGTGAAAGTCAATAATATCCGTACCTTACTATCACTCATGACTCACGATTAATACAATTATAAACTGATTTAAAATGCTGTCGAGAAAACCAAAAAAAATTTCCCTCCTTGATGAGCTCGGAGTTAAACGATCTTCCTCAGTCAGATCAAAGAATTCAAGTGATAGTCCTTCTGTGAGTATCCGCAAAGAAGGCTTGTCCCTGCTCTCACCAAAACCAAAACGCAAAAAGTCTGCAGCTGATGCTGCAACTTCTATCCTTGATGAGCTCGGAGTTAAAAGATCTTCCTCAGTCAGATCAAAAAAAATAAGTCCGGTAGGGATTCAAAAAAAAGCTGAACAAAAAAAAGAAACAACAGAAGAATTGGAATCCTGGGAAAGAATAATCCTCAAGAACCATGAAATTCAAATACCACATACTAAAACAAAAATATTAAATAAATCGACGACTAAAAAGACAGAACAGAAAAAGTTTGAGAAAATCGATTCGAGTGCCCAAAAAACGGCTGAACTGCCTGAAGTTAAATTCGGTTTTCATGAAAAATTTGTTTTGCTTTCCATGTTGGTGGTAATGGGTGTTGCGTCTCTTGCCATTATCGGAGGACATCTTAAATTACTGGATTCAGCCATTTTTTACCAGTTGGTCGGCGGTAATGTGCATCAGTTGGAGTTTGAAGGTGAATTTCAGGCAAGACTAGTAGAAAATGGATATAACCGTCTGCCGGTATTTGTAGTCGAAGGATCTATTCGGAACACCTTCAATGAGTCTGACCAGATTAAAAAAATACAATTGAAGGCTTTTGCATTTGATGCCGACCAACAGTTGATTGCAAACCATTTCACCTATGCCGGAACTGTATTGTCAGACGAACAGTTGGAATCACTGAGTCCCATGGATATCAAAGCACTGCGTCATTCCTCCGAATTTGGGATTCAGGACTCCACTGCTTTAACGAACGACAAAAATGATTTATTAAATACGAGCCTTCCTCAAGCCCCGTTGATCCCTTTCCAAGTTGTTTTTATAAAGTCTGTTCCGACCATAAAAAAAACATCACTTCAAATTGTAAGTTATGTACGTAACAATAAGATTGTTTATGTACATGCACCAAATCTCTAGTGATTAACGAGTTCGGGAAAAAATCCTGAACTTTCCTGCTGGTACAGTCCTGCTGATTTTCACCGTTTTACCAAAATAAAATTTGTGCAATCCAAGTTTGAGCCCAAGATAGGAGCCGTTTCTTCCAAACAGTGGAGTACCTTGAAGGGTACCGAGTTTCCTTTTTCTGAGCATAATTATCTGAATGCTCTGGAAGAGAGCAGCTGTGTTGGCGAAGAATCCGGATGGTTGCCTTGCCATCTGACTTTGTGGGAAAAAAAGCAGTTACAGGGAGCAGTTTGCCTATACGAAAAATATAACGGATACGGCGAATATATTTTTGACTGGGGCTGGGCAAATGCTTATGAAAAGCATGGTCTGAATTATTATCCAAAATTAGTTTCTGCTATACCTTTTACACCGGCAACCGGCCTGAAATTACTTGTGCATCCGGAAGCAGATACCAGTAATGTCAGGAAGAAACTCTTAGAAGAGGCGTTGCTTTGCATGCGTTCAAGAAACTGTTCCTCTCTCCATTTTTTATTCATTACTGCAGAAGAGCTGCCAGTCTTTGAATCCATGGGATTTCTAATCCGGCACAGTTTCCAGTTCCATTGGAAAAACAATTTTTACCAGGATTTTGATGAATTCCTTGGAAGCTTAAAACGTAAACGCCGGAAGGAAATTATACGGGAACGCAGGCAAATTCAACAACAGATGATCAAGGTGGAAGTACTGGAGGGAGAGGCTATTCTGGTTGAACATATAAATTATATGTATGAATTTTATCTTTCTACATCTGAAAAAAAGTGGGGACGTCCATATCTTTCAAAAGACTTTTTTTCCCGTATCCATCAAACTATGTGCAATAAGCTGGTGCTTTTTCTTGCTTATGTTGATGGAGATTGTGTCGCAGGAACAATCAATTTTAAAAATGGAAAATGCTTATATGGGCGGTATTGGGGTTGTAAAGGAAATTTTCGGAGTTTGCATTTTGAGTTATGCTACTATCAACCGATAGAATATGCTATCAGGAAAGGAATTAGTTTGTTCGAAGCTGGTGCTCAAGGAGAGCACAAAATACAACGCGGTTTTCTTCCGGAACTAACCTACAGTGCACATTGGCTGGAGCATCCGGGATTCCGGAGTTCAATTTCAAAATTTCTGGAAGAAGAGAAGGCAGCAATTGATCAAGGTATTGAAGAATTCACCCCACACTCACCTTATCGTTAAACAGTTCCTTATTTGATATTCGAAGTTCGTTTGTAAAGAGAATTTTCGCAAATTCCTTTTATCGTTTCTGCATACCAGCGACCTCCCCGCTTAGACCTCAGTCGCTGGCTATTGAGGAACCTGGCTATTTTGTGGTAACTCAAATTTTCATCCTCCCGCTTTTCCCGGATGAGTTTGGCAATAGCCAGTTCTTTTTCTAAAGGCGCCAGTCGTTTGTTCCGGTACGTATATCCAAAAGGAGCATGGCCTACACGTTCACCAATTTCCCGTTTTCGTTCTATCATTTCGCGGGTCCGGTCCGGAATTGATTTTGCGTCCCAAAGTGCCATTATACTGAGTGCATCTAAAACCATTTTTCCACTTTTTGTTTTCGAATCCAAACCTTCTGCTACAGAAACAAAACGTATTTTATGTTTTTCAAATAAATTAAGTAATTGTTTGTAAAGACGAATTGACCTCGTTAACCGATCCAAACGAGCAACAATGAGTACCGTGACTTTATCCTGTACAATCAGGGTGATAAGTTTTTTTAAATTTGGCAGTTCCAGGCTGGCACTGTTTGATTCAATATCACGGAAAATCTTTTTGAGTTTCAGTTCCTTTTTTTCAGACCATTTTCGAATTATCCCGGCCTGGTTTCGTGTGTCCAATTTATCAGGAGTTGGACGGTGGTTGTTTAAACGTGTATATCCGTAAATACTCATTTATCTTTTATAAAATGCAAAGCCATGTTTTAAATTTAACAAAATACTCAATTAAACTTGCCTGACGAGACAGTCAGTTTTCTTCTTCTCCCATTAAATCAAAATATATGTCTCGAGCATGATTAAGGTGATTCCTCATGATAGCTTTAGCCCCTTTGGAATCTTTTTGACGAAGAGAGTCCAGTAAACATTGGTGGTCATCCAGAATGGTAGTGTGCAGCTTTTTCTCTTTCATCCGCTCAATCAATTTTGTCCACATCGGAGAATTCTGCTGCTGATCCCAGAGAAATACAGTTATTGTTTCCAAAACACTGTTTCCGGCAGCTTTGGCTACCAGCAAATGAAATTCTCGGTCCCCATCAGCACCAATCTTGTTTTCATGCACCATTTTATCTATTGCCTGCTCCAGTTGCTCCAGGCAGCCCGTGTCAATACGCTGCGCGGCAAGCTCTGCTATGGCACCCTCAATTTCTTTGCGTGCCTCAATTAATTCAAGTGGACCAGGCCCAATGTCAACAGAATTTTTACACATTTTCAGATTTGGACTTGAAGTGTCCAAAACGTAAATTCCAGAACCAACCCTGACTTCAACCAAACCAGAAATTTCAAGTGCAATCATTGCTTCACGCACCGTCGGACGACTTACTTCGAGCTGAAGTGCAAGTTCCCTTTCAGGCGGCAGACGCATACCCGGTTTGAGTTTTCCTTTTTGGATTAATTTAGATATTTGTTCTGCAACTTGTTCAAAACGACGTTGTGAGCGGACTGCTTTCAGGAGCATTTGATTATTCCAACTGATGATTTATTGTTTTGGAAAAAGACAATTAATTTTCATGACGAGTTCGTAGGGAGGCGTCGGCAAAGCTCATCAATTCCTGCAATGAATCCTCTGTTTTCTGAGGACAATGGTCAAGTGGATTCTGTTTTATGACAAAAATAATAATTGGTCTTACAATTATACCACTTGATAGAGTGTTTTTAATAAGTTATTCTTAATTCCAGCAATATGTCCCAAACAACTTTATTGAGGCCTGCGAAAACATTTTAATGAAGATCGTTTTCATCACAATATATTAACAAAATTATTTTAATTTTGAGGAGCGTGGAACATGTCATTTGAAAAAAATATCCGCGGAGAGTTTGTCCGGATTCTTGGAAAAGAGTGGGTCAAGGATGATCAAGTAACACTTTACACTTACCGTTGCGACGGTCTGGCTCTTTACACTGCACCACCAATGGGTGTTTTGTTTCCCGGAACAGTTCAGGAACTTTCATCGGTCATCAAACTGCTCAATCAGCACAAGATCAGTTTTGTCGCACGAGGCGCCGGCACCGGACTTTCGGGAGGCGCAGTTCCTCAGGAAGGAAGTGTGATTATTGAAATGGCGCGTTTCAAGGAAGTACATGAAGTAGATTGGGTTAACCGCACAATTACAGTCGGTCCCGGAGTAATTAATTTACATATTACTGAGAACGTCCACTCTCACGGCTACCACTATGCTCCTGACCCTTCTTCGCAAAAAGCCTGCACTATTGGCGGCAATGTAGCAGAAAATTCCGGAGGGCCGCACACACTCAAATACGGAGTAACTGTTAATCATGTGCTGGGTGTCGAAATGGTTTTGCCTGACGGTGAGTTAGTCACACTTGGTGGAAAACATCTTGGAATGCCCGGACCGGATTTGCTGGGTTTGGTAACTGGTTCTGAAGGTACTTTTGGCATCATCAGCAAGATCATTTGCCGTCTTACTCCAAACCCGGAAAAAGCGGTAACTTTGCTTGGAATATACACTTCAGTGCGCAATGCCTGCGAATCTGTTTCAAGTATAATTCGTCACGGCATAATTCCGGCTGCAATGGAAATGCTGGACAAAATCACAATTTCTGCCGTTGAAAAAGCACTCAAACCTGGTTTTCCTTTGGATGCGGAAGCTGTGCTGATTGTGGAACTGGACGGTTTGGCAGACGGACTGGATGCAGAAGCAGAGATAGTTGAAAAATTGCTCAAAGAAACTGGAGCAACTAAAGTCAATCGAGCTCAAGATGAGGCAGAACGTGCCAAAATCTGGCGTGCACGTAAAGAAGCTTTTGGCGCAATTGGTCAAATATCACCGAGCTATTATGTGCAGGACGGTGTAATTCCACGCAGCAAACTTCCGGAAGTACTCGATGAAATCACAGCAATTGGTAAAAAACACGGTTTGACTGTGGCCAATGTTTTTCATGCAGGAGACGGCAATTTGCATCCGCTGATTTTGTATGATTATGAAAATCCTGAAGAGGTTGAAAAATCACATAAAATTGGCGAAGAAATATTATCGGCCTGTATCCGTTACGGCGGTACGCTTTCCGGAGAACATGGAATTGGTATTGAAAAAGCCGAGTGGATGTCTGATCTTTACTCAGAGAATTCGCTTGCTAATATGCAGAATGTACGTGTTTTTTTTAATCCTGAGAATTTGCTCAATCCGGGAAAGATTTTTCCGCATCCCGGACGCTGTGCTGAGTCCAAAGCAGGAACACCTCCGCCTAATCTGTCTGCCGTTAATAAAACAAAAATGGTTGCCGCAAAATCAGGAATAGCAGTATGAGCAAAATAGAACCGGGCTCCTTGGAAGAATTGCAAAATTGGGTTAACTCCCGTATTGAAACGCAAGTACCATTCAGGATCTGCGGAAATGGTTCCCGATTTGTGAGCACAATTTCAGGCAACCAGAAAGATATTCCCGGCGACATCCTTTCACTGAAAAAACTCGACGGAACACGCTTTTTTGATCCGGATGACATGGTCGTTGGTGTGGAAGCAGGAATGAGTATCCGGACTCTACAGGGAATGCTGGCGGAGNAAAATATGGTCCTGCCTGTCAATCCGTGGTTTCCGGATTCTTGTGTTGGCTCTNTAGTAGCCTGCAATGATTNTGGACCAAACCGCATGGACATGGGCGGGCTTCGCGACTGTATNATCGGTATCGAATATATTAACGGGAAAGGTGAATTAGTACAGGCTGGCGGAAAGGTGGTAAAAAACGTTTCCGGTTATGACCTGACACGAATGATGTTAGGAAGTCAAGGCGGTTTGGGTGTTATCACTGCTGTTAATTTTAAGGTTATGCCACGGCCTGTCGAACCGCATGGGATGTTTGGAATTTTCCGGGATGAAGCATGGTTGTCCCAGCTCAAGGAGCTACGCAAACTCAGGATTCCATTGAATTGGATTCAGGCTTTATCTACTTCAGACTCAAGCTGGGTTTTAGGTATGGGATATTCCGGAAACAAGCTGAATCGAAACCGAATTGAAGGTGAAATACGTGAAGTTTTTGGTAAGACTCTGAATATTCAGCCTGACGGCAAATCATATTCCGGACAGATTTTCACTCCGGGAGAACAAAGGTTTACAGGGTTTTTACCGTCGATTCGTGATGCATGGAAAA
>JGI26063J44948_1000141_pt1 | contig 16779 bp, 19 predicted proteins | sample MarorgKNORR_S2LV_4_FD_44948 | JGI IMG/M metagenome (IMG submission 44948) | reverse complement strand
GCCTCCACCTAAATCTATAAATTTAAAATCTATTTTTGTTTTATTAAGTATTTTATTGAGTATAGATAATACTTCTTTAAATGGTTTAATATTTGTTATTTGACTACCGATGTGAACGCTTAATCCTTCTAATTTTAAATTTTCCATTCTTTTAATTTTTTGGCAAAGATTTACACAATCATTATAAAGCAAACCAAATTTTTCGTTTTTTCCACCTGTTGAGATTTTTTTATGTGTTTTCCCAGTTACATTGGGATTTAATCTTATTCCAATGGAAGTTTTTCTGGATAATTTTTTTGAAATTTTATTAATGAGAACAGCTTCATTTTCTGACTCAACATTTATTAAAAGTATCCTTTTTTTTATTGCTGCTCTAATTTCCTCTTCTGTTTTTCCAACACCAGAAAAAACAATTTTTTTGGGATTTATTCCTGCTTTTAATGCTTTTAGTAATTCTCCAAGCGATACAACATCAGCACCAGAACCAATTTTTTTTAGTTCCCTAAGTAAAGTCAAGTTCGAGTTAGATTTTACAGAAAAACATATAATTGGTTTAATAGTTTTAAATGTATTATTAAAGCGATTAAAGTTATCTTTTAATTGTGAAAGTGAATAGCAATAGAAAGGAGTTTTATATATTGTGACAAGCTTAAGTGCTGATATATTTTCAACACAAAGGTTATTTTTCCTAAGTCGAATAGAATTCATTATTTTTATCTTGAATATACGGTTAGGTTGCCGAGGCTTGTAGATTTATACTCTGGGTTACCTTTTTTACCGCATGAAGAACAAATTATGCTGATGCTAATTATAATTAATAATGTTCTCATTATTTAAATTCCCTTTTAAGTTTTAATATCATTTTTTTGATATTTTTTATAGAAGTTCCTCCGTATGAAGACTTTGAATTTACGGAATTTCTCACATTGAAAACTTTCATTACATTTTTATCCAAGTCATTTTTTACTTTTTTTATTTCACTTAAATTAAGTTCGTTCAATTTCTTCTTTTTCTTTTCAGCATAATTTACCAGCTTTGCAGAAATTTTATATGCCTCTCTAAATGACAGATTTTTGTTTTGAACTAAATAATCTGCAAAATCAGTTGCTGTAGTGTATCCTTCGTTAGATAGAGCAAGCATTCTCTGTTTATTAGGTTTTAGGTTTTTAATTAATTCATTAGTAATTAAAATCGATTCCATCAAGAATATCGTAACTCTCAAAGACTAGTTTTTTGTCTTCTTGCATGTCTTTGTAATATGAAAGCGGCAAACCCTTCATGGTAGTTAACATTGCTTGAAGTTGCCCAAAGTTTTGTCCCGCTCTACCTCTGATTAATTCAGCTGGATCCGGATTTTTCTTTTGCGGCATGATCGAAGACCCGGTTAACATTTTGTCATCAAACTTGATAAGTTTAAATATATCTGAATTCCAAATAATTAATTCTTCGGCAAGTCTAGATATATGCATTGCGCAAATAGATGCTGAGGATAAAAAATCCAAAACAAAATCTCTATCTGATACGGTATCGATCGAATTAGCTGTTGGTTTTTTAAAACCTAATTTTTTCGAAGTAAAATTTCTATCTATATTATAAGAAGTTCCCGCCAAGGCGCTGACACCAAGAGGGCATTCGTCAATGTAATTAATATTACTGGAGAATCTCCTTTGATCTCTTTTGAACATTTCAACATAAGCTAGTAGATAATGTGCAAAAGAAATTGGCTGTGCATTTTTCAGATGGGTAAATCCTGGCATTACTGTTTGAATATTGCTTTCTGATTTTCTTAAAAAACTATTAATTAAATTATGCAGATTTTTAATTACCTGTTTTGATGATTTTTTTATCCATAACTTAAAATCTGTAATTACCTGGTCGTTTCTCGATCTCGCGATATGTAAATAACCTGCATCAGAACCAATAATTTCAAAAAGTCTTTTTTCAATATTTTGATGAATATCTTCGTATTTTTTACTAAAAGAGAATCTTTTTTTTTTGATTTCAATTCTTATTTTTTTTAAGCCATTAATTATTTTCTTGCCTTTTTTATTGTGAATTATTTTTTGTTTAGTTAACATTTGAGTGTGAGCAATTGAACCCACAATATCTTCTTCAAACAACCTTTTATCAGTATCAATTGATGCACCAATTTGTTCAAAAATTTTTGATATAGGATTTTTGAATCTTGCGCCCCAAACAGTTTTATTTTTGTTTTTCATATGTTATGTTTGTGTTATGTTTAGAATTCCAAAAACTACAAAGTTTTTAATTTTTTTCTATCTTTTTTTTAATGTTTTTTTATCAATATCACAAGCAAATGAAGATGTACCACTCCATAATATAGTTCAATATGAAAGTCCGAAGCCAATTTCATCTGTAGTATTTGAAGATTTTTTAGGCAATGACGTTAATTTGAACGATTATATCGGGAGTCTCGTCATTATTAATTTTTGGGCAACGTGGTGTGCTCCCTGTAAAGAAGAAATGCCTTCATTGGATAGCTTTTATCAGGATAACAACTTCAATAATTTAGTCGTTTTTGCTGTAAATATGGAACAACCGAATACGGTAAAAACAAAAAAGTTTTTTGTTGATTTAAATATTCAAAAGTTAGAAATTTTCTTTGATCAAAATTTGAGTTTTGTAAAAGAATTTAAGCTTAGGGGAGTTCCCACAACAGTTTTAATTAATAAAAAAGGTGAAGAATTTGCGAGGGTAATTGGATCAATTGATTTTCAAGATCAAAAATTCTTAAAATGGCTATCAAACTATGACTAATTATAATTTGGAAGCTATATCTATATCTCCGTTTTCAAAAAATAAGCCTCAACAAGTTATTGTATTGTGTCATGGATATGGTGGTGATGGAAAAGATATAAGTACCCTTGCTATTAATTGGCAACGTTTTTTACCAGAAGCTATATTTTTATGTCCAAATGCTCCTGAAATTTGTGCCGTGAATCCACAAGGCTATCAATGGTTTGATTTATCCTCGGATAAAGAAGAATTAATCCTAGAAAAATCTTTAATTGCTGAAGAAAAACTTAATACATTTATAGATCAAATTCTTAACAATTTTCAATTAGAACCCAACAACCTTGCATTGGTAGGTTTTAGTCAAGGTTGTATGATGAGCATTCAAATTGCACTTAAAAAAAAGAAACAAATAAGTTGTTTAATTGGTTATTCTGGAAAAGTAATTAATCAAAAACATTTATCGGATAACATTCATTCAAAACCAAAAATATTTCTAATGCATGGAGCAAATGATACACTTGTTCCCCCAACTCATCTATTAGAAGCAAAAGAATATTTAGTAAAACATGGTTTAAAAATTAAAACTAAAATGTTTAAGGATTGTGAACATAGAATACCTGTGGAAGGTGTCAGTCTTGGTTTAGGATTTTTGAAAAAAAATCTTTTATAATTGAAACAATTTTTTAACAAACTATTTCTTGCAAAACTTGGTCTAATCCGCTAACTTATTTGTATGATTATAGCAGCCTCCGAAAAAGTGCCGTTAGAAAAATGTCCAGCATTAGTATTAAATGCAGATTTTAGACCTTTAAACTATTATCCGCTTTCACTATGGTGTTGGCAGGATGCTGTTAAATCTGTGTTTCTTGAAAAAGTGAGTATTGTTTCAAATTATAAAAGAAAAATAAGAAGCCCTTCCTTTGAAATGAGTCTGCCAAGCGTTATAGCATTAAAAAGTTTTATTAAACCTTCCGAGCATCCAAATTTCACTAGATTCAATGTATTCTTAAGGGATAAATTTACTTGTCAGTATTGTGGAGATAAAAAAGATTTAACCTTTGATCATCTGTTACCAAAGTCAAAAGGAGGAATTACAGATTGGGAAAATGTTGTGACTGCTTGTTCAACTTGTAATGTTAAAAAAGGTGGAAGGAGGCATACTAAATCAGGGATGGTATTAAATAGAAAACCTTTTAGGCCAACGGTTGATGATTTACACGAAAACGGAAAAAATTTCCCACCAAATTTTTTACACGCAAGTTGGATGGACTATCTATATTGGGATGTTGTGTTAGAACCTAAATAAACTTAGATTTAATAAGAAAACATTTTTTTTATGTGTTGTGGTCTACGAGCGCTTCTATTGAATTTGATAGAACACGAATAAGAGAACTCAAATCCATTAAACAATGCAAAATAGTTCAATCCAAACTTTAAATTAATGAGTAAAAATAATTTTATTATACTAAATAGTACAATTGACTTTTNCTAAAAAATTTATAGATTGAATTCCGTGGCAATTATAAAAATTACCGACGAAAGTTTTGAAAAAGACGTCTTGAAAAACGGCAAAGTTTGTGTCGTTGATTTTTGGGCAGAGTGGTGCGGACCTTGTCGGCAACTCGCGCCGATTTTTGAAGAAATTGATGCTGAGATGAGTGATGTAGTTTTTGCAAAACATAATATCGATGAACAACCTAACATGCCGGTAAAATATGGTGTGCGCGGAATTCCGACTATGCTTATTTTTAAAAACGGAGAGCTTAAAGGAACTAAAGTAGGCGCTACCACGAAATCTAATATTGTTTCTTGGATTAAAGAGAATCTTTAATTCAAGCTTAAAATTTTTCCAATTAAATATAATGATCCAAAAGATGTGATCACTTTTGGCTTTTTGTTAGATAGTAGTTTGATTGCAGATTCAATACTTGGAGCTACATCACATTTGATACCAGATCGATTTGCTATTTGCTTTAATTGTTGAGGTTTGCATGAGTTTATTTCATCAGGAATTTTAACTGTAATAATTTTTTTAAAAATTCCTTTAAATTGTTTAATAAAAAGCTCTGGATGTTTATGCTTTTGCATGCCCCAAATACCATAAATATCCTTATCGATACTTTTTAAATAAGAAGCTAAGTTCTTAGCACTTGCTTCTGAATGGCATCCGTCAATTAGAAGTTTTTCTTGTGGATTTAATAATTTGATTAATTTACCTTTAATATATTGAAGCCTTCCTTCAAATTGAAGTTTAGGAAGTGCTTTTAGAATGGTTTTTTTAGAGATTTTTAAATCTCTAGCGACTCTAATTGCGAGACCAACATTGTTCCATAATCCATCACTCAGTATTTTTTTAGATTTTAGGATTATTTTCCCCTTGTTGTCTTTATAAATTCTCTTATTGCCGAACTTATTTAAGGTCCATCCACTGCCGTAGTACACTTGTCTACTTGGATTTTTTTTTAAGATTTCTTTAATCATTTTCATAGTTTTTGGCTCCTGTTTGCCCACATAAATCGTAGTTTTTTTACTTAAGTAGCCTACTTTTTCTCGACAAATTGCCTTTAAGGTTTTTGGCTTAACCCACTCTAAGTGTTGATTATTTATATTTGTAATTATCTGGCACCTAGGCTGATCCCACACTTTCGTGGAGTCTTTGGCATACAATAGTCCTGCTTCGACCAAAGCATACGAAACATTTTTTAATTTCGATGCGGAGACATAATAAACAAGGGTGAGTAGTTCAAATAAAGTCAGTCGTACTTTAAGTTTTTCTATAATTTTAATGTTTTTTTTTAACTCTTTAATATTGATAAATTTATCTTTAAGCCAAAATCGATGCCTAACCTCATATAGATGAGGACTTGTAAAAGTAGATACTTTTTCTTTGTTTTCTTGAATAAAATATTGNAGNGATTTCAGNGTTGAATATTTGCCGTCACTTCCAANAATATTTATTGGGTTTTTAATAAGTTCNTGAATGTTGCCCAATTTATTCAGAGCTAAATTTATTCTCTTTAAATCNAGATTGATTCTACGACTATACTGCTTCTGAAGTTTTTTGTAGAGAAGTTGGAATTTGTTCTTCTGGAATATCTGATGTTGAGTCTTTTTTATCAAGCGATACTTCCTTTTTCAAAATTATAGAACCTAGTTTAACTAGAGTGTCCTTTAATTCTTTTCTATTTTCAAGGGTCATATCCGCTAGGCCACTTTTTATTACACTCGATGCCATACCAAAGTCTTCGGGGATTTGATCCAGGCTTTTCAGAATATTAGCGGTAACCCTTTTTCCAGAAAAAAGTAAATTCTCAACATATTTTGACTCAATAATAATAAAGTCGTGCATAAAAAAGCTTGATCCAAAAGTGCCGCCCGCAACAGCCCGAGCAGCAATTGCGAAAGTTGGAATTCCTGCTTTTTTAATTTCGTTCATTGCAATTATAGATTTAGGCATACCCGCAAGNCCAGTTACNCCCGTATGAACATCAATGCCAGAGCTCTGATATATTACGATCCACATATCCACTTTTTCTCGAATAGCANNATCAGCAGCTTTTAAAAAATGTTCNTTTTCAGCAGGTCCAAAACGACCTGCGCCAAATTTTGGATTAAATACTACTACCACAGAACGGAGATTCTGTATAAATCCCGAAGCGCAAAGTAGAGCTGTTTTTTGACCCGTAACTTTTCTATATTTTTTAATTTTATCGATATATTTATATTTTTTTTCTACTTCGAATTGTAAAGGGTCAGGATTAATATTGTCCGGAGCTTCTATAATTTCATAAGTTGAGTCAAATAAGTTGTCTAAACGGAATTTTGGAGGACAATCAAAGTGGTAGGAACATTCGCAGATGTAGGAATTAGCAGTCAGGTCAGGAAAGTATGAAATTTTTTTGCATTGTGGACAATTTTGCCAATCAGTTTCTTGTTGACCAGCTGGTTGCTTTTTGATGATTTGTTTTACTTTAATCTTTATCTTTTTCCAATTTGTTATCCAAGAGTTCATTATGTGTTACTACTATAATTCATTTAGTAATGCTTTGTACAATTTAGACACTTCTACTACGGCAGAATTTTGACCATTTTCAATGTTTTTTTCAATGGTTTTGCAGATTTGGCTACCTACAACCAAACCATCCACATTTTTGAATTTTTTTATCACATCTTGAGTAATTCCAAAACCTATAACCGTTCTTTTATTACCTGAGCAAAGTTTTTTTATTTCTAAATATTTTTTCTGAATATCTTCTGGGGAATTTTTTAAAGCTGATCCTGTAACTCCAAGCATAGAAATATAATATACCATTTCATCAGCATATTCATTTATTTTAACTATTCTTTCATTAGAAGTAGTTGGAGCTATGAGTTGTACAAAACTAATACCAATATTTCTGCACTTTATTACAAAAGGTATATTTTCTGGAAATGGAAGATCAGAAATAATTAAGCCGTCTACCCCAACATTTTTACATTCTTTTAAAAAATTATTCTCACCAAACTTTAAGCAAACGTTATAATAACCCATGAGTATTATCGCTTGCTCCTTGTAGTCTTTGCGGAATTCTTTGATAATTTCGAAAACTTTTTCTATATAAGCTCCATTTTTTAAAGCTCTGTAGCTAGAATTTTGTATTGGATCTCCATCACTTACGGGAGCATTCCAATTAAAACCGCATTCTATAATCCTGGCTCCATTTTTGGCAAATGATTTTAGAATTTCAGTACTTTGTTTTACATCGGGGTCTCCGCCAGAAACGAATGGTATGACTGTCGATTCCTCCAATTTGCTTAAAATATCAAAGTTTTTTTTTATTCTTGTTTGCATTTTAATCTAATTTTAATCTTTCAGCCAAAATATCCATATCTTTCAAAGCATTCCCACAACAGTTGGTCGCTATCACAGAATCCTTGCTTAATCTAGGAGCGAGTTTTGCAGTAGCCGCAAAACTATGGCAAGGCTCCAAACTCGGTTGTAAACCAGTTAGCCTCGATACTAACTTAAAACTTTCGAGCACCTCTTCGTCAGAAACAGACATTACTGAAAGACGACCTAAATCTTTTAAATGGGAATGAAGTGGTGAATTTGAGGGATAGTCGAGCCCAGCACTGATAGAAGTTGTATTTGAAACCATTCCATTTCTGTCTTGTAATAATAGACTCTTACTTCCGTGAAGTATTCCGATAGTACCCCTAGATAAAGAGTCGGCTCCATTTTTTTTTCCTTCGGGGCCACCAGCTTCAACTCCAATTAATTTAACATGATCCTTATCAATGAAGCTACTATATGTGCCGTAACTTGAAGACCCCCACCAATTGCGCAGACGATAGAAAGTTTGTCTGGAATTTTTCCAAACATATCAATCATCTGTTCTTCCATTTCTTTTCCAATAATACTTTGTGCCCACGCACAAATTTTCACCCAGATAGTTGATGACACGCACGAACCCACACACATGTGTACACGATCACAGTTCGCAGTGTAATAACGAATACAACTTGAGACAGCTTCAACTAAAGTCTTTGATCCTTGATGACACGGAATCACTTCAGCCCCTAATGATCTCATGCGGAACACTTGAATTTTTTGTCTTTCCATGTCGTGTGCCCCCATGAAAATTTTAGCTTTTAAACCAAACAGAGATGCAGCGATAGCTAAGGCGCTACCAGCATATCCTGCACCAGTATCTCCACAGATCTCTTTTTTATTGGTAGCTACAGCAATCATCGCGTGCACAATCGCATTATTTATTTTGTGCGATCCCGAATATGCCTGGGCCTCATGTTTAACAACTATTTTAGCTCCACCCCAATGTTTTGTTAATGCGGGTAGTTCTAGAAATGGTGTTGGTCGACCAATATAATTTTTTCTGTAGTATTCCAACTCATCTAAAAAACCTTTGTCATTTCTCAGTTTTTCGAAAGCTTTTGTGAGATCTTCAACAGGTTTTTTTAATGTTTCTCCAATGAAATTACCACCATACTTTCCCCACATTCCATTTTCATCATGCTGGTCTATGAACGGAATACCTTTTTTAATTGAGCTCATTAATTTCTTTTATTTTTAATAAAAATTCTTTGATTTTAGTTAAATCTTTTTTCTTCTCGGTTTCAACCGCACCACTTACATCAACAATATCTGCTATTTTGCTTATTTTTTCAAGATCTTGAACTTGAATATTTCCGGCAATCATCTTTATTACATTTTTTGGCACATCTTTTAATAAAGAGTGATCAAAAGATAACGACTTTTCTCTCCCAATTGAATCAAAGAGAATAATGTCTGAAACTGCTTCGTATTTTTTATATTTCAATACATCCTTTCCAGTTTCTATAGTAAGCGCTTTAATTATTTTAACGTTGTTTTTTTTTTTAATTTCATTAATCTCGGCTGGATCTTGATTCCCATAAATTTGGTAATATTGAAAATTTAAATCTTTAATTTTTTCTAAATCGGATTTGCTTGGCTCGACCATAACTGCGACGTTAGATTTTGAATTTTTTATGGAAGTTAACTCACTAACCTTTTGAAGACTTAAATTTCTATGACTTTTGGGATAAAATAATATAAAGCCACACATGCTTGCTCCATACTCTAAACATGTTTTAACTTGATTTTTTTCAGCAAGTCCACATATCTTGGCCAACATTATTTTAAAGAATTAATTATCTTTTGGATATTTTCTCTTGGATTACCTTCAATTATCTCTCTGCCGCATACTAAAAATGTAGCTCCATGATCCAAGGCTTCTTTAGGAGTAATACTTCTTGATGGATTTTGGTCGTGCATTTTATCTCTATTGAGTCGTACTCCAGGAACAAACAATTCGCCTTTGAATACATTTTTAACACTTTTGATATTTTTGCCATCACAGATAACACCGTCTAGTTTAGATTCTTGAGCAAGAGACGCTAATTGTTTAATTTGTTCTTCCATTTTGTTTTTTATACCGATTTCTTTTAGATTTGAATCATCAAAGCTTGTTAGAACTGTGACTCCAAGAAGTTTAATAGGTCTGGACATGCCAACACAAACTTCCTTTGCTTTACTTAGTGTTTTTAATCCATTTGCAGTATGTATTGTATAATAATCAATACATTCTGAGTTTAGACTAGCCACACTCTTAAGTACTATTGATTCTAGATCATGAATCTTATTATCGACGAACACTCTCAAATTCATTTCAGAGAATTTATTAACTTTATCAATAGAGTTTTTTGAAAAAAAAATTGGACCTACTTTAATTCCTGTTACGAAAGACTTAATATCGTTTGCAATAGTTATTGCTTTATTAAGATTTGGAGTATCAAGAGCTACAAAGATTGGTGCTTTTTTATCCACTGAAATTTGAATTTTATTTCAATTGGTAGCAGATATTTTGTTTTCAGTAAAATTTTTATTTAAACACTTAAATANGATCTTACTCATTTTCCATTTAATTGCTTTTTTTGCTGGTATTTGAACAACTTTAGAATTTTTAGGATTTCTTCCTATTCTGGCCTTTCTCATTACAGTTTTGAATCGACCGAAGCCTCTTATTTCTACGGNTTCATTACGGCAAAGTGCTTCAATCATTTCAATGATTATAATGTCTAAGATTTTTTCTATGTCCTTACGCAGTATGTTCGGATGCATGTTGCAAAGTTTTTGCACCAATTCAGATTTGACCATGAATTATCATACAACTATTCTTTTTTTTTATTTCTTTTTTTTTTTAAAAGTGGCCCAAGTATTTCCCCTAATAAGGCTCCTGAGTCTGTTGATCCATATTTTTTAACTACCTCTTTAGTTTGTTTTTCCTCCAAGTCTTTTATGGATAATGTAACNTTTCTTTTTTCTTTATCTAGTTCAACAATCATACAATCGCACTTATCTCCTCTAGCAAATCGCGATGGGCGCTGATTTTCAGGTTCTTTTGCTAATTGATTTCTTTTGATCAAAAGTAACAGATCTTTATTGCCAGCATAAACATGGATTCCATCTTTGGATGAAGAGACTACAATAGCAGTTACTACATCAGATATTTTTTTGTTCATAAAAAATTCAAAAGGGTCTTGTGTAAGTTGTTTTATTCCTAGTCTTATTTTTTCTTTTTCTTTATTTATTTCCAAAATTTTAAATTTTACTAATTGATTTTTTTTATATTTTTCTAATTCAGAATCTTTTTCAGACCAATTTAAATCTNTATAATGAATCATGCCATCAAGCTCAGAATTTTTAACTGATACAAATAAGCCATAATCAGTTATATTTTTTATTACTCCTTCAGCCTCATTTCCCACTTTATGATTTTNAATAAATTTAACCCAAGGATTAACTAATGTGTTTTTGTAACTTAAAGAAAGTCTTCTTTTTTCCATATCTTTTTCCAAAATCTGTACTTGTATTTTTTGGGATGTTGATAAAACTTTTCCAGGATGAATATTTTTTTTAGTCCAAGATAGTTCAGATTGATGTATTAAGCCTTCCAATCCTTCCTCTAATTTAGCAAAACAACCATAATCTTGAACGTTAGTTATTATGGCTGGATAATTTTTTCCTACTTCATAGCTGTCTATTACTTTTTTATAAGGATCTTCAGTAAGTTGTTTTACTCCTAAACTTATTTTTTTTGTTCCTTCTTCTATCTTGATTATTTTTGCTTTTATCGACTGTCCAATCGAAAGTAGATCTGCGGGTTTGTTAATTCTGCGCCAAGATATATCTGTGATGTGCAAAAGAGCATCAACGCCGTTTAAATCAACAAAAGCTCCCCATTCAGTTAGGTTCTTTATCGTTCCATTCACAATGTCCCCTTCTTTTAATTTCGAAATAATTTTATCTCTATCACGAAGTAAAATCTTTTCCAAAATCGCTCGTCTTGATAAGACAATATTTCCTCTCTTTTTATCTAATTTCACGCATTCAAAAGTCAAAGGAACTTTCATTAAGTGGTCAAAGTTTTTTAGAGGTTTAAGATCAATTTGAGATCCAGGCAAAAAACAAAGGCACGATTCAACATCAACAATAAATCCACCCTTACATTTTGAAATTATAACTCCTTTGATCTTTTCTTTATTTTCAAAAGCTTTTTCCATTTTTTTCCAGGAGTGTGCCTTCCTTGCCTTCTCTCTTGATACAACAACATTTCCGGTTTTATTCTCAATTTTTTCTAACAATACTTCAATTTTTGATCCAATTTCAATCTTGTCTATTTCCTTGGTAAGTCTAAATTCTTCAATTGGTATTGCGCCTTCACTTTTTAGACCCAAATCTAAAAATATAAATTTTTTCCCAACTTGGCTAACAATGCCAGTTGTTATTTCACCTTCTTTGAATTTTCTATTTCCCCAGTCTTGGGAAAGCAGTTTTTCAAATTCTTTATGCGATTTGCTCTTATCTTGTTTTATAGTTTCTTCCATGTTTTTTTAATAATAATTTTTTTTCAATTTCCTTTGACATCCTAGCTACCATTGCTGCTTTACTCAAGATATCGGTCCGTATTAATACCGAATCCCTAACTCTTTTCAAGGCAGAAAAACGTCTTTTTATATCATGCTCATTGCGAGTTCTTAAGGATTTCTTAACTTCTTTCAAGGAAATTTTCTTATTAAATGTTTTTAAGTCCTTCCAACGCCTATAACTTGCGATACTAAGATTACATTTAAAATAGAAAGCTACATCATAACGTGGATTTTTTTTAAGAATCTCCGATGCAGCATCCCTGCCTTCTATACAGACTCTTTTATATTTTTTAGCAAATTTTTTTTGAAAAACTCTTAGGATAAGTCTTACCTTTTTTTGTTTAGCTAAAATTGCAGTATAATCACTAATTTCTTGAGTATGTAAATTTAGATGATTTATATATTTATAATTTAAATTTTTAAATTTTTTTTTAAGAAAAAGAATTTTTTTTTTTGGTTTATATTTTATAATCAAATAACTTGCAAATCGGTATAAAAGACCGCTTGATAAAAAATGAAGCTTATATTTTTTGGAAATTAGTTTTGCGCCAGTGCTTTTTCCGCTAGAGGCCGAACCATCACAGGCCACAATAATTCCTACATTATTTAACTTCAAATTTTCCTCCAACTTTGCGAATTAATTTTAAGAAACCGGGGAATGAAGTGTTAATAGTTTCGCAGTTATGAATTTTAATCCTTCCCTCTAATAATAAACCTAAAATTACATAGGACACTGCGATTCTATGATCTTTTTTGGATAAACTTCTAGCGTTTTTTCAATTTTTATATTTGGATTGCCGAATATTTTTAAACTATCTATTGTTGATTGAGTTTTTATTCCGATTTGATTTAACCCAATTTCAATACTTTTAATTCTATCTGATTCCTTATGCCTAAGCTCATTAATACCTGAAAATTTACATACTCCTTTTATTACTGAAGCGATGATAAATAAAAGAGGAAATTCATCTATTGCAGAAGAAACCAATTTCTTTGGACAATTGATTGGTTTTAAAGAACCACTTTTAACAAAAATATTACCGACATATTCTCCTGATTTTTTTTTCAAATTTTTGATTCTTATATTTGCATTCATTTTTTTTAAAATTTTAATAAAACCTATTCGAGTTGGATTACAATTGACGTTTTTAATTAACAATTTTGATCCAGCTGTTAATAAAGTTAGAACAATAAATGGTGCAGCAGATGATGGGTCTCCATGAATTTCTAGATTAAAGTTAGATAGGTTTTCTTGTCCCCTTAATGAAATTAAATTATTTTTTTTAATTTTTTTAATTTTTATGCTAGCCTTGATAGCAGTTAAAAGATTTTCGGTGTGGTTTCTGGATATTTTCTTTTCTTCAACTGTAGTAATTCCATGAGTATTAATTGCGGCAAGTAAAATAGCCGATTTTACCTGTGCTGAGCCTAAAGTTTCAGTATGTTTTTGTGCTAAAGGCATACTAGTTCCTTCAATTGTAAGTGGTAAAGTTGTTTTATCTCTAGGATAAAAAGTACAACCAATTTTGGAAAGCGGTTCAATAATTCTTTTCATATCTCTTTTGTTCAAACTGTTATCACCAGAGACTTTGACTTTTAAATTTGGATGTGTTGCCACTAACGCAATTAGCATTCTAGCTAAGCTGCCAGAATTTCCTACATAAAGCAGATTTTTATGAGGTTTTCTAAAAGATCTCAATCCGTTGCCGTAAACGATATATTTTTTGTTTTTTTTTAATATTTTTACTCCAAGTTTTTTTAAACAAATGATTGTATTCTTAACATCTTCACTTTCTAAAACGCCTTTTAGATTAGAAGGGCCTATACATTGACTTGCAATTAGCAATGCTCTGTGGGAGATACTTTTATCATTTGCTACTAATATAGTTTTATTAAATTTTGTAATTTTGTTTTTTATTAAAACAGAAAACTTTTTATTCATTTGGGACTAAATGCTAAAATCTTCACCAAAATATAGTTTTTTTGCTTCAGCTGTATTTACAATTTGTCTTGGGGTTCCGTTAGCCACTATAGATCCATTTGCAATAACATAGGCTCGATCAACAACACTAAGAAGTTGTGAGGCATTATGATCTGTTACTAATACAGAGCATCCTCTATTTTGTAATTTTAACAGCAATCCTTTAATATCTTGTAATGAAAGTAAATCTACTCCAGCGAAAGGTTCATCCAGCAATAGGACTTTAGGATTACTTATTAAACATCGAGCTATTTCTGTTCTGCGGCGCTCACCTCCAGATAAAGCGATAGCTTTAACATTTCTCAAATGTGTTATAGAAAACTCAGCCATTAATTTTTCTACGATTTCTTTTTGTTCTCTGGCTCTTTTTTTTACTATTTGTGCGATTCCCAACAAATTTTCATAAACAGTAAGTCCTCTGAAAATTGCAGTTTGTTGAGGTAAGTAAGCAATACCCAATTTGGATCGTTCGTGAATAGCTAGATTTGTTAGTTTTATATTACTCAAAAATATATCACCAAAATCACATTTTAAGAGACCCAAAACAATATTCATAAATGTACTTTTTCCAGCACCATTACTTCCTAGCAGACCTAGCATTTCACCTTGATTTAAATCGATATCAATTTTTCTCAGAATAATTCTGCCATCAAAAGATTTGGAGATGCTCTTTGCCGCCAATAGGGGTTTAGATTTAAATTTTATGATCCTAAATTTTTTTTTGAAATTGCTCATTTAATTAATTTTATTTTTACTTTTTTGTCGCTAAACATGGAAATTTGATAGTGATTTGTTTCAAAATCATAATATACTTTATCTGCTCGGAGAGAACCACTGTCATTGGTTAAAAAAACATTATTATAAACTGTGGCAGAGTCTTCAGTTGCTAATAGGTCCAAGTTTTCAGCCAAGACCGTAGTTTCACCATCTATAGCTTTAACATTATTTTCAAAAAAACAATCATACGTTACTTTGTTGTACTTTCCTTTGTCGCTTGTTATGATTACAACTCTTCCATCATCCATATCCAAAGTCACAGACATGTTAGTCATATAAACAACATCGGGATTCTTTATTAAAATGTATGCTTTTTCCGATTTGACTTTAAATGGTTTGTTAATATCATATAAGCCATTATATTCGACGTTTTCAAATGTGTTACGCTTTTACTATCAGTCATATCAGTTTTGGTCACGACATCTTCAACAGTTTCTTCTTCAAGAAATTTATTTTTAATAATTTTAGGATAAAAGAAATATGTTGCTAGAATTAAAAAAAGACCAATAGATATAAGACTTAATTGAACTATTATTTTATTTGCTGTCATTTTATGCCTCTGCTTAGACAGTGATGAAGGTGTAATACCCCAACAATCTCTTTAATCTTTTTATTAATGTCTTGATTTTTAGCCACTAAAAGTGATGTTATTTTTAAAGCGTTTATTTTTTCTATTGCTGTAAGAGCAGTAGCAGTATCGGAAATCCAAGTTGGATTTTTACTGCATACTTGTAAAATTTTTTTCTTATAAAGATTATTGCTATTACGTCTTATATCACCATCAGTTATTAAATTTATTTTACCGTTTTTTTCTTTGACACAAACAATTCCTAATTTCTTTTTTGTCATTTCTGCCAACGCAGCCCGCATAGTTTGGTTAGCAGAAATTAATGGAATTTCTTTTTTTTTTGCCATTATTTCTTTTACTTGGATCAATGCTGTAGCCAAAGTACCCGATGGATGAGTTGTGATAAATTTATTGTTGGTCCATTTTTTTCGTTTCATGCAGGCAATCGCAAGAGAATCGCCCCAGGAGAAAAAATTTAATGAAGAAGAGGTTGGAGCTAAACTATGACCTGCTTCAATAACTTTAGGTAGTAAAATTTTGATAGTGGAATAACGAAGAAGCATTGAAGAGGATTTGCAGCTTACTCCAATAACGGAGATATTATGTCTGTTGGCGTACCTTAGAATGCTATTTAATTCTGAAGATTCTCCGGATACACTGAACACCAACAATGCATCATGATTTTTTTGAATAGCGCCAAGTCCTCCATGTTGTAAATCATTTGCAGAGAAAGCGACACTCGGAGTGCCCAAGCTTGATAATGTTGCGGAGACTTTGAGACCCACAAGGTAGCTTTTCCCTACTCCAACAACCAAACATTTTCCTTTAATTTTAGAAATCAAGTTGACAGCTTTTGAAAATTGTGATGAGCGACCAAAGCTTGCTGATAGTCTTTTTAAGGCTTGAATTTCAGTTTGGACCGTTTTTTTGGCTATTTGTAAATCTTTGTTCATTAGTGTTGAAATATATCCTCAGCAAATCCGCTTTGATCTAATTTAATTCTCGTTTTTAAAAATTGAATACAACTTTCATAAAGTTCTAATCTATTTTCTCTAACTAACATTTTGTAGAGTGCATCTTTTATTTTATGTAAATATATCACGTCGTTACTACAGTACTGGAGTTGAGCATCTGTTAATTCATCCAAGTTTTTATTCCAATCACTACTGCCAAGTCTTTTATCTAATTTTTTGCTGCAAAATTCCAAAGCTAAATCTTTCAATCCATGATTTTGCGAATAAGTTCGGCA
>JGI26063J44948_1000137_pt1 | contig 16969 bp, 19 predicted proteins | sample MarorgKNORR_S2LV_4_FD_44948 | JGI IMG/M metagenome (IMG submission 44948) | reverse complement strand
CCAGGCTGGATGAGGTAGACGGACATGTTTTTAAAGAATCCAGCAGGATTAATTCAACATGGGGAGGGAACCTGGTTGATATGGTTCGATTTACCTTGTATTTGGAAATTATTGAACAGGAAAATCTCATTGATCAGGTGATGGAAAATGGTGCCTATTTAAGACAGGGATTAGAATCACTCCAGGCCAATCATAATGCCATTGTATCCAATGCACGTAACCGCGGGTTGTTTGGTGCCTTTGATTTGCCAAGCACTAATGAAAGAGATAAAATGCTTGGTTTAATTGCCGAAGAAGGTGCACTGATGCTCGGATGTGGATATACATCAATAAGGTTTCGTCCACATCTAAATATTTCTAAATCAGAAATAGATCAGGGACTTGCTATGATTAATCGTGCATTGTCTCGATAATTAGACTTATGCCAAAAATTGGTGTTCTATACATTGTCTCAACCCCCATTGGTAACTTAGAGGATATCACCCTTCGAGCGTTGCGTATTTTAAAAGAAATTTCTCTCATTGCTGCAGAGGATACAAGACTAACAAGAAAATTACTGACTCATTATAACATTTCAACGCCAACAGTCAGCTATTATGAACATAACAGGTTTACAAGAATTCCAAAAATAATTGATCATTTAAATACAGGAAAAGACGTAGCTGTCGTTACGGATGCGGGTACCCCTGGAATTAGCGATCCCGCATACAAATTAATCCGGGCTGCTATTGAATCCGGAAACAGGATAGAAGCCATCCCAGGTCCCTCCGCCTCTATCACTGCGCTTACCGCTTCAGGATTGCCTACAGATCGTTTTATATTTGAAGGCTTCTTACCCCGTAAAAAAGGCAGAAAAGCTAAATTGACCCGATTAAGCGCCATTGAGGCTACGGTTATATTTTATGAAAGCCCAAAGCGCATTGTTCGGACTTTGAAAGATATTTTGGAATTTATGGGTGACCGTCCGGCAGTAATTGGACGAGAATTGACGAAGTTGCATGAAGAAATGATTCGAGGAAATGTATCAAAATTACTATCCCATTTTACACAAAAAACACCCCGAGGTGAATTTGTCATTATGATTGGAAAGGATGACCCCAATGTCTATTTCTAAAGGGATATTTATTTCTTTTGAAGGAATTGATGGCTGTGGAAAAAGTACCCAAGCCAAATTACTTATGGATGCCATGAACCAATCTGGACAAAAAACAATATTGGTCAGAGAACCTGGGGGCACGACCATTTCTGAAGAAATTCGCGATATATTGCTCCATCGCCATTTAGAAGATATTTGTGACCGAACGGAAGCACTGCTTATGACCGGGAGTCGTGCTCAATTGACGTATGAGGTCATCCAGCCCAATTTAACTGCTGGCATAAATGTCATTGCCGACAGATTTACCGACTCCACTTTAGCTTATCAGGGTGGAGGGCGAAATATTGATTTGGGTTGGCTGATTAAACTCAATCAATTCGCAACGTATAAATTGGAACCTCATGTCACATTTTTCGTTGATATTTTACCGGAAGAAGCATCCCGGAGAAAAAACCAGGAAAGAGATCGGATTGAACGATCGGGAATTGATTTGCAAACGAAGGTTCGGAATGCCTACCTTGAATTGGGCAATCAATTCCATGAAAGGATTGTTTTGATCGACGGCCATGATACGATTGATAATATCCATGGAACAATTTTAGCAGAATTAGGAAGGAGACATTTGTTCGAATGAAAAAATATTTTTTGAGGCTTATCCTCCCAATTGCCATTGTCACTGGTGCAATTTCGCTGGCAGTGACTCAATCCAGCCTATATCGACAAATCGGCCAATCACAACGACTTTTTAATCAAGTATATAATCAAATATTTTCTACTTATGTGGATGAATTAGATCCGGAAGCATTCACAAAAGCGAGTATCCAGAGCATTACCCAAAATTTAGACCCTTATACTGTATTCATGGTGGAAGATGAACAACATCAGATAAATGTCTTAAGCAAGGGGAAGTATGGCGGTGTGGGTATCCAATTGGGGTATCGCAATAAAACCATGTCAGTTGTAGCGCCAATCGATGGCGGTCCGGCCAAAAAAGCCGGCATTATAAGTGGTGATGTTATTCTTAAAGTGAATGATGAAGATGTAAAAAAAATGACATTTAATGAAGCCGCGTCTAACATTCGCGGTAAAAAAGGAACTGAAGTCAAACTCACTATAAAACGTTATAGCGAAGACGATCCTATTGTATTCAATTTGGTTCGATCGACAATTAAAGTGAAAGAGATTACATATTCTGGAATGCTTTCCCCCTCGACCGGTTATGTTCGATTAAATCGTTTTTCAAGGAATACTCCGAATGAAATGCGTAAAGCTTTTCAACAACTATTAAATCAGGAATTCAAAAGAAATCATCATTGACTTAAGAGATAATCCGGGCGGTTTGCTTTCTTCTGCAGTGGCCATTTTGGATATGATCATTCAAAAGGATAGCCCTTTGGTCTCGACAAAGGGACGGACCAAAGATTCAAACCGATCTTTTTATTCCAGGAGAAAACCCCTCATACCGGATGACGTAAAAATTGCTGTTCTGATCAACCAAGGTAGTGCGTCTGCCAGTGAAATTGTGGCGGGTGCCATTCAGGATTTGGATCGAGGAATCATTCTGGGGCAGAAATCCTATGGAAAAGGACTGGTTCAATCCCAATATGAAATTGATGATAAAAGAAGCATTAAAGTCACTACCGCCCGGTATTATATACCCAGTGGACGGTTTATCCAGAAACGTGATTATATTGATGATAAATATATCCTGAATAAAACTGAAGAAGATTCTGTTTTTACAACGATGAACGGTCGGAATGTTTTGGCCAACGGCGGTATAACACCTGATTCGACCATTACACCTGAACGCATGGCAGCACTTTCCAGCCAATATTGGCGGCGGGGTTATTTTTATTCCTTTGCTCAGCAGAACAAACATCGGTACCAAACGTTCTCTGAAGTATTAGATGACCTTACTATTATTGACAAATTCAATGAATTTATCAAAGAACAGGAAGATGATATTCAACTTCCGGGAGAAAAAGAATTGGGACAGGTTAAAGAGAAAATTGCTGCATTGGACAGCATGAATGCAGAAGCGAATCAGGCGTTAGAAACTTTATCTCAGTTTTACGCAAACCAGGAAGAAAAAAGTATTGCATCAGAGTCGGAAGATATTCGACAGGTAATTATTTTAGAATTCGCAGGATTGATGAACGGACCAGAGGGTAGGGTCAAACAAGCATTAAAGGATGATAAAATTGTGAAAGTAGCACTCGATATTTTATCGGATAAACTGGTGTATGAAACTTCATTAATACCATTTGAAATCACTGAAAATTAATTTGTATTTATGCTTTCCATTCTATTTAAGAAAAATAGTAAATTTCCGGGCTTTATTGGGGGCGATTAGCTCAGTTGGTTAGAGCGCTTGCTCGACACGCAAGAGGTCGGAGGTTCGAATCCCTCATCGCCCACGGTTAATACGTCAGCAATTTCTGTCAGATCAGGAAAAATGCTGACAGAAGAAAAGACCGTTTTCATCAGTCTTGAAAAAATCTTATTCTTCGCCCAGTCAAAACATACATAATGATACGATTATTATATCTAAAACCTTCCAAAGTGGAGCTGATTTCGTCTATGGCGACAAACAGCCATTTTATATTTTAAATTGATTCTTACATTTATTCTATGAGCGAAATCACAATTACTTTACCAGATAAATCGACTCGGTCATATGCTGCGGGAATTACACCGTTAGAAATAGCCGAGAGTATTGGACCTCGATTAGCCCAAGATACAGTTGCTGCATCTATCAATGGTGCATTGTCCGACGCTAATGTTTCTATTACGTCTGATGCAAGTGTAAGTTTATATACAGGCAGTTCAGATGAGGGGCACGAAGTTCTCCTCCATAGTACTGCACATTTAATGGCACAGGCAGTAAAATCATTATGGCCAAAATCTCAGGTGACCATTGGCCCAGCCATCGAAAATAGATTTTATTATGATTTTGACATTGATGGCACCTTCTCCCCGGAAGATCTTGAAAAGATTGAGAATAAAATGCGGGAACTTTCGAAAGCAAACCTCCCAGTCTCCAGACAAAAATTATCGCGAAATGAAGCCATTAAATTATTTAAAGGGATGGGTGAAGATTATAAAGTTGAAATTATTGAACAGATTGATTCAGCTGATAATATTTCCGCCTATAGTCAAGGCGATTTTATTGACCTTTGCAGGGGCCCCCACGTGCCATCCACGGGTAAAATAAAACATTTTAAATTGCTGAGTAGTTCCGGTGCATATTGGCGAGGTGATGAAAAAAATAAAATGCTTCAGCGGATTTATGGTACGGTTTTTTCCACCAAAAAAGAACTCAAAGAATATTTGATTTTTCTCGAAGAAGCAAAAAAAAGAGATCATCGCAAACTGGGAAAAGAGTTGGAAATTTATACATTCGATGATGAAGTAGGTCCCGGTTTACCGTTATGGCTTCCCAATGGGGGAATCATTATTGATGAACTTGAAGCGCTGGCTAAAGAAGTAGAGACGCGCCATGGTTATCAACGGGTGCGTACGCCTCATTTATCCAAAGGTGATTTATACAAAAAATCCGGCCATCTGGATTTATATAAAGATTCAATGTTTCCGGCCATGGATGTGGATGGAATTGAATATTACGTTAAACCAATGAATTGTCCTCACCACCACAAAATTTATGATGCATCGCCAAAAAGTTATCGGGATTTACCTTTCCGAATTTCAGAATATGGTACGTGTTATCGATATGAAAAATCTGGGCAGCTATTTGGTCTCATGCGCGTTCGAAGTATGCAAATGAATGACGCACATATATATTGTTCCCATGAAGACTTTGAAGCGGAGTTTATGGATGTATGCCAGATGTATTTGGAGTATTTCGATATATTTGGAATTGATAAATATGAAATGAGATTGAGCCTCCATGATCCGGCAGCATTAGGTAAAAAATATATTGATGAACCGGAACTTTGGAATCAAACCGAAGATGTGGTTCGAAATGCTCTGAAAAATGGCGGTATTAATTTTGTGGAAATTCCAGGAGAAGCTGCCTTCTATGGTCCAAAAATTGATGTTCAGGTGTGGAGCGCAATCGGAAAAGAATTTACCTTAGCCACAAATCAGGTTGATTTTGCTATACCAAAACGGTTTAACTTAACCTATACAGATGAGAATGGAAGTGAGCAAACTCCTTTATGTATTCACCGTGCGCCTTTGAGTACACATGAACGATTTATTGGGTTTCTCATTGAACATTACGGAGGCGATTTTCCATTATGGCTCTCCCCAATCCAAGTAATTATTTTGCCCGTGTCGGAAAAAACACATACTTATGCAACATCAGTTCAGTCAAAATTTAAAGCAGCAGGCATTCGCGTTAAGATGGATGATCGTCCTGAAAAAATTGGTGCCAAAATTCGCCTGGCAGAACTGAATAAAATTCCTGTTATGGCGATTGTTGGCAAGAAAGAAGCAGAAGAAAATACTGTATCGACACGCCGTAGATTTATTGGAGATCAGGGTGCGATCAAAACAGATCAACTGCTTAAAAACATTATTTCTGAAATAAAACAAAGGAGTCTACCCCATCGCGAAAGTTAATAAGATTAGAGTAAACGAAAAAATACGTGCCGAGGAAGTGCGTTTAATTTCTGAAACCGGAGAACAACTCGGTGTAATGAAAACCGAAGATGCCATTGCGAGGGCAATGGATGTGGGTCAAGATTTAATCGAAGTGGCCCCCAATGCGAAGCCGCCAGTAGCTAAAATCCTCAATTATGGAAAACTCAAATATGAGGAAAAGAAAAAAGCCCAGGCCAGTAAGAAAAAACAACATGTTGTTAAAATTAAAGAATTGCGTGTTCGTCCAAGAATTGATGATCACGATTTATTGACAAAAGTTAACCGGGGAAGGCAGTTCATATCAGATGGTTGTAAACTTAAAATCACCCTCATGTATCGTGGCCGTGAAATGTCTCGGCTTGATTTAGGTCTGGATGTGTTAGATCGTATAATAGATTTATTTTCCGATATCGCTGTTGTGGAAAAACATGGAGAATTGGAAGGTCGTCGACAGACGATTATTTTGACTGGTAAATAGGAGATAGTCAATGCCAAAGCAGAAAACAAGACGCAGTGCCGCCAAACGGTTTCGTTTGACAGGTACTGGTAAAATAAGACGAAACAAAGCAAACCATAGTCACATGCTCATTCGCCGGAGTAACAGTGCAAAACGTAAAATGCGTCAACCGGATTTGGTAGATGCATCTGAAACAAAGCGCGTCCGTCGGATGATTGCTCAATAGAATAGGAGACTAAAATGCCTAGAGCAAATAGTTCTGTGCCTCGGCACAGACGACATCGCAAAATCGTGAAGCAGGCCAAGGGCTACTATGGTGCCCGGAGCCGCAACTTCAAAACAGCCAAAGAGGCAGTTGAGAAGGCAGGACTGTATGCATATCGTGATAGGAGACAGAGAAAACGTCAGTTTAGACGTCTGTGGATTATCCGTATCAATGCAGCTGCGCGGCAACACGGCTTGTCCTATTCACAATTCATCGCTGGATTAAAAGCAAAAGGAATTGAACTCGACCGTAAGGTACTAGCCCATATGGCTATGAATGAGCCCAATACTTTTGCCGAATTGGCTAAAGCCATCGATAGCTGATGAACATAAAGGAATCAATTGAATCGGTTCGAAAATTATTTCGGACCGATTCTGATCCTTTCCCTACTGATTACCAGACTGTAGAAGCATTACGTATAAAATATCTGGGTCGAAAAGGCCTGGTCGCCGGACTTTTTTCTATAATGAAAGATGTGTCTGACAAAGAACGCCCAATAGCAGGCAAATTATTAAACGAAATAAAACAGGAAATCAGTTCTGTTTTTAACTCCCAAACGGGTTCATCCAAATCTCGAGAAAAATCTCACGGTGAATCAGATTATTCTTTACCGGGATTAACATTTCCCGTGGGTCATGTTCACCCCCTGCAGCAAACAATGGACGATATAAAATCTATTTTCATGAATATTGGTTTTTCCGTGGCATATGGTCCTGAGATTGATGACGATTTTCATAATTTTGGTGCGTTGAATTTTCCCCCTGAACATCCTGCAAGAGATATGCAGGATACATTTTTTATTGATCCTGAAACCATATTACGCACCCATACATCTAATGTACAAATCCATTTAATGGAAGAAAAAGACCCACCCCTTCGTTATATCATCCCCGGACGTGTGTATCGCAATGAAGCAATTAGTTTTAAGAGCTATTGCCTTTTCCATCAAGTAGAAGGCCTTTATGTGGATAAATATGTTTCCTTTGCTGATCAAAAGGGAATATTGGAATATTTTGTTAAACGGATGTTTGGCGCTGATACAAAAATGAGATTTCGCCCCAGTTTTTTTCCGTTTACTGAACCCAGCGCAGAAGTGGATATTTGGAGTGAAAAACGTGGACAATGGTTGGAAATTCTTGGTTGCGGTATGGTAGATCCAGAGGTATTTAAATCTGTAGATATTGATCCAGATATTTGGCATGGTTTTGCTTTTGGTATGGGTATTGAAAGAATCTGTATGTTGAAATATGGTATCGACGATATACGTTTATTATACCAAGGCGATATGCGGTTTTTGGAGCAGTTTTAATGCGTATCTCCATTGATTGGTTAAAAGAATTTGTTGATGTGCCATCCAGTACGGAAAAAACCGCTGATATGTTAACCATGCTGGGCCTTGAGGCGGAACAAGGCTTGGATACGGCTAATTTAAGCGATATTATTATTGGAGAGGTCAAAGAAAAGATCAAGCATCCTAATGCGGATAAACTGAGCCTATGTCAGGTATTTGATGGAAATAACATATTACCTGTTGTTTGTGGCGCACCCAATGTAGATACGGGACAAAAAATTGCTTTTGCACCTGTGGGATCCGTCCTCCCGGGAGATTTTAAAATTGGAAAAGCTAAAATCAGAGGCGAAGTAAGTAAAGGGATGATTTGTTCTGAAAGTGAATTGGGGATTTCAGATGAACATGATGGTATCATGGTTTTAAATGATAATGCCAAAGTTGGATCCTCATTCGTTCAATATATTCAAGAAAATGCTCTATCAATTGAATTGGATATCACCCCAAATCGCCCTGATTGTTTTTCACATTTAGGTGTGGCACGGGATATTTCTGTTAAAATATCCTCCCCATTACATTCTCCCGACTATCAACCCCGCCCATTCACTAAAAGTGAAGTTGAAGATTGGATATCGGTTGAATTTGAGAATATAGATGAATGCCCTCGCTATATAGCAGGTATCGTCAAAAATATAAAAGTAGGACCGTCCCCTGATTGGCTGAAAAATCGATTGGAGTCTATCGGTCAGCGAAGTATTAATAATATTGTAGATATTTCAAATTTTGTCATGATGGAAATGGGCCACCCGACCCACATGTTCGATTACGATAAATTAGGTTCAAAGACGGTTCTAATTCGTCGAGGAAAAAAAGGAGAAAAAATAACAACGCTTGATGAAATAGAAAGAAAATTATCTCCAGAACAATTATTGATTACCAATGGAAAAATACCGGTGGCTATTGCAGGCGTGATGGGCGGTTTGGACAGTGCTGTAACTAAGGAGACAACGACTGTTTTAATTGAGAGTGCTTATTTTGATGCACCAACTATCAGAAAAGGTGCTAAATCACTTGGAATGAGTACGGATGCCTCTAAGCGATTTGAACGAGGCGCAGATCCCAATGGGGCAGAAAATGCATTCTGGCGAGTGGTTCAATTGTTAGAAGAGGTGGCAGGAGGAAATTGGGTCGCCGGTGTGGCAGATTCTTATCCGAAAAAAATTGGACAAAAACCCATTGAGCTAACGCGTGAAAAATTGGATTTATTATCCGGTTGTGACATCAATGACTCATTCGTTCTTCTGACTTTAAAAGGATTGGGCTGTACCGTAAAAGGAAAGTCGAAAAAATGGACGGCAACACCACCATCCTGGCGCCCAGATTTAGAACGGGAAGTGGACTTAATAGAAGAAGTGATCCGATTATTTGGGTTTGATAATGTGCCATCCAAATATCATTATAATGGCATTATGGAAAACCACGAGCCTGATCCACACAAAGGCATAACAATCATGACATCTGTTTTGACAGGACTGGGATTTACCCAGGTTTTCAATAATTCCTTACAATCCAGTCGAAAAGTATCTTTGTTGGATATACCATCGGTAAAGATTATGAATCCTTTATCTGATAAAATGGATCAATTACGGACGAGTTTAATTCCCGGATTATTGAAAACTGCGGACTTCAATGTTAAAAATGGTGAACCCGATTTGATGTTATATGAATGGGGAAATGTGTTTGAGCAAGAAAACCCTGGAATGGCAGGAATTGTTGAAAAACTACAACTAACAGGAATGATCCATGGACTACTCCATGGTGAATCCGTGCATCGTAAGAAGAAACGTTCTGCATCCTTTTTTGCCCTAAAAGGCGTAATAGAATCATTTCTATCCAGATTACAAATTCAGAATATTCTTATTAAATCTGATAAAGATAATGATTATGGATTTCAAAATGCCTTTTCGGTGGAAGTAAAGGGGAATATCATTGGATATTTTGGGGATATTTCACATCAATTTGTTTCGGGGATGAATTTAGATATCGGTCAATCATTTGGATTCCAATTTGATTTAAATACGCTTTTAGTTTTAACCGATAAAACAGTAAAGTATATTCCTATTGTTAATTATCCTGCAGTCGAACGAGATTTGAATTTTGTTGTCAAAGAGAATACGCTTGTTGGAGACATTGTCTCAACCATTCAGAAAAATGGAAAATCTATATTAAAAAAAGTAGAACCATATAATATTTTCCGCGATGAATCTGTTGGGGAAAATAAAAAAGCAGTGGCATTAAAACTGCGATTTCAGAGTAATAGTAAAACACTTGAAGATAAGGACGTAAATTCAGTGATAAATGAAATTATACGAGTGGTTTCTAAAAATTTCAGTGCTAAATTACGTTAACAAAAAATGAGTGAATCAATGGATGGAAGTGAAAATTACGTGAAGGTGACCATTTACGGTCAGGAATACACCATTAAGGCACCCGCCGATGCAACGTATATCAAGAATATAGCGGAATATGTGGATATGAAAATGCGGGAGGTTCAGGATGAATTGTCTACGCCGCAGGTTCCGACTAAAGTGGCTATTCTTGCTGCGATGAATATTTCCGATGATTACTTTTACTGCCAAAAGAAAAACCGAAAAAATCAAAAATGATGTTGAGGGTAAAGTATCATCTTTGATTGAAATTGTCGACGAAGCAATTCAAAAATAATTTTTATATCGCCTGACCATGGAACCAAAGATTCTATCCGGAAAAGAGGTCAGTAATAGTGTATACGCGGCGCTTAAAGGCCGAATAACCACCCTAAAATCCCAATCGATAATTCCCAGTTTGGCTGTCATTATCGTGGGAGAAGATGCCGCTTCTCAAGTATATGTGCGAAATAAAACCCGGCAATTTTCAAACCATGGGCTTTTTTCTGATACGATAACATATCCATCAGATATTACTCAAGAAGTATTACTTTCTAAAATATATGAATTGAATAAGAATACCCAATTCCATGGTGTATTTTGGTTCAACTACCCCTGCCAAACCATATAGACGAAGATGCAATAATTAATGCAATTGATCCCAAAAAGGATGTGGATGGTTTTCATCCATATAATTTGGGTTGTCTTGCAGCAGGAAAACCAATTTTTATTCCCTGTACACCTAAAGGAATAATGCGAATTTTTCACCATTACAATATTACGATCTCAGGAAAGCATGTTGTTGTGGTTGGTCGGAGTAATATTGTTGGCCGGCCCATTTCAATCTTAACAAGTTTAAAACAAGCAAATTCTAATGGGACTACAACCATTTGTCATTCAGGTACGGATAATATAAGTCACTATACAAAACAGGCTGATATTATTATACTTGCCATGGGTTCTCTTGGATATTTAAAAGGGGATCATATTAAGGAAGGCGCAATTGTCATCGATGTAGGCATTAATCGTGTAACCGATAATTCACCAAAAGGATATAAGTTAGTGGGAGATGGGGATCAACTCTCTCTCTCTGAAAAAGTATCAGCTATTACACCTGTGCCCGGGGGCGTAGGACCCATGACTATTGCCATGTTGGTGGAAAATACGGTTGAAGCAGCAGAGCGAACACAGGTCTGATTTTTCATTGTACTTTATATAAATTGACCTATTTTCTATCGAAGACATTCTCATTATTTCGATGGAATTAACACTCACAAAAAATTACAAAACCTATCATGTTGATTTGAAATCAACTGTCTGCCTGGCCATTCCATATAATTACAATGGCGATCAGCCAAATTTTTATGACGTTCCCAAGGGAGAAGCCCACCCTTATCAAGATGGATCTTTTGTTGGTGAGGCTATTAATGGAGTGGGGTGTGATGTTATGGTCTTGAATCAAAACGTTCATTGTACGGGAACCCATACAGAATGTGCAGGACATATTTATGATGAAGATATTTTTATCAATGATGTATTAGCTCCCGATTTTATTTTATCTGAATTGATTTCCGTCTCGCCGGTTCATTGGTCAGAAACAGAGGAAAACTACCATTGCGATGTTCAAGATATTGAGTGGGTGATTACCCGAGAAATGATTGAAAATAAAGTAACCAATTCTACCGATGGTTTGGTGATCCGAACACTTCCAAATTCGGAAGATAAATTGACGAGAAAATACCATCCAGGTAATACGCCATTTTTCACAGCAGATGCCATTCGGTATATTAATAAGCTCGGCATTATTCATTGGGTGGTAGATTTACCCACCATTGATAAATATGATGATGGTGGCCGGTTGGGAAATCATCATCTTTATTTTGAAAGATTGGCACCCTATAAAAAAACTATCACAGAATTTGCCTTTATTCCTGAAAACATTCATGATGGTCAATATTTTATGAAAATTGAAATTCCGCCTATGCAATTAGATGCGGCACCTTCCAGACCATTTTTATTTAATTTTATGGAGGATTAATGAAAAACGAAAAACCATATCCACCCCAATATTATCATGATTATTTGGGACTGGACAAATTATTGAACAATCAGGAACTCAAAAGCGATGAATATGGTCAACACGCCCATGACGAAATGCTGTTCATTATTATTCATCAAGTTTATGAATTATGGTTTAAGCAAATTTTATATGAATTGGACTCTGTAATTGATATTTTTGGGAAGGATGATATTAATGAGTCCCATATTGGTACTGCTGTTTCCAGACTGAATCGCATTATTGAAATTCAAAAAATTCTGATTGATCAAATCCAAGTATTAGAAACCATGTCTCCCATGGATTTTCTTGATTTTAGAGATTTTTTAATTCCAGCTTCCGGTTTCCAAAGTGTTCAGTTTCGATTGGTAGAAAATAAATTGGGTTTGAAACTGGAAGATCGATTCAGCTATGGTGGATCAAATTATTGCTCATATTTGAAGACAGAAGATCAGGAAAAAGTTCAGGGGTCAGAACATTTAAAATCCCTTTTTGAACTCATGGAAAGATGGCTGGAAAGAACACCATTTTTATATTGGGGAGAAACTTCTTTTTGGCAGGAATACGAACAAGCAGTGTCAACCATGCTGGCCGATGATAGACATTTGATTGACACCAATGAAAAACTATCAAATGCTGAGAAGAAAAAGCATTTAAACGAATATGCAAAAACGGAAGCATCTTTTGGTGTAGTGTTGAATCAATCCCAGCATAATAAAATGGTCGAAGATGGGCATTGGCGTCTTTCCCTAAAGGCAACCCAGGCAGCCCTACTCATATTATTATATCGGGATCACCCTATACTGCATAACCCATATCAATTATTGACAAAGTTGGCTGATGTGGATGAGTTATTCACCACATGGCGATATCGCCATGCACTCATGGTTTCTAGAATGATCGGACGAAAAATTGGTACAGGTGGATCGACAGGATCGGAATACTTAACAAAAACTGCCGAAAAACACCGTATTTTTAGTGATATTGGTGAATTAACTACTTTTTTAATTCCAAGATCATCTTTGCCAAAACTTCCTCAAGAAGTTGAAAATAATCTTAATTTTCATTTTCATGTGAAAGATAAATAATGGATTTAAGTCTAAAAGGAAAAAATGCATTTGTGTGCGGGAGTACGCAGGGAATTGGCTTGGCAAGTGCAAAAAAATTAGCTGAACGGGGTGCAACGATTACACTCATAGCTAGGAATAAAGAATTATTAGCCTCATTGGTTTCTTCCTTAAACGGTGGAGGACATGATTATATTTGTGCAGATTTTAATGATCCTGATTCTCTTCGGAAGAATGTTAAAGATTATTTGGTAAACAAAAAAATAATTCATATACTGATTAATAATTCAGGTGGCCCTCCCGGTGGCCCACTCATTGATGCGAAAGAGGAGGAATTTATTATTGCATACAATCGGCATCTCATTTGTAATCAAATATTGGCACAAGCAGTAGTACCGGGAATGAAATCTGCAGGATGGGGACGGATTATTAATATNATTTCTACATCAGTGAAGCAGGTGATTCCGGGATTAGGTGTTTCNAATNCNACGAGGGGGGCAGTGGGGAACTGGGCAAAAACACTGGCGATTGAATTAGGANAATTTGGCATTACGGTTAATAATATTCTACCGGGATTTACAAATACAAAACGTATTACTGATTTAGCCAACGTTCAAGCNCAAGAAAATAATATGACTGATTTAGAAATATTCAATCGATGGATTAAAACTATNCCATTAGGCCGTTTAGCGGAACCAGAAGAAACAGCATCCGCAGTTGCTTTTTTGGCATCTGAATCTGCAAGTTATATTAATGGAACTGATNTACCGGTGGATGGGGCACGCGTAAGCGNCTAATGGAACTACTATCCAATTTTATTAATGGAGATTATGTAAATCCAAAATCCAATAATTATTTGGATGTATTTGAGCCTGCAACAGGACAAGTATATTGCCAAGTGCCCAATAGCAATGGTGACGATATTCATCTCGCTGTTAATTCAGCAATTGACGCTTTCCCCGAATGGTCATCTTTATCGTTGGATGAACGATCTCTATATTTGAAAACAATTGCGGAAATGATTGAATCCCGCTTGGATGAATTCGCAAAATACGAATCGAGAGATACAGGGAAACCAATATCATTAGCCAGAGTGTCGACATCCCCAGGGCAGTATCAAATTTTAGGTTTTTTGCGGAGTATGCGAGTCAATTTGAGTTTGAGTTTAATATAAATAATGATTCATCTCATAACACGGTGATTCGATCTCCTTTAGGACCAGTAGGATGTATCTCACCGTGGAACCTCCCTTTATACTTATTTACCTGGAAAATAGCACCGGCACTCATTACGGGCAATACTGTTGTAGCGAAACCGTCTGAATTAACACCATTTACTGCATTTAAATTTGGAGAAATATGCAAAGATGCCGGCTTGCCAGCTGGCGTATTAAATATTATTCATGGGCAGGGAATGACTGCTGGCGATGCATTAATCAGTCATAGTGGAATAAAAGCAATTTCATTTACGGGAGGAACGGCTACAGGGAAAGTGATTGCAACTAAATCAGCGCCCATGTTTAAAAAATTATCGTTAGAAATGGGGGGTAAAAATCCTGCTGTTGTTTTTTCCGACTGTGATTATGATGCAATGCTCGAAACGGTGGTAAAGTCTTCATTCTCCAATCAAGGACAAATATGTTTATGTAGTTCACGAATTATGGTAGAAGAAAATATTTACAATAAATTCCGAAAAGATTTTGTTGAAAAGGTCTCTGCGCTCATTGTGGGTGATCCAATTGAAGATTCCACCCAAATTGGGTCTATCACCTCGAAGCCGCATTTGGATAAAGTGATGACCTATATTGAATTGGCACAAAAAGAAGGTGGCACAATATTAACGGGTGGAAAACAAGTAACTATAAAAGGACGATGCGAAGGAGGTTGGTTTGTTGAACCGACGGTTATTGATGGTTTGATTAATTCGTGCAGAACCAATCAAGAAGAAATATTTGGTCCGATTGTCACAATTATTCCATTTAAGGATGAAGGGGAGGCCATTGATATTGCCAATGATACAGAATACGGATTATCTGCTACTATCTGGACGGAGGATATAGACAAGGCCACGCGCGTAGCGAGAAATATCGATGCTGGCGTTATTTGGATTAATTGCTGGTTGGTAAGGAATTTGAGAACGCCTTTTGGAGGAATGAAACAATCAGGAATGGGACGGGAAGGTGGTACCGAAATACTAAACTTTTTTACAGAACCAAAAAATATATGCGAGCAAATTTCATGAAATTTGAAACGAATAAAGCACCAAAACCGGTGGGTTTGTATCCACATGCAAGAAAAGTGGGAAATCTGCTTTTTCTGTCAGGCGTTGGACCGAGAAAACCAAATTCAAATGATATTCCCGGTGTTGAAGTGAATGAAAATGGAAATGTTATATCCCACGACATTATTGCCCAATGTCATTCTGTTTTTGAAAATGTACGAATCATTCTTGAAGAAGCAGGTAGTTCCTGGGATAAGCTTGTGGATGTGACGGTTTTCCTCACAGATATCAAAAATGATTTTGACTCTTATAATAAGCTGTACTCAGAATACTTCAAGGAGAATCAACCGTGCCGAACCACAGTTGAAGTATCATCGTTACCCACACCCATCGCCATCGAATTGAAATGTATCGCAACCATTGATTAGGAGAAAATAATGCCCGTGAGACCACCGATTAATTTTAAAAAATGGATAGAAGATAATCGTCATTTGTTGAAACCGCCGGTTGGGAACCAAGTGGTGTATAAAGATGGTGATTTTATGATCATGGTAGTAGGCGGACCAAATACGCGCAAAGATTATCATGTGGATACGGTTGAAGAATTTTTCTATCAGTTAGAAGGGGATATGGTACTGAAGATTATGGATGGAGGAAAAAGGGTGGACATACCCATCAAAGAAGGTGAAATATTTTTACTTCCAAAAAATATTCCCCATTCACCCCAGCGGTTTGAAAATACTGTTGGACTTGTAGTAGAATACCAGCGGGAACCCGGCGCATTGGATGCATTCCAGTGGTATTGTGATGAATGTAACGAGATGATTCATGAAGTCACTTTGGATTTGGAAAATATTGTCACCCAATTACCGCCATTATTTGATGCCTATTGGAATAATATTGAAGATAGAACATGTGGATCTTGTGGAGCTATCCAAGAAAAACCCTAATTCAGTTTATTTCATATAACCATCTCTTATTATGAAAATTGATATACATACCCATATACTTCCCAAAGAATGGCCAAATCTTAAAGAAAAGTACGGTTATGGCGGTTGGATTCATTTGGAGCACGACCATACTGGCTGCGCACGAATGATGAAGGATGAACAATTTTTCCGAGAGGTTGAATCCAATTTATGGGATCCCGGTGTACGGACAAAAGAATGCAGTGTGCACAGCGTTGATATCCAAGTGCTTTCAACAGTACCGGTTATGTTCAGTTATTGGGCAAAACCAAAAGATACTCTGGATATATCTAAATTACTTAATGACCATATTGCCGAAACTGTATCCAATTCGCCTAATCAATTTATAGGTTTGGGAACAATTCCCATGCAAGATACCGATTTAGCAATTGGCGAACTTGAACGATGCATCAACGAATTAGGTTTATCTGGTGTACAAATTGGGTCCAATATCAATGGGATGAATCTGAATGATGAATCATTATTTCCAATATTCGAAGCATTATCCGATTTAAATGGAG
>JGI26063J44948_1000135_pt1 | contig 17199 bp, 17 predicted proteins | sample MarorgKNORR_S2LV_4_FD_44948 | JGI IMG/M metagenome (IMG submission 44948) | reverse complement strand
CTTCCAGAAAATCGCTTCATCGTCGCGCTCCTCAGCACTTCCGTCGACGGGCACGAGGGTTGTGCCCCCACGGGGGTCAAATGAAGCAATCGCAATGACGCCCCGTGGAAGGCTGGTTCAGGCTCAGTTCTGTTGGAACTGGCTGACGGTGGTGACAGTCTGCTCGCCGTCTATGACGCGGCGCAGAGCTGCCATGCTGATCACCAGCGGCACGTATGATGTGCCATCGGCAGTCGTGTATGTGTGGCAGTTGGAGATCGCCTCCGAGTGGAGACTGATCTTCAGAGCTCCACCGGCACGGCTCTGCCTTGCCCACCCAATTAGGGTGGTGTTCTGTTCGTTCTCGGGCTGTTGTTTCTGTTTGGTTGATGTTTTTGCCATCTTTTTTACCTCAGTGCCAAACCGAATGTGGGCTCCTCGTATGAACTTCTAGGGGTAGACCAAAGTGAAAGTGAAAATGAATGTCTCACGCGCCCACAGCCTCTGGCCCTGCGCGCGGAGAACCTCTGAATCAAAACTGAAAGTGAACGAGGCACGATTACATTCGATATTGTTTTCCTGTCTTGTTTTGGACATAATCTAACTAGACTGGCGGCGAGAATCGACGGGGCGGGATAGCGAATCCCTCAAAGAAGGTCGGAGGTTGGCGCAGTCATGGAACTCGTCACGGGCGGTGCTGGATTCATCGGCTCACATCTCGTCGATGCACTGGTGGCACAGGGCAAGCGCGTGCGCGTGCTCGACAATTTCAGTTCTGGGCGCGAGGAGTTTCTCGCGCATCACGGCGAGCAGGTAGAAGTCGTNCGGGCAGACCTGCTCGACCTCGACGCCACCAAGGCGGCGATGGAAGGCGTCGAGACCGTTCATCACATGGCTGCGAACCCAGACATCCGTCTGGGCACGGAAGTCACCGACACGGACCTGCGCCAAGGCACGGTTGCGACTTACAATGTCCTAGAGGCGATGCGCAGTGCGGGCGTCTCGCGTATTTCTTTCTCCTCCTCGAGCGCGATCTACGGCGAGGCCGATGTCATGCCCACACCCGAGACTTATGGTCCAATCAAGCCGATTTCTCTCTATGGCGCCTCGAAACTGGCCTCCGAAGGCCTGATCAGCGCCTGGTGCGGAACCTTCGGCGCCAAAAGTTGGATTCATCGCTTCGCCAACATCGTCGGGCCGCGAGGCACGCACGGTGTGATCTTCGACTTCATCCACAAACTCAAGGCCGACCCGACCCGCCTCGAAGTGCTTGGCAACGGCTTGCAGGAGAAGTCGTACATGTCGGCTGAAGATTGTGTCCGTGCGATGGTCCACCTCGTCGATGAGACCGATGAGGCTGTCAATCTCTACAATCTAGGAACAGGCGATACCTGCTCGGTGCGCAGAATCGCCGAAATCGTCGTCGAGGAGTCCGCAATCGAAGGCGTCGCTATAGAATACACAGGTGGCGCCCGAGGCTGGGCAGGCGATGTCCCGAGGACCAGTCTCGACGTCGAATATCTGTTCTCGACTGGTTTCGAGCCGACGATGCAGTCAGAAGCCGCGATCCGTCACACGGCTCGCGCACTGATAGGCGAAATCGGCCTTTGATAGGCAGTTTTAGGCCATTGCACATCGGCTCGGCTTCATAACCGACCGGCCCGACGAAGCGAGTGATGAGCAAGCGCTGGTATCAGGAGAATCGGCGCGACCCGTGGCGTCGTCAGGCCAAGTCGAAGGGTTATCGCTCGCGCTCAGCATTCAAACTCAAGCAGATTCATGAGCGCTTCGAAATCATCCGCGTAGGTGACGCGATCCTCGATGTCGGCTGTCACCCAGGCGGATGGACACAGGTCTCGGTGGAGGAGTCTGGGGCGGACGGGATAGTCGTCGGAGTGGACCTCAAATCGACCTCGCCCGTCGAAGGGGCGAGTATCCTACAGGGCGATATCGGCTTAATCGATACTCTCGAGAGAATCGAAGAGATTCTCGATGGTCGCCAACTAAATCTGGTTCTCAGCGACATCTCACCGAAACTGACCGGCCGTTACGATACCGACCAGTCGATTTCGTTGGAGTTATCGACGATGACCTTGGATGTGGCGATGGGGATGCTTGTTCCGGGCGGCTCCTTCGTCACCAAGATCTTCCAAGGAGTCGGTATTGAAGGATTGATCGAAGCAGCGAGGGATCGCTTCAGCAATGTCCAGCGATTCGCCCCGTTGGCAAGCCGAAATTCCTCCTCAGAAACTTACCTTGTTTGCCGGAACCGCCTACCTGTTCCGCGCCAAAGGGCGCGAGGTCTTACTGCGAATGAACAGGTGCAGGCGCACCTGACGAAAGTTGGTGTGAATGTTGAATCTGAAACTGAAGAAGATACCACTGAAGTCGTCAAGGGATTCCGGCGCTTCTCGAAGAAAGACGATTGATGTATAATCTATAATGCGTATTCTAAATCATTCAGTCGCTGGAAATCTCGATTTCACTTTCACCTCTCAATTCACCCCGTAGGGGGGCTTCACTTTCAGCGCCCCCTCCTCCTCGACCTTGATATGCGAGCCCACCAACTCGCATCGATTCACATGACTGGATTAAGCGAATTGGAGAAGCAGATACTGAATGACTCGAAGGAGAAAGACGGCAAGCGGCGGCGGCGGAAGTCGAAGGTCAGCCGCTTGCGTGAAGACAGGCCGGTGACGGACCTTGAGATTCTCGTCCTCAGGCGATACCCGCCCCGTCTGGTATCGAGTCGGAAGTGGACTGGACGTGTCGCGGCAGCTTGCGGCAGAGACGAGTCCGGCGTCGTCGGACTCGTGCTCTGGGGTGATCAGATCGATGCGGTGGCGACTGGCGATATCGTCCGCATCGAGAATGGCTGGTGCAAGCGACGCCTCGGCGAGCGCGTTGTATCCACTGGGCGCAGTGGCCGACTGACTGTGCTCAATGCCTGATCACTCGGAGTCGCGATCGTAAGGGACGATGTTCTGCCACTCCGAAGCATCGGAGCGGGCGACGATGGCCTCGACCCAATCGGTCTCTGAGCAATTGAAGACCTCGTGCGGCAAGCCGGGCTCGATGTAGAACATGTCTCCCGCACTGTGAATTACAGACTTGCGGCAACCGGNACCGAATTCGTGCCGCACGCTGCCTTTGAGCAAACAGACCATGACATCGAAATCAACGTGGATATGGGCTGCTGCAACTCCACCTGGAGGTATGAAGGCCTTGTTCATCGACAATTTCGTAGATGGTGTGTTCTTGCCCGAAAGACCTGCGCCATACTCGATGTTATTCCATCCACGAACCTTGTCAATCCCACGTAGGCCGTGTATGCCACCTGCATTCTCGACGTATTTCAGAAGGTCGATCTCTTCACCTTTCAAACTCAATTCACGTTCACTCATGTTTCTCGCCAGCCTTTGCTGGAGAATCCTCGATTTCAACTCATCCCAATGCAAGAAGTCGATGACTGAGCCGACGTAGTCATCATTTCTACGGTGGTCAACGCTAAAAGGGGGAGGTGGCTCGGCCGCTCGCTGAGGGTCGAATAATGGCAACACGAGCAGACATATGCACTTCGTCAGGACTACCTCTCGTCGAGGCTCGAAGCACGGCTTTCCTGTGCCCAGAGTGTGGCGAGCCTATTGGACGAAGCGAGCGTTGTCGAGTTCAAGCTGTCAAGTACATCTGCCCCCAATGCGCATTCGAAGGACCTTGATCCTCGGGAGTTGTTCACATGGGCCACGTCGTCGTGAAATACAAAGTCACAATCAACCAACCNGAGGATGGAAGACCCGATTACGAGGGAATCGCTGATACGATTTCCTCGATGGAAGAGGTTCAAGCCTGCGAGATCAAGCCTCTCGCCTTCGGCATGATGTTCATCGAAGTGCAAGCCGTTCTCGGTGAAGGCGAGGGAATCGTCGACGGCTTCGAGGATGCGGTTCGGGAAATCGATGGCAATGTCGGTCAGATCGAAGCCCTCGAAATGGGTCGCCTCTGAATCGAGTCGCCTCTGATAGAACCAGTCACCCTCCACTCAATAGTGATCGAGTGGCGAGTGCATGAATTCGCGCATCAGAACCGTCGCGTAGGTTCCTGGCGGAAGGGTGAATCTTAAGCGTAAATCAGCCCCATTCTGATGCCAACGATCGCCAGAGTTCGGGCCTGCCTCCCAGCGTGTGGAAGCCCCATCTTCGGGCATCGCTGGGGCTTGCTCGACCGAGAATGAACGGAACGAGACGGTCAGCGGGCGACGGGTTCCAGAAGTCGTCAAACGAGGGATGCGACGAACACGCCAATCAACATCGACAAGATCGGTCTGTTCCAGAGCCTTCAATTCGAGCGCACCGACCTCACCTTGTGCGAATGCTGTCTCTCGACCTGGCAGTGGACCGGTCACGGCGAGCCTGCCGAGTCGACAATTGCGACGGCAGCGCTCGAGATTCGTCGCGCTCACCGATGCCATCTTTGCGACCTCGATGCGGCCATTATCGTGCACCGGAGCGACGAGGTCGCCGATCTCTGGCTCGATCAGATCGATACCNGCTTCGAGCCTGTTCGCCAAGGCGTGATTGAATGCAAGAGACTGCANGGAATGAATCATCAATAATTGCAGAGAAGGCGGCAGCGCCCTGAACGCCTTGACCCAGTCATCAGGACGATTGCNCAAGACTTCGAGGATGCTCTTCTCGTAACCGAGATGTTTNGGNGCGATTTCCAGAGTNGCCTCGGCATCCTTGCTCTTCAGCCACTTCGCTCTGAACTCAGCCACATCCTTGGTCATGTTCTCTCCGGGCATCCCAAGATAGAGGTCGACGGCCTGCTCGTAATCATCTGCGATGATCGCCCGACCGACCTCGGGAGTCACTGGACGAGTCGCACCGAATCTCTGCGGACCGATCCAATTCGGAAATGCATCTTCGCCGAGCCGCTCAGCCATGCCCTCGCGAATCTGCAAAACCCTCGCAATCGCGTCCTTGGCCTCAAGAGGTTCACCATTCTCATCACAACAACCGCGGACGGTGATGGTGAAGCGGTTCCCATCATGGTCGCCCATGCCGACCTTCTGATGCGTTCGACCGAGAATCTCCAACTCAGAATCAGGAATATTGACTGCTTCGACCTTCTTCTGAGGGGCATCGATGACGAGAATCTGGGTCGTCACGGCCCTCTTGTCCTTCAGGCCCGAACAATAGATTCGATTGCGATTGATTCTGCAAGCACCGGCCAGCCTTCGTAAGTAGCGGTTCGTCTCCCAATTCGTCAGGGTTGCACGAACAACGGTGAAGCGGCCACGTGCGTCGAGAGCAGGAACCCTAGCGACTTCCTCGACGCGGAAATCCTCGACGCGAACCTTGAGCAGTCCACCGATTCCAGCAGCAGGATAGGCCCAGCCGCGAAGACCGAGTTTTTCCTCGATTTCACTGAGAGACAATTTGTCACCGTCCTCAGTTCGAGAGACCGGCGAACTCCTTTCTGATCTCTGAGCAAAGATCCTTGATGATCTTGTCCGCCTTGGCCCCCTTCTTGACGCGGATGAATAATTCTGGCTCGTCGAGATCTGGATGTCCGGTGAAGTAATTCGCGTACTCCACCTTGTCCATCGCATTGAGGCGGGAGCGGAACAACTGCAGAGTTGTGTGGTCCTCACCTATGAGCCGCAGTCGGAGTTCTAACCCTTCGTTCTTGAGCACTTTCACTGGCATGGTGAGCGCGCGACCGGCCACCCCCTTTTGAGGGCTTTCATGTAAATGCTGGACCCTAGGGGTCCAATTCACTGGTTGGATTATGTAGCGGATGGCGACAGGCTTCGATGATGCTGGGCTCGCCTGTGTCTGAGGAACGCATCGCAGAGTTGTTCGAGAAAGCGGCGCTGCCAATCGTGATTGCAAGCCTGCTCCTGACCATCGTCAGCGGGCTTGCGCTCAGTCCATTGCCTGAATTCCAGACTGATCTGTCGTCTTTCGCGCCTCAAACTGCGGCTGATGCAGCTGAGGCTCGACTCGAGGAGGTGATGCCCGCAGCCTCGCATAGAATCTACATCCACATCGTGCCGACGCAGGAGGGAGCGAATGTTCTCGAGCTCGGTGCGATGCAGCAAATGGCAGCTGATCTCGCAGCGGTCGACGAACTCTCCGCCGCCAACCGGAACTTCGTCACCGCCCATATCAACGCCGCCAGAATACTCGAAGTCGCGCTCGAGGAACGCGATTCCGAAAAGCGCCACATCGCCGATTTCAACACCTGGGCAGAACTCCTCGATTCAATCGTCGAGGACGAACAATGCACCGACGCCATCGGCGACGACCGAGCCATCGCAACAGCCTCCTTCGCCCGTTCGGTGATGCTGCACAAGGATTTCGACTACGACCCAGTCTGCCAATGGCTCGACAACGGCCATGTCGGCGACCCCACACCAAGTGCCTCGAGCACCATGTGGGTCATTGAGCTCAGCGGTGATATGTCAGCTGATGAGCGACTGGATAAATCACTGCAGATCAGAAACCTTCTCGAAAAGCGCGCCACTGCAGACAACTCCGCTCTCAGCTACGGCATCGTCTCCGACGACCTCGTCAGCAACGACATCAACGAGTCGACGATGGATAATCTCGTCTGGCTGCTGCTCTTCTCGATAGCCGTCGTCGTTCTCCTGCTAGCCTTCGCCTTCCGCTCGGCGATGATGGTCGCAGCACCTCTTCTGGGCTTATCGGCAGCCCTCACCTGGACCTACGGCTCGATGACCCTCCTCGGAATCGAATTCTCAGTCCTCGAAGTCGCCGTCGCACCAGTCGTGCTGGGCCTTGGAATCGATTACTCGATCCACCTTCAACGGGCTTACGAAGCAGCTCGCCGACAAACCCAATCCCCTGCCCTCGCCTGGATTCGATCCTTCTCGATCCTGCGTATCGCACTCTCACTCTCGGTGGTCACCACGGCCTTCGCTTTCCTCGCCAACTTCCTCTCGCCTCTGCCTCCACTGAAGATCTTCGGCATGACTCTCGCATTGGGTGTCATCTGTGCATTCATCGCCAGCACGGTCACTGTTGGCGCCTTGCACGTGCTGATCGAGAAGACGGCGGGCGTGCAGAAACATCGCTCGCTGCAACTGCATCGTCTCGCCGATCACGCGACAGAATTCCAACGCCGCCACACGGCACTCGTCTTGCTGGCAGTTGCGGCGCTGACGGCCAGTTCCGTCGTCATCTCAGTTGGCCAACTCGATACCAAGTTCGAATTGACCGACTTCCTCGGCGAGGAGATGGAGGTCATCGAAGTCCGCAATTCGATGTACGAAGCCTATGAGGTCGAGGCTCTCAAATCCGTCAACATCATCATCGAGCCGCTCTCTGGCCAGAAATTCCTCACAGGCGAGCGCGACCTTCTCAAAGAACTCGAACGAATCGACAACAAACTCGCTTGGATGACTTATGTCGTCACACCCGAGGGCACCAATACCCCAAGACCCTCGTACGATGGAATCTATCCACTTCTGCGTGATGCCATCGAAGCCGACGAGACATTCGGTGAGCGACACCATCTCGGCGTCTTCGACGGCGCTGTCGGCGTCACCGATGGCTTCGTCGAGGGCGACGTCGCATCGGCCATCGCCGAATTATTGACCGATNANCATCTCGGCGTCTTCGACGGCGCTGTCGGCGTCACCGATGGCTTCGTCGAGGGCGACGTCGCATCGGCCATCGCCGAATTATTGACCGATGATCGAATCGGCGAACCGATTCGCGGAAAATCCTGGGCGGAGCGCACGGTCATGCAGGTTGCATTGACACCCGACGGGACGGCGCTGCGCTATCTGCGGATGAGCGTCGATGTGACGGCCCAAAACAGTGAGGAGACTGCGAAGATCGCTGAGCAGTTCACTGATATGACGGTGGATCTCGAAGACGGTTGCGGCTGCGAAGCCTACCTCAGCGGCGATCTGATTCTGGTCAACAACGTGCTTTCGGGTCTGGTGGTATCTCAAGTCGAATCGACCGCTTTCAGTCTCGGCGTATCGCTCATCGTGCTAGTCGCTCTAACCCGCAGAATCGGTCCTTCATTAGTCATCATCCTGCCCGTCGGACTCGCTGGTTCATGGGTTGTCGGTGCGATGGCGATCCTCGACATCAACTGGAATGTGCTGACCATCATGATCACGGCGCTGACAATCGGGCTGGGCATCGATTACTCGATTCACGTCTGGCGTCGATTCGAAGTGAATCGGGATCGAGGGCTGGGAACCTGGGATGCGATGCGCGAGATGTATTCGACGACTGGAGCATCCTTGGTGATGTCCGCTGGAACGACGATCTGCGGCTTCATGGTGCTGCTGCTCTCGCCGGTGCCGGTGATTCGCGACTTCGGCCTCGTCAGCTCGATCTCCGTCGCTTTCTCCTTGATTCTCGCGCTCCTCGTGCTGCCCGGTCTGCTCGCCGCCGAGGTCCGCACCGGCAATGGTAACTGACCTCATACCACACCACTGGGCAACGGACTGCTGCCACCGTGAATACACTGCTCACGAGGCGGCGCGCTCGATCGCCGCCGCGACGCGCTCCATGTCCAATCCCTGCTCGCGCGCGACGAGGGCTAGGGCCATCCATAGAGTCACGGGACCGAGGGCACGGCGCTTGCGCTGGGCGCGCCGAACGACCTCCCTGTTGACGAGGCCTGATTCCTTCGCTATCAGATCGATGAGGACCGGAATGCTGCCCTCGGCGCGGTCCACCAACTGCTCCCGCGGCCCACCTGATGCAGCGCCCAATGCGGTTTCCGAAACTGTCGGGCGAGAGAACCTCGTAGGGTCTCGTGGTTCGGCAGCAGGTGAAGGGGTACCCGCTATCACCCTCGGTGTCGAGAAAGGGCTTGTAGGGTCTGGTTTCGAAGACCGACCGAGTGCTGAAGTCGTCTGCTGCCTGCTTGCCGACGATTCCGGCGAAGCTGTGGCTGTTGGACATTCTGGCGGATTCAGCATTCGACGAATAATGGGTCTCCAACCGAGTCCGGGGGGCATGAGAGTAACGCCAGAAGTGACTGTGATCGATTCTGAACCAATCTCCAACCAGCCACGCTCGCAGAGTCTGTCGACCACTTGTTCAGCCTCTGCAGGGGTGAACCACTGCACGTCAAGCGACCACAGTCGAATCAGATCAGGGCGACTGACACCAACTGAATCCACATCATCGAAGGCACTGTGCAGAAGTCGTGCGACATCGCTCTCGTTGCTCATTGCTCGCCCTCCTTCTTTCTCGCTCGGTTCTGTGGCTTGAGGGTTACCACATGCAGGCGATAGAGGTCGAATTGAGACATTTCGTGCGTCGGTTGAAGAACCACCACCGTCTCGCGCCCCCTCAACCATGGCTAGAGACTACGTCGCTCGCGACCCGAAAACGGGCCGGCCGCTCAATCAACGGCGGAAGATCAAGCAGGTCGACATCCGCTCGATGTTGCCCAGCGAAGGCACTTGGCAGAGGCTTCCTCCAAGGGATATCATTCCCTTGGCTTCAGGCCGAGTTCCGATGGTTGAGTTACCTCGCTCAATGGGCGGTGGCCTAGCTCGTCGCAGAGATGGGATCCTCGCTCTGAACAGAGTCTTGCCATCCTTCGTCTCCGCCGCGCACGAGGCACTCTGCGAAGCTCTCGACGACGACGACCCACTGATCAGAATCGCCGCACTGGAAGCCCTTCCATCCTTCGCCATCAAGAAGCATGAAGACCTCTTCGTGTACCTTGCAGACCGCCTCCAAGAGGAAGATGATGATGTGAGGCGCAGCGCTCGCGAATGCCTACTCAGGGTCGCACCGGTCTTCCCATCAGGCTGCGAGGAGATTCTGCGCAGAGAATTGCGTCATCCGAGCAAACAACACCGTGACGATGCCTTCGCGACCTTGAAGGAGACGTCCGGGAACTGGGTGGAGACAGGCTGCCTCCACATCGACGAATTGATCCGTGAAGAAGACGTCGACCTTCGTCGTCGAGCCGCGCGCATCCTGCGAACGATAACGGTTCGAGGCGGAGCGACGGGTTGGGATCTCATCTCGTGGTCGCTGCAGGACGAGGACGCAATGGTTCGACGCCACGCCTCGGCCTGTCTGCCGAAGCTAGCCAATGTCGAATCCAGAGTCGCGACGATCCTCGTTGAAGCCGCGATGCTGGACGACGATGTAGGCGTTCGCAAGAACATGATTCGAACCTCAAATCACTCGATCTGCACAACCCACGCGTCGCCCGACTCATCATGGACGGGGCCCGCGACAAAGACGCCACACTCCGCAAAGCCTGCATCGATCAATTATCCATCATCCTGACCGGTGCCCGTCTGCTCGAGTTCGCCGGCGAACTGCTCCGCCAAGAGACCAGACCGGACCTCCGAAAACGTCTCAAGCGATTGTCGACGGACGTCGATTGGGAAGGCACGGAAGCCGAGAAGAATCTCCGCCTCGCCCCACTCGACAAGGTCGAAGTCATCGACTTCGATCTGGAAGAGGAACAGCCCCCGCTCGATACGCCGGAACCTGCACCCAACGAAGGCGAAACGCCCAGCGACCAGAGTGAGGCTGACGAATTCGAGGGCCACCACATCCCGAAACCACAGGTCCCCACACCACGTAGTGGTGAGCCACAAGCCGAGGGTGAAGGTCATAAACAGGAGTTGGGTCGGCGGGCCGCGAGGAAAGATGATGAGCGAGACATTTGATGGCAAGCTCGAGCAATTTGAGCGGCTCTGGGACGGCGTGACGCCTAAGGGCATCAACCGAACCAAGTCCCTGAAGTTCCGTCAGTACATGCGCCAGCACGTGTTGCAGAAGTACCACAAGCGGCGTAAGGAACAATACTCGAGCGCTGACAAAGGTCACTACAACCACAGCTTCTCAAGCAAAGACCAGTATCTCACAAAGGAGAACTGCCGGAAGTACTGGATGGGAGAGCTGCAGAAGGAAATCAGCGATTCGGAATCCTTCTGAGGCGATTAGATGAGCCCTGTTGATAAATCATTCAGTGATTGGGACCTCGACAGCGAAATCGCTGATGCGATTTCGAACAAAGGTTGGACAATTCCAACCGATATTCAGGTTGAAGCGATTCCTGTTGCCAGAGCCGGCCGCGACGTCGTCGGACAGGCTCGAACCGGTTCAGGCAAGACCGCCGCATTCGGCATTCCGATTATCGAGGCTTGTCAGGCGACTGGCTCGCCTCAGGCGATCGTCTTGTGCCCAACTAGGGAATTAGCCGTTCAGGTGGCCGAGGAGATCTCTTGGCTACAGGGTGGACTCGGCATGTCGGTCCAGACCGTTTACGGCGGTACTGACATCGAGAAACAAGCCAAATTGCTCGACAAGGGTGCAGACATCATCGTCGGCACACCTGGCCGCGTCATCGACATGGCCAAGCGCGGCCACCTGAAACTTGCAGACATTCGTCGATTCTGCCTCGATGAGGCGGACCGGATGCTCGACATGGGGTTCTTTCCAGATGTTCTGTGGATCTTCGACCAGATGCCGGCGCGTGAACAGACGATGCTTTTCAGCGCCACCTTCCCGCAAGAGGTTCTCGACGCGGCGGAAGAATTCATGGACGACCCAGTCTTTGTCATGAGCGACGANCTGGAAGTGGAGATTCCTGAGATCGAACAGTTCGCGGTTCGCATCGGCCGGCCTAACAAACTCTGGGTTCTGGGCCGTCTGATTGCCAATATGAGCGAAGATGACCAGATGCTGATTTTCACCAATACCAAGCGCATGGTCGACCTGCTGGAAGAGCGCTTGAGTAAATTCGGTATGCGCGCTGTCGGCCTGCACGGCGACAAAGCGCAGAATCGTCGTGAGAAGATCCTCGACTCCTTCCGCGACGGCCGAGAGCGAATCGTCGTCGCCACCGACGTGGCAGCACGAGGCCTCGATGTCGACGGCATCACCCACGTGGTCAATTACGACCTGCCGACCGAGACCGAATCATATGTCCACAGAATCGGCCGCACCGGACGCATGGGTCGTAAAGGCCAGGCATGGTCGCTGGTATCCAAAGAAGACATGGGAGAACTCGACAAGATCTCCAACACCTGGAACCTCGACATCCCTTACGTCGACACACCCCCGCTCCCCAAAGGCATGAATCGCGACCCTGTTCGCAAGCGCGATGATTGGTCCGAGGTGACCGATCCCTTCGGAATGGTCAGCATCAGCCTCGCCATCGGCAAGGCTGATTCGACGAAGCGTGCCTTGGCCGATTGGATTGTCGATGAGGCACGAATTCAAGAGATTGCATTGGGTGAAATCGACATCGGCGAAGCGGCCTCGACAGTCCAGATACATGTCGAGAAGGCCGCGTATGTCATCGATGTCATCAAGAAACGGGAATTCAACGGACGCGCTCTGAAGCCAACGATAGTCGGAGCGTAAGGTGTCGAAATGGCTGTCCTCAGCCACTCGACTCTGACTTGTCCCGAGTGTGGTCATGCCGAGAATCTCGAATTGCCCACGGACACTTGCCTGTTCTTCCACGAATGCGCCGGATGTTCGACTCTGCTGCGAGCCGNCAAAGACGATTGTTGCGTCTTCTGCACCTACGGAGATGTGGCCTGCCCCTCCATCCAAGAACAGAATGAGTGCTGTGCTGAGACGGTTGACGAGGCGCCTGTGAAGCGCCTCGACCTGATAGGATTCTTTTGCCCGATTCCGGTCCACGAGACTCGAAAGGCGATGGCGGAGATGTCCGCTGGCGAAGTCATCGAAGTCATTGGCGACGACCCGGAAACCCTGCGCGATATGCCTGCATTATGTGATCGAATTGGGGCACAATTGCTCAACGTGACCGAGGATGCTGGAGAATACACTTTCAGAATCAGAAAGTGAACCACAGAGGACACGCAGCTCGCGCAGAGCGCGAGGATGGGTTCATGACTTGGCGACGTGTGGCGAAAGCGATGGGAGTTTCTGATCGACCGATTGACCTGACCGAGAAACTCGAGGTTCCGGCGGATGCTCGACTGCCTACTGCTCAGGGCGTATTCCGCATCCGAGTCTTCCACGAAGACTCATCCGGATTGGATCATGTCGCCCTGACGCTGGGAGACATGAAAGGCCCCGATCCAGTTCATGTTCGAGTCCATTCGGAATGTCTCACAGGAGATGCTTTCGGCAGTCTGCGCTGCGATTGCGGAGCCCAGTTGAACGCAGCGCTGAGCCACATTCAAGAGGTTGGCTGGGGGTGCCTTCTCTACCTGCGCCAAGAGGGGCGAGGAATAGGACTGCATGCCAAGATACAGGCTTACAATCTGCAGGACAAGGGTGCAGATACAATCGAGGCGAATCTGATGCTTGGCCACCCTGCAGATGCCCGCGACTACAGAATCGCAGCAGAGATGCTTCGCGGGGTTGGCATCGATCGAGTCTGTCTGCTGACCAACAATCCAGACAAGGCGGGACAGTTGCAGGATCTTGGCATCGATGTTGTCGAAATGATGCCACTCGTCGCCGGCATCAGTGAGCACAACCGCGACTACCTCGGGACCAAGGTCAATAGGATGGGGCACCACATCACCGAAGACGATCTCAATTCAAATTGAGCAAGTGACTCATCGAGGAATCAAGGCGAGTGCAACTCGCCTTAACGACGTCAGAACGCTATCCGACACGCCCCCCATCTTACAATCGACTACAATCAGATGGGGCCGTGGCCGGGACTTGAACCCGGGCCGGCGGGACCACAACCCACCGTGCTAACCGCTACACTACCACAGCCGTATGCATACGGGCCACCGACAGGGCGTATTTCAAGCGTTGTGCAGGACGATGGCGAGTGAACCAGCAACCAACGGATTGAAGCGCTGCTGACCTGCGTGAGAGAATGATGGGCAGAGCATATGCTGTGAGCATGTCATTGGCTGTCTTAGCTCTGGCAGCCGCATTCGCACCACTCTCGGCGGCTGATGTCGTCATCGCTTCGGATAGAATCGAATTGCTTGAAGCGGGTTCCTTCGACGATGAAACACTTTGGGAATTAAGCAGTACGCGAGCCTTCTCGAACGACCCATCTCAATATAGCGTCGGAATTGTAGCCGATGGAGAATTGTCGTTCACGCATGCGCGGCCGGATAACTTCGCCAGCACGACCATTTGGGGAGCGACGACTCCGACCGATTCGAATGCCTCCACGGGAGCACCAGATGGTTACTACGTCTGGTCCAGAGGCCCCGACATCACGCTCGAAGGATACGCCTTCACTGGCTTGTCTGGCAGGGTGATTGCGAATGTCTCGATGATTCTGCACATCGAGATTCCCGAGGCGCTGACTTCAGATGAGATTCGCATCACGATTGCAGCGAACGGGCCCGAGAGGCTCGTTCGAACGATTGCACGGACCTTCAATGGCGTCTATCGGATGGATAACCCGATGGTGGTGCCGATGGATGGTCTGCAGGCTTGGACTTGGAGTGATTTGGGTAATTCTTCTGTGACTGTGGATTATGTCTCCAACGGCGCGCCNGATGATTCTGAGGTGCGCGTCGATGCGGTTGGGATNCGCGTCAAATATCACCAACCGTGGTATTCCTTTGAGACAGCACGGGCGAGTCATTCGGTGAGTGGCTTNTCGATGCCNGTGCTCGATTTCGGACCTTATGATGGAATACATGCTGGTCTTTCAGTTGAGAATTGCGGCTTGACTCCAGATGAAGGCACCCAAGGAACCTGGGATTTCAATGTAGAAGTCCCCTATGACCAAGAATTGGGGAGAATCCATGTTTTCGGCGAAGGTAATTACACGATTGAAGCAATGCCGCAAGGACACACATCAATAGAAAACTTTCAGTCCTATGAGAACGGAGAATTACTGGTCGAACGCGATGTAACAAATTCGGTTAGAATTACAATCTATGATGGTTGTATTGAGATGGCTCGCGTCGATGTCAATGACCCGCACTTGGTAGTTGAGGGATGGACCTCGGGCTCGACTGCTGGACTGGCTTCCTTCGGCAGCAACATTCTCTTCGCAGTCGGTTCTGAACTTGTCAACTCGACGCCGATAACACCTGGACCCTTCTCGATCTCTGTGCCGATCGGTCATGCGCTTCCTAGCCTGAACGAAGCGCTCGATATCGCTGTAGGCGCGAGATTCCAGTGGTCCTCGAATGGTGGGGCGGAAACTACCGTCGTTCACATAGCTTCGATGTCGATAGTCGGCGGATTCCACCTCGAATGGGATCTCTCGGTCACCTGTTCTCCGCTGGTCAACATCGAGATGGATGAGGATGGAGGTGGCCTATTGATTCCGATGGCCAGTCGCTGCGAAGACGACCTGACCGCTTGGGAGGACCTACAGGTATTCGCTTTCACAGAGGATTCCGGATTGATTGAAGTCTCGGCCTTGGGAGGCGATATCAGGATTCAACCGGTCACAGACGCCAGCGGGGATGCTGCCATCATCTATGGCGTCGTCGATTCGAGTGGGAATCAATGGATTGACGATGTCCTTGTCCACATCAGCCCAGTCGAGGACCCTCCCTCGATATCCGGGCTGCCAGTCATCACCTACATCGAACTCGGGCAGACACAGGTCATCGACGTTGATATCTCGGACCCCGACACGAGCAATCTGCTGATCACCACAAGCCGCTCGTGGGCGACGATAGACGACTTCGGCGACCTCATCCTGACCCCAGTCGAGCCGGGCGTTCACATGGTCGAAATCATCGCCACCGATGGTACCCACACTGCGAGACAGAGCATCGAGGTCGTCGTCACGGCGATGCCCGACCTCGTCCTCGAGAATCTTGAGGTCTGGCTGGGTGGAGCATCAGTCAGCGTGGTGAACGAAGGCGATGTGGTGCAACTCAAGGTCTACGTGCGCAACGAAGGGCGCGGTGTGGCTAATGGAGTCGATGTCAGATGCTGGCTCGACGGAGTTCTGGTCGGCTCCTCGATGATCGATTCGATCTCTCCGGGTGGCCTTGGCATCGCCACCTGTGATACTCAGTTCAACAGCGCAGGAACTGCCCTCATCAATGCCATGGTCGACGGCACAAATTCGATCGAGGAAGCGAACGAGGATAACAATGAGATCGGCATCTCAATCGACGTTCGAAGCCAGAATGACGGCGGCGGAGTCGGTGGAATCGACCGCGGGCCCACCATCCTCGCCGCCGCAATAGGAATCGTCGTCATCTCATTCGCAGCCCTGCAGATGAGCCCTGGACGGGTCAGCAAGCCATTTCGCAAGATGAAGTGAAACTGAACGATTCTGACGCTTTCGAGCATTCGTCTGGCTGATAAACGTCGAAAATCGGGGAATGGTTATACCCGAATCGATTGCCAAAGAAACTTACCGCGCTCCGCTATGGGGTGTGGTGGTGTGTGAGAATAATGATGAAGTTGAAAGTCCGTATAGAGACGGATGAGTGGATCTACGAAGAGCACGAAGTTCAGTGAACTCAGCTCTTCGACCAGGTCTGCGGATATGTTCCAGCCTGCATCAGAACGACCTTCGGTCGAGCGACTTCGCCGAATTGCATCGAAGCGAGTTTTTTCGCGTCAACATAAGTTTCAGCGATTGCAACTGCCTCGCCTTTGAGGGTTTCAAGAACTACGGTTGAGCCCTTCTCGATGCTCTCATCGAGGCTGACGACGCCGGGTCTCGCCAGTGCTGCTCCGTGTGAAATCGCTGCTGCTGCGCCATCCTTGACGACAATGCTGGGCAGGTGAGCGAGGATGCGCTCGACGGGTGCTATGAGATGGCGCAGGGCGCGATCGTCCTCGTGCTCACGCAGTAGGAAGACCGCGTCGGTCATTTGCTGCATCGTGCAAGCGTGTGATTGGTCGAACGGGCCTGTGTTGTCGCGGTGCAGTTCGACGAGTTCGCAGGTCGTGTCGAGGAGGAGGCCGATGTCGCGGGCCAGCGTTCGGATGTAGGTGCCCGCGTTACAACGGATGGTGAGAACAGCGATTCTGGATTCCGTGTCGGATTCAATGAATCTGAATTCATGGAGTACACGGCTTCTGACCTGTACCTTGACTGCGGATTCGAGTGGTGGGACATTGTAGATCTCACCTTTCAGATTNCCGATGAGTCCGATTAGTTCTCCGTCGCTGACCTCTCTGCCGAACTTGAGAATGGCGATGTAGCGCTTGTCGCCGNTCAGTACGATATCTGTGAGTCTTGTTGCCTTTCCACACAGCATCGTCAGCAAACCGGTGGCGAAGGGATCGAGGGTTCCACCGTGGCCCAATC
>JGI26063J44948_1000128_pt1 | contig 17575 bp, 19 predicted proteins | sample MarorgKNORR_S2LV_4_FD_44948 | JGI IMG/M metagenome (IMG submission 44948) | reverse complement strand
AGCAGCAGTTGTGGCCGCAGTGGTGGCGGCCGGAGCCACTCCGTCGTCCCCTCCCCCACTGTCCGTACCACCACATGCCCCGGCCAGGAGCGCGAACGCCGCCAGCACCACCGTGAATCGGACCTGTCGAGTCCCCATGAAGAACTTCCCCTCCGTCTGTCGAGCTGAGGCCCGACGCGCAATCGCATGTCGGCCAGTCGGCAGACGTGCCCAACATACACGCNATCTGACGATGTGTCAGAAATACCCCGGAACAGTCCCACGGGCGTCTCTCCCGTAGGCCNGGTCCGGACCCGCAATCCCTCGCAGACGNCTAGCGTTCCTGCCCATGCCACGCATGAAGATCCAGTTGACGAGCGCTCGGGACGATGGCGACTGGACGTGGCGCGCCCACGGCGCCCGGCAGCCGAAGGGATCCATAGGCCGGGACCTGGTGCCAGACGGAGCGGCGGTCGGCGACGTGCTGCGCGTCGAGGTTGACCAGTTCATGGACGGGATCGAGGTCACGTCGGTCCTCCGGGGCCAGGCCGAGCGAACCGGGGCTGAGAGCCTCGAGATCATCGGGTCGGGTGGCAACGAGCCGCTGGTGACCACCAAGCTGACCGGGCGACGAGGACGCCGTGGCGACGACGATCGCAGGGACGGCAGACGCGAGGGTGGTCGCGGCCAGCGACGTGACGGTGACAGGCGCCCACGGCGCGACGGGGAGGGTCGGGGTGACCGAGACCGCGGCCCCCGCTCTGCAGCCGACCGGAAGGACGGCGACCAGCGCAGGGGACGCGAGGGAACCGGACGCGACGGCGACAGGCGTAGGGGACGCGAGGACACCGGACGCGACGGTGACAGGCGTGGGGGCCGCAGCAGCCAGAGGAGCAGGACGGCGGCTACTGCCGACACCAAGGCCCGGGCCCGCCGTCTCCGACCTCGCCGCACCCACCGCAAGGCGGCCATCGCCGCCCTACCCGAGGACCAGCGGCGTCTGGCCCAGATCCTCGTCCGGGACGGCGTGCCCGGACTCAGGACCGCCATCGAGGCGCAGAACAAGGCGGCCGAGGCAGACGGCCAGCCCGGCATCCCAGCCGACCTCCTGTTGAAGTTGGCTGAACGGATCCATCCCGCCCTGAGGAGTGCCGACTGGCAGGACCGCGCAGAAGCCGCCCTCGCCGGAGTCGCCGATGTGGACCTCCGCGACCTGCGGTCCGTTGTCGTGGCTGCGGAATCGGCCTTCCGTACCGACGAGAACCGCGCACTCGCCGACCAGCTCAGAGAGGCACTCACGGCCCGCGTCGGGCGCGAGCAGCAGACCTGGCAGGCGGAGGTGGCCAGCGCCATCGAGGAGGACCGCATCGTGCGGGCCCTGCGCCTCAGCTCCCGCCCTCCGAAGGCTGGCGCCCCCCTACCCGGACCCGTCCTGGACCGACTGGCGGCGATGGCCGATGCCAGCCTCACGAGCGAAACCGGACAGGACCGTTGGGCCACGGTGCTGGACGCGGTCGCCCTCTCCCCCGTCCACCTGCGGGTCGTCCCCGCTGGACTACCGACTGAGCCCGGCGACCAGCTCCTGGACGTGGTGAAGCGCGTCTCCATGAGCGTCCCGGCCATCGCCGCAGCGTTCGGCATAGAGCCGACCGCCCCTCCACGGGCCCGGCGCGGACGACCACGGGGCTGACGCCCGCTTCCGACCCGGGCACGACCCGTATGTAGGGTCCCCTTCCATGACGGTCGACTTCGAGGTCAGGGATCGCATCGCGATCATCACGTTGAATCGTCCGGAGGCCCGCAACGCGGTCAGCCAGCAGCTCGCCGAGGACCTCGAGGCGGCTATCGACCGCCTCGAATCGGACGACGGGCTGTGGATCGGGATCCTGTGCGGCAACGGCCCCGCCTTCTGTGCTGGTGCGGACCTGAAGGCGATCGCCTCCGGTGAGGCCAGACTCACCACGAAGCGGGGGGGCTTTGCCGGCCTGGTCCGTCGAGCCAGGACGAAGCCCCTCATCGCCGCAGTGGAGGGCCCCGCTGTGGCCGGTGGGACCGAGATCGTGCTGTCCTGCGACCTGGTGGTTGCCAGCACCACGGCGCGCTTCGGTCTGCCGGAAGTGAAACGGTCCCTGGTTGCCAATGCCGGCGGCCTGTTCCGACTCCCCAGGGCCCTGCCACGCAATGTGGCGATGGAGCTCGCCCTGACCGGTGACGACCTCGACGCCGATTCCGCCTTCCGGCACGGTCTGGTGAACCGACTCGTCCAGCCCGGAGAGGCGCTGGGTGTGGCCATGGAACTTGCCGACGCCATCAACGCCAATGCCCCGCTGGCAGTACGCGCCTCGCGCAAGGTGGTGTTGGCCGCCCATCTCCTCGAGGACGAGGAGGCCTTCCAGATGGCAGCGGACGCCACCCGTGACGTGGTCGGAACCGAGGATTTTCGGGAGGGCCCCAGGGCCTTCGTGGAGAAGCGGGCTCCGCGTTGGACAGGACGCTGATCTCCGGCTGAACGGCAGGGGGCGCCCGCCTGTGGTCCCAGCCGGTGGTGGCGGTCAGTCCAGGGACAGCAGTGAGCCGGGGACCAGTCCCTGTTCGACCAGGAATGACGTCAGGCCGTCCACCAGTGGAAGGCCGTCCAGATCCGCCACGTCCACCCATGCCGCCTCGATGGCATCTGAACCGGGCACCGGTGGCGCCCCATCCAGGATCGTGACCCGGAAGTCGGCGATGACGAGGTGGCGGCCGACCGTCAGATGCTCGATCCAGCCAAGCATCTGACCACATACTCCAGCGAGGCCCGTCTCCTCCCGGAGCTCGCGTACCACCGCGGCGACCATTGCCTCACCGGCCTCCACACGTCCTCCCGGCACGGACCAGAGGCCCTTCCCGGGCTCGGTTCCACGGCGTACGAGGAGGATCCGATCGTCCTCGATGGCAATGGCACCCACGCAGAGTTCAGGTCGTCCGCCGCTCACCTCCGGTCCAGCCAACGGTGACGATGATCGCCCTGGCGACCATTCCATGTGCCTCGAAGAAGTTCTTCGTGGAACGGTCACCGGGTAGCGCCACGGACTGGATGGCGACGGCACCCCTCCCGGACGCCTCCATGAGGAGTGCCTCCAGGATCACCTCGCCGACGCCAACCGACCGGGCGCCGGGATCCACGAATATCTCCTCGACGTTGGCCTGTGTGGAACCGTCCGACACGGTTCCCAGGGTCATGAGGCCGTAGCCGACGACCGTGCCGTCGATCGTTCCCACCAGCAGAACCGTCGCCTCATCGCCGAGTGCCGTTGCGATCCGCGCACCCGGGTCGTTGCGCTGCGGGTCGAGCCGGACAGCGACGTCACCACCCTTCCGTTCGGGAAGTTCCGCTCTGGCCGCCGCCGCCAGGCCAATCAGGACGTCGAGGTCCCCACCTGAAGCCGGTCGAGCGGACTCCTCCATCAGGAAACCGGCGTGCTCACCTGATGGGGCCGCCGCAATGGCCGCACTCACCGGTCTCGGCCACCGTCTTGGCCTGGATCAACAGGAAGCAGTGCGGACAGTGCAACTCGGTGTCCTGACGCTCGACCGTCCCGCCGGTCGGAACCGGGGCCGGGGCTTCCTCTCCGTCCTCTTCGTCCTCTTCGTCCGCGTCCGCGGCTATCCGGTCCCGGAGGATCTCGTTCAGGTCGGCCTCGACCTCGTCCGGGTCGGGTTCGTCCTCTTCGTCCTCTTCGCCGGCGCCGGCAGGTAGCGCTCCGTCTTCGTCTTCGTCCTCATCGTCGTCGGAGCCCTCGTCGTCGGAGCCCTCGTCGTCGGAGCCATCCGCATCCTCCGGTCCCGACTCATCCTCAACGAACCCGTCGCCGCCCTCGGCGAATTCCTCGCCGGCGTCGTCGGCTGTCTCCTCGTCGGATTTCTCTACGGTCACTTCTTCAGCCATCGGGTCCTCGGGCAATGCGGTCGGTTGGTCGCGGCGGGATCATAGACAGGAACAGCCGACCGTCAACCCCCACCCCGGACAGAGCGCTTCCTCTCGGCCCGACGCTCGCCTTCGAGGCGTTCCAGATCAGCTTCGCCTGAATGGTCCACGAAGGACATCATCTCGGCAATTGCATGGTGCCCGGCCACATCGGATATCAGGTGGTGCATCTGCTGCGCCACCTCCCGGTACGAGGGATGGCCCTGGGGGGTGGAGCGGAGCTCCAGGACGTGCATGGCCTCACGGGCGTTCATGTGCATCAGGTAGCGGACCCGGTAGGCCAGCGACACCGCGTACGGGGCCTGGTCGGGGTAGGGCCCCCGGAGGGCCTCGTGCAGGTCCCGTGAGCGTTCCATGGCGGCATCGAACCGGCCACCGACGCCAGCCTCGTCCACCTCCGGGGGCCGCACGTAGCCATGGTCCGTGGACAGCCTCTGCCAGTCCAGCGTCAGCATCCGATGCCGCTGCATGTCCCGGAAGGCGCCGTAGTCCGACAACACGTCGAACCGGTACGAGGGCCGCTCGAGCGCACGGCCGGGCCGGTGTCGGCGATTGCCCCGATCGCCCACGAACGCCCGCAGGATGGTGAGGCGCTCCTCGATGGACATCGCCCTGACCCTGGCCTCTACCTCACGATCGGAGCGGTTCGTCACCGGATAGAGGGCTGCGGCCACCAGCTTCACCTCGGCGTCCGGATCCCACTCGGTGAGGTCCACCACCGGCGAACCCGCTACCGCCTCCTCTGAAGGGAAGTACTCCTCGGCCAGGTCCTCCAACCGCTCCCTGACATCGGTGGCGTACCTGCCCACCTCCTCGCCCCNGTCCGGAAGGTCCACCCGCTTCAGGAAGGAGGGGATGACCTTCCGCAACTCGACGAGCATCAGCTCCGCGTAGGTGCGCGCCTCCGGAAGGGGGTGCGCACGCATGCGGACCAGGAGCGACTCGTAGGCCTGCCCGGTCCCGTAGATGCCGACGTTGGAGAGCGATGCCGCAGGTAGCACTCCCCTCACGGCATCGAAGGCCTTGGCGGCAATGGCCTGCCGATAGACGAAGTCCGAGTCGCCAGCCGACTTCGGGAGTGCCCTGCGGAAATGGTCGTTCATGTCGCGGACGAGGTCGGTGTAGACCTCGAAAAGCCGATCCATGTCCGAGATGTAGCGGGCACCGATGGGTGAAGCGAGGACGTCAGGGTCCCGGAAGTAGCGGTAGCGGCCGCCCAGCCGGGAGTCGTAGGCGATGTAGCGGGTGGACTGTTCCAGGTACGCCATCAGTCGGCCCCACTCCAGGACCTTGGTGAGGAGGTTGGATGCCTGTTCGCAGGCCAGGTGACCCCGCCCAGCTGGGCCACGCTGTCGTCGCCGTACTCGAAGAAGACCTTGTCGTAGAGTTCCTCGGCACGCCGCAGCCCGACCGTGGCGTCGATCGTCTCGTCGCCGGAAACGTCCAGTTCTCCCACGAACTCCTCGAGGAACAGGCGACGAAGGCTCTTGTCTGAACGCGAGTAGCGGGCGAAGAGCGCACCCTTCACGACCTCGGGGAGGTTCACCAGGGCGAACACCGGCTGGTCCAGGTTCGTGAAGTAACGACGTAGGACGTCTGCCTCGTCCGGACCGAACTCCTCGACGGCGTAGGTGGTCACGGGCGCCGAACCTACGACGTCTAGGTGGGTACGGCGCGGACGCCAAGCATGTGCTCGAACTGTTCCCTCGCCGTGGCCAGGAGGGATCCCTCGGTCCAGCAGTCCACCACGGTCAGGGCCATGGCCTTCGCACCATCCAGGACCGCCAGGTCGCCTTCGGCGCTCGCTGCGAAGCCTGCGAACGCCTCCGTGTGGATTGCCGTTCCGGCCGGTGCCGACTTGATCATCGGATGGATGGAGGGCACGACATAGCTCACGTTGCCCATGTCCGTGCTGCCCACGACCTGGTGTTCGACCGCCGGCATGACCGTCCGGCCGAGCAGCGCTGCGTTGGCCGTATAGCGGTCCAGGAGCGCCCGATTGTCCAGCACCTCCGCATAGGACGGCTCGATCCACTCGATCTGGATCTCGCACCCCGTCGCATCAGCCCCTGCCTGCAGGCAGGCGGCCAGGCGGAGCTTCAGGTCCTCCAGTCGTGAGCGGCTGGGCGACCGTACGTACCAGTTGGCAGCCGCACGCACGGGCACGATGTTCGCCTTCTCTCCGCCGTCGGTGATGATCCCGTGGATCCGCTCGTCCGGAGCGATGTGCTGGCGCAGCGCAGCGATGTTCACGTATCCCAGTACCNCTGCATCAAGGGCGTTCAGGCCCTTCTCGGGTGCAGCAGCAGCATGTGCAGCCCGGCCCTTGTAGGTGACCGNCGCCTGCTGTACGGCGAGGCTCGTGATGTTCTCCAGGTCGGCGTCAGCCGGGTGAACCATGAGGGCGGCGTCTACGCCATCGAAGGCCCCCCGCTCCAGCATGAACACCTTGCCGCCACCGCCCTCCTCGGCCGGTGTCCCGAGGATCCGGATCCTGCCGCCCAGCTCTTCAGCCACCGCAGCCGCCGCAAGGCCGGCGCCCAGTCCGGCGGTGGCGATGATGTTGTGTCCACAGGCATGTCCGATGCCGGGCAGGGCGTCGTACTCGCACAGGACGGCCACCACGGGGCCGGTGGTGCCGGCTGATCCCTCGAAGGCGGTCTCCATGCCGTAGGCCGACTGGACGACGTCGATGCCCTGCGCCGCCAGGACGCCGGTCAGGAGGTCGTGGGCGGCGTGCTCCTGGAATGCAAGTTCGGGATTGGCGTGGATCGCCCTTGACGTCTGGATCAGGACCTCGGCCAACTCGTCCACGCGGTCGCAGACCGCCCGCCGTGCACCCTCCAACTGACCTGCTGTCGTGTCTCCCATTCGCGGAGACTATCCGAGGCCACCGGGACGGACAGGAGCCAGGCTCATACGGTCAGGTGGAGCGCCTCGGGCTCGATGCGAACCGAGAGGTTCCGGACACGACCGATCACCTCGCCGTCCAGCCGGACCGTGAGGGGTCGGTCGAAGGTGGTCTGGACGGCAGGCAGGCGCCGGTAGTCGATGTCCGGGTGTGGAACGTGGTCACCCCGCCCGAGGCGCCGCCAGGCCGCGATCTGGGCGGCGGGACGCAGGTCTGCGTCCAGGACGTCGAGGAGGCCGTCTCCCGGATGGGCCCGGGGCGCAAGGTTCCAGCTTCCGTGGTGCGCCGCATTCGCCGCTACCCACCAACGCCCGATGCCGATGGGTGAACGGGCCACCAGGTGTGCAGCGAACCAGTGCAGGCGACCGTCCAGCAGCACCGAGCCGATGTCGACCACGACGCGGCTGCCCGTTCCACCCGGAACCACCTCGCCGCGCCCGCCCAGGGTGCGGCAGAGGTCTCCNCCGACAAGGGCCACGTGGGGTATTGGACNATCGGCCCTCCTGGCGGCGGTGATGACGGCTCGCAACTCGGCATTGCTGGCCGCCACGACCGCATCGGCTGGAACGATGCCGCGGCCGCCCCAGTCCCGGCCCCTCTCGACCGTCATCCGACGTCCTCCGTGCCAGTCGAGGCGTCTCCCGGCGGCGCACCGGCGGACATGGCCACCACTCCCCGGACCAGTAGACCCCCGGCAGCGTCGGCCACCCTCGCCAGCGGATCCGGCGCCACCTTCGAGACCTGTCGGAGGAGGTCGGCCACCAGGCGGACGTTGCGCACGAATTCCCCGCCCGTCATCTCGGGATCCAGGACCTCCTCGAGCTCCCCTCCGCCGGCCCATGCATGTACCACGTGTGCGAATCCAGGATCCGGTGGGAGTGCCGGTTCCATTCCGAAGTCCGATTCCACCTCTGCGACCTCTGATGCCAGCCCCAGGATGTCAGCGAACCGCGGTCCGAAGTCACCTCCGAGGCGAATCCTGGACGGCTCACCAGGGCCACGCTTCCGGAAGGTCAGGGTCGAGACCAGGCCGGCCAGCACCCCGGGCGAGACGCCGTCCAGGAGACCGGCCGCCATCACCTCGACCACCAGCAGGTCGGCCTCGTTGTGGATCGCCGTGAGTGGCCGCCCCCTCTCCGTCAGGGCCCAGCCGTCCGCCAACCCTCGCTCCTGGAGGACGTGGAGGGAGGAATCCAGGCGGTCCGTCAGGGCGCTCCCGGCTGATGCGTCAGCGATTCGGGCGAGGTTCCGCTCGAGGCGTGCCAGGCGTCGTCGTGCTGCCGGGTCCTCCCCGGCTTCCCGGGCGAACGGTCGCAGGCGCTCCATTGCGGCCCGCCGGAACTCCGGCCGATCGGGTGCGAAGGGCGCCGGCAGGTCGACCTCCCCCACCCTCACCGGGAGACGCGCAAGGTCGGCTGGATCAATCGTCGAGATCCGGCCTGCCTGGTCCAGGCTCCTGAGCTTGAGGCGCCCCCCACCCCTGTGGGCGATGGAGAGCACCAGGTGGGCGAGGCCGTCGTCGATGACCACCACCTCGCCGGGCCGGAGTCCCGCCGGTTGTACCGGTTCGCCGTCCACGTATCCGGGCTCTNCCAGCCCGGTCCTGATCTCCCGTGCCTCCGTGCGCATCTCGTCGGAGCGCCGCTGACGATTCGCCTCCTGTCGGTCCATCTGGAACTGTGCGAAGGATCGTGCCAGGAGGTCGTCCGCCTGGGCCCGGGAGCGACCCAGGATCAGGTTCGCCACCATGTTGTAGGTGGGTCGGAAGGCGGATCGGAGGACGAAGTCCCTGCTGCCGGCGAGGCCGGCGACCCGGTCGAAGGGCACGAACGGGGACCAGCAGACGATGGCGTGGCCTTCGGTGTCCATGCCGCGCCTTCCGGCACGTCCGGTGAGTTGCGTGAACTGGCCCGGCGTGAGGACCTCGTGGGTCTGGCCGGTGAACTTGGTCAGCCTGTCGATCACGACGGACCGGGCCGGAAGGTTCACCCCGAGGGCGAGGGTCTCGGTGGCGTAGACGATCTTCAGCAGGCCCATGGCGAAGAGTTCCTCGGTCACCTCCTTGAAGATCGGGACCAGCCCAGCATGGTGCGAAGCGACACCTCGTTCCAGGCCCTCGGACCAGCGCTCAACACCCAGCGCCTCCAGGTCGGCGGGAGGCAGCCCGTCGAGTCGGGCCGTCACGTGTTCGGCGACCGACGCAGCCTCCGAACCGTTGTTCAGGCGGACGCCGTCGGACAGGATCGCATCACGGGCCTCATCGCATCCGGCCCTGCTGAAGATGAAGTGGATAGCCGGCAGGAGTCCGTGGGCGGAGAGTTCGCCGAGAACCTCGTCGCGCCGGGGGGTGACCCAGCGGGATCCCCGGCCCCGGCCACCACGCTGAGAGTTCCCACGCTCGTTGTCGAAGCGTCGCCCATCAGGGTTGGGAGAGCCCCCACGGTGCGTCGCCAGGCGGTGCAGGCGGCGTTCCCGGCCACGCTCGGCCACCAGGTAGTGGGTCCGAAGCCGCACCGGTCGTCTGGTCTCCACGATCACGTCCGTGGGTCCCCGCACCGCCGTCAACCAGTCGCCCAGTTCCCGGGCATTGGAAACGGTCGCAGAGAGGGCGACCATCCCGACCTCCGGCGCGAGGTTCAGGACCACCTCCTCCCAGACGGCCCCACGATAGGGATCCTCCAGGAAGTGGACCTCGTCGAGGACCACCCAGCCAAGGTCGGCCGTCGCCATGGACCCCGCATAGAGCATGTTGCGGAGTACCTCGGTGGTCATCACCACCACCGGGGCATCCGGTGATACGACCTGGTCACCCGTCATGAGGCCGACACTGCCGGCGCCGAGACGCTGGCACAGGTCCCGGAACTTCTGGTTGGAGAGGGCCTTGATCGGGGCCGTGTAGAACACCCGCTGTCCGCGGCGAGTGCCCGGTCGATGGCGTGCTCGGCCACGACGGTCTTTCCGCTGGAGGTCGGGGCCGCCACCAGCACCGATCTTCCCGCATCCACCGCGGCCATCGCCTCCAGCTGGAAGCGATCCAGCTGGAAGGAACGTTCCCGGGTCACCTGGTGCGGGCCCTGCGACGACGCCGATCCCGCAGCATGCCCAGGAGGATGGCCAGCTCGTAGAACACCAGCATCGGTACGGACAGGATGAGCAGCGTGAACGGATCGCCACTGGGCGTGAGCACGGCCACGAGGGCCACGATCCCGACGACCGCGTAGCGGCGAGTGCGCCGCAGCCCGGCAGGGGTGACCACGCCGATCAGCTGGAGGAACACGAGCACCAGCGGAAACTGGAAGCCGATGCCGAAGGCCAGCATCATCTTGACGACGAATCCCAGGTACTTGGATGGGGAGAAGACGCTGACCAGGTCCGGGCCGCCGATCCCGATCAGGAAGTCGAGGGCCCGCGGGATGCTCCAGTAGGCCAGCCCACACCCCGTGGCGAACAGCAGCACGCCGACCACCACGAAGGGGATCGCCCAGCGACGCTCCCCGGCCTGCAGGCCGGGAACCACGAACCGCCAGGCCTGCCAGAGCAGGACAGGCATGGCGAGCGCCACCCCGCCGTAGCCGGCCACCATCATCCTCACGCCGAACGGCTCGAGGGGGTCCGTGACGAGCAGCTCGCAACCATCGCCGAAGGCGTTCGATACGGAGCCCGAACCGCGGATCTGGCAGTAGGGCTGGAGGAGGAGCTCCAGGATCTGCGGGTAGAGGATCCAGCAGGCGACCGCCCCGACGGCGATCGCGGCCACCGCAAGGATCAGGCGCCGGCGGAGTTCCTCCAGGTGCTCGACCAAGGGCATCTGGGCNTCGGAATCAGGCACCNTCTGGCCCCGCTGGCCGCTCCGGGTCCTCCGGGNCCGGTTCGGTGATCCGCCGGCCACGCTCCCTGGCCAGGGCCTCGATGGACGGGTCCTCGACCAGCTCCCTGACCTCCTCCTGGAAGGCCCCCGCCACCCGACGCACCTCCCTGGTCATCGAACCGACACGCCTCGCCACGACCGCCAGACGGGCCGGGCCCAGGACCAGCAGGCCGAGCATGAGGATGACCAGGACCTCGCCTCCGCCGATATTGCCCATGGCCGGCGCCTATCGACCGGCGACCGGGCCGACGTCGAGGCGACGGACCGATCGGGCCAGGTCACCGACGGCGACGGACAACCGTCCCAGTCGAGAAAGGGACTCGGCTACCAGTACCAGCTCACGGGTCAGGACGAGGGAGAGGCGGGCGACGGCGACGACCACCGCAACGAGCCCGAAGGCGGCCAGAAGCCATGCACCGTCCACGTCGACGAGCCTAGGCGNAGTCGCTTCGTACGACGGCCCCGGTGAAGGGCAGACTGGACCCGTGTCCCGTTCCGCCGAGAGGCCCCGTGAGCCGATCCTGTTCGCNCACCGGGGAGGCCGTGCACATGCTCCGGAGAGCTCACTCCAGGCCTTCGAGACNGCGATCCGGATGGGCGCCACGGGTCTGGAGGGCGACGTGTGGTGTACGGCCGACGGGGTTCCGGTGCTGCACCACGATCGACGGGTCGGCTCCGCTCTGAGGCGTCGCCCGATCACCGCACTCCGACGGGAGCATCTTCCGGACGGGATCCCCACCCTGGAGGACCTCTACCGCCGGATCGATGGTGGCGTTCCCCTCTCCCTGGACATCAGGGACACCACGGCGATCCCGGCCGTCCTGGAGGTGGCGCGTCGGCACTCCGCCGTCCGGTCGCTCTGGTTGTGCCATTCNCAGCAAAGTGTCCTGGCCGGCATCCGTGAAACGGAGAGGGACGTGGTCCTGGTCCACTCCACCCGTATCGANCGGATCAACGAAGGACCCGAGAGGATGGCGGCGGACCTCTCGAACATGGCCATCGATGCGGTGAACCTGCCTGAACAGGACTGGAGTGCCGGGTTGGTCGCCCTGTTCCGCCGCTTCGGCCTCCGCTGCCTCGGCTGGGATGCCCAGCATCCCCGGCAGATCGACCGACTCATCGCCCTGAGGCTGGATGGGATCTACGGCGACCACGTGGACCGGCTCGTGGAGGGGCTCGCCAACCGTCGGGTGAGCCCCTGAGGGGCAGGTCAGAGCCTGTCCAGTGCCCCCAGCGGCCATACCCGAACGAAGGCGCGACCGATGATCGAATCGATGGGTACCGGGCCGAAGAACCGGCTGTCCCGTGAGTTGGACCGGTTGTCACCCATGACGAACACGTTGCCNTCCGGGACCGTGCACGCGCCCANCTCGGAATCGGTGCACCNGGGAACNTCCCCGAAGTCAGCCGTGCCCTCCTGGAACGGAAGGTACGGCTCGATCAGGAGGCCACCACCGATGAGCAGGCGTCCTCCCTGGGCGGTCACCCTCTCACCGGGTAGGGCAATCACCCTCTTGATGAGATCCTCGCCGCCGGCCCCCGCGCCAGGAGGCGACCGGAAGACCACCAGGTCACCCCTGTTCACGTCGTGCAGCTGGTAGCTCAGCTTGTTGACGAGGATCCGATCACCGGACCAGAGGGTCGGCTCCATCGACGGGGATGGGATGTAGAACGCCTGGAACAGGAAGGTCCTGACTATCAGGGCGAGCACCAGGGCCCCTACGAGCACCGAGCCCCACTCGATCACGGAGCGCCGCGCCGAGCCGAGCCTGCCCGGAATCCCCAGGTCCACCTCCTGGCGTACATCCACGGGAGCGTCCAGGGTCGGCGGTGTCGTCGGAGCGCCGGACCACGGTGGAGTCACCGGGAGGTCGAAGGTTCCCTCCAGGGGTCCTGCTACGGGGTTCCCTCCGCCCGTCAGGTCCGCCCGCGTCACGATCGGGACCCCGACCGCCGGAGACCGCCAGGTCGGCTCCTCCGGCTCTGGCGCCTCCTCCGGCAACGGATCCTCGGCGGCGTGTTCCGTGGGGTGCTCCGTGCCGGTCGTCTCGCCGGTTGATCGCGCCCGGGCCCGGGCCAGGAGGCCGTCCTCCCAGGCTCTCGCATCCGGATCATCGGAGGCGGACACCTCCGGTCCGGGAGCCTCGCCGCCCCCTGGGGTCTCGTCCGTCACGGGCCGAACCTAGCCGTCCGGCTACGGATGACGGTGGCGCCTGCTCAGCGGTAGCGGGCCAGGACGCGCCGTGCCGCAGCGGCCCGGAGATCCGTTCCCAGGCCGGGTGGAGCAACCACCACCTCAGCAGCAGGCCCCAGCCTCAGCAGGAGCCGTTCCAGCCACCTGTCCGCAGTGACCGGCAGGGTCACCCGTAGCCGCCCGTCGGGTTCCGAATCCTGGCCGGTGTGCGGGTACTGGTCGACCACCCAGCGAACTCCGGGGTCCAGCAGCAGGGTCACCTCGGGAAGGCTGCCGTCCACCGGTATGCCGTCCATTGCCTCGGCCACGTCGTCAGGTGGCTGGAACACCTCGTCGGTCAGCTCGGCCCTCCGCACCCGATCCAGGCGGAAGACCCGGGGGGCCTCGGCCAGTCGGCAGTGGGCCATCAGGTACCAGAAGCCGTCGTAGAGACAGCGGTGCGGCTCGACCACCCTGCTGGTCTCGACGTCACGGCCGTAGGAGTAGTAGTCGATGTCGATGCAGTGTCCAGTCCCGATGCCCTCCCGGATTACCTGGAGGACCGGTTCGTCGCCGGCCGCCAGCCGGATCTGCACGGCTTCCGCCTCCGAGCCCCTCGCTCCGGCCAGCTTGGCGACCGCCCGCTCCAGCGACCGCTTCACGTTGACCTCCAGCGGCCCCAGTTCGTCGACCTCCAGGAGGGCCGCCACGGCACGACCGGCGGCGACCAGAGCCGCCAGATCGGCGGGGTCCATCCGCATCGGCTTGCCCAGGAGGTCGTTTCGCTCGACCCGGATCTGATCTTCGGTGACGAGGATCTCGAAGAGCAGGAAGCTCTGGTAGGGATCGGCCGACACGAAGTTCACGACGTCGGTGAGGTCCCGCACCAGGTCCGCCGGTGGGTAGCCGTACATTGTGGCCACCTCTCCGATGTCGGCGCCGGACGGGTGGTTCTGCTCCAGCCACGGGATGAGGGACAACAGCCGGCGGGCACGGTCCGCGGCACCCGGTGCGCTCATGCCAGAGCCTCCAGCCAGGCCACCATCTCAGCGCGGAACCAGGCCGGCTCCAGGACCTCGGCTCCGTCCAGGAACGTCAGCAGGAAGGACCGGAAGGCATCCGGTTCCCGGACGAGTTCCTGCACGACGATGGATCCGTCGTCACGTCGCTCGACTACCTCCGCCGACGGCAGGAAGCGCTTCACCCAGGTGACGTGACGCTCGTCGACCAGGATCCTGAACGGCTCCGCCTCGGCATCCCCGAACTGCCAGGCGTGGTCCTCGCGCACCTCGATGGGCACCTTCGGTGGCTCGAACCGCTCGTCGCGCACGTCCACGCCTGACTCGAACCGGTCGCACCGGTACTGGCGGCCGGCCAGCCGCTTCCTGTCCCGACCGGAGAGCTGCCAGTGGCCTCTGGTGAAGACGAGACGGTGGGGTTCCACCACCCGGCGTTCACCCTTGTAGACGAAGGACACCACCAGTCCCCCCGTCACCGCACGCATCAGGTCCCGGACGATCGAATCCCCGGGCACCTCGGCAACGGGCCTGGCCCTGTCCAGGTCGGCAGCGACACCGGTTCCACCGAGCATCCAGATGGGTACGTCAGGCGCAGCTTCGTCGAAGCCGACCATTGCCGAGGCCAGCGCGAGGCTGGCCAACTCCTCGGGATCGAGTGCCGGAAGGTCCGCTTCCATGGCAGACCTGTGGATCCGATAGCCCGAACCGGACGACTCCCAGCCCGCAACCGCCTCCAGCACGATCGGCAGGCCCAGTTCTCGCAGCTCGTCCTTGTCGCGTTCGAAGGTCCGACGGAACGACTCGTCGTCCTCCGCGTATGCACCGGGCGGCAGGGCGCCGCGGATCTCGTGGCGAGTGAGCGGGCGTTCCGTCTCCAGGAGCAGGGCGACGAGGTCCAGGAGTCGCTCCAGCTTCTTCATTGCCGCCATGGCGGCACTCTAGGTTGACCCCGGTAACGGGGGCGGGCCTCAGAGTGAGTCGATCAGCTTCTGCACCCGCTCGTCCTCGTACCGGAATGGGTCCTTGCAGAGCACCGTTCGTTGGGCCTGGTCGTTCAGCTTGAGGTGGACCCAGTCCACCGTGAAGTCCCGCCGACGTTCCTTGGCCCGGCGAATGAAGTCGCCACGCAGTTTCGCCCTCGTGGTGGAGGGCGCCTCGTCAACCGCTGCGGCGATCGCCGCATCCGTGGTGATCCGCTCCATCATGCCGCGTTCCTGCATCAGGTAGTAGAGGCTCCTCCGCCTGTTCACGTCGTGGTACTGGAGGTCCAGGAGAAGGACCCTGGGGTCCGAGAGGGCCAGGCCGTGCCGGTCCCGGTAGGACTCCACCATGCGGTGCTTGGCCACCCAGTCGCATTCGCGGTGGAGGCTGAGAGGATCCTTTTCGATCCCGTCCAGGACGTGCTCCCACATCGCCAGTATCTGGTCCTCCTCCGGGGTGGTGTCACGCCGCTCGGCGAATCGGAGAGCCCTGTCCAGGAACTCCCTCTGGATGTCCAGGGCACTCATCTCGCGACCGCTGGCCAACCGGACGGTCCTCCTACAGGTCAGGTCGTTGCTGATCTCGCGGATCGCCCGCGTCGGGTTCTCCAGCGTCATGTCCCGGAACACCACGTTGGGCTCCTCCAGCATCCTGAGGAGGAAGCCGCAGGCCCCCACCTTCAGAAAGCCGGCGTACTCGCTCATGTTGGAGTCCCCGACGATCACGTGGAGGCGTCGATAGCGCTCGGCATCCGCATGCGGCTCGTCCCTGGAGTTGATGATCGGCCTGGAGCGCGTCGTGGCNCTGGAGACCCCCTCCCAGATGTGGGCGGCNCGTTGGCTGATGCAGAATCCGGCCCCACCCCGTGGGTTCTCGAAGATCTTCCCCGCCCCAGCCCAGATCTGACGGCTCACCAGGAACGGGATGATGACCTCGTCGTAGCTCGAGAGGTCGTCGTTGCGGACCGTCATGTAATTCTCGTGGCAGCCGTACGAGTTGTTGGCCGAGTCCGTGTTGTTCTTGAAGAGGAAGACGTCGCCGTCGATCCCCTCCTCCCGGAGTCGGTCCTCGGCGCTGACGGCGAGCTGTTCGAGGATCCGTTCGCCGGCCTTGTCATGCGTGATGACGTCGATGACCGAGTCGCACTCCGGCGTGGCGTACTCGGGGTGCGAGCCGACGTCCAGGTAGAGGCGCGCCCCGTTCACCAGGAACACGTTCGAGCTGCGACCCCATGACACGACGCGCCGGAACAGGTACCGGGCCACCTCGTCCGGACTGAGGCGACGTGCCCCGTCCACGGTGCAGGTGATGCCGTACTCGTTCTCCAGCCCGTAGATGCGACGTTGCACCGTCAGGACCTCATCGGCGCAGGCGATCGACCGCCACGGTCCCGTGGCACACCGTCAGGCCAGGAGGCCGTCGAGGTCGTCGCCCTCGATCCGTCGGAAGGCCCGACGGCCGTTCTGGCGGGCCAGCACCGCCACCTCCAGGTCGTCGCCGACCAACTGGCGATCCGGGCCGGCGAGGGCATCCACCGAGGAACCGAGGGCGGACGCCAGGTCGGCCTCCCGGGACCAGGTCTCCTCCATGCGTTCCCGGATGGCGTCGGCCTCGCCACCGATCACCACGAACGACGTGGTGTCCATGACGGTGCCGTCGTAGAGAAGGTGGAAGAGCTGGTCCCCACCGTCCTCCTCGCTCATCTCGGCCACGAGCATCTCCACCTCGAGGGGCTTCATCTCGTGGGTGAAGTTGTGCCCGAGAGCCTGCGCGTACTGATTTGCCAGGGACCTGGCGTTCACGTCCTCACGGCTGAAGGAATAGCCCTTGAAGTCGGCGTGGCGCACCCCGGCGATCCGGAGCTGGTCGAACTCGTTGTAGCGACCCACTCCCACGAACCCGATCCGGTCGTATATCTCGCTGACCTTGCGAAGCGTGTTGGAGGGGTTCTCGGCGCAGAGCAGCACACCATCGGCGTACGTGCACCCGATGGCCGCCCGCCCCCTGGCGATGCCCTTCCGGGCGTAGTCGGCCTTGTCCTTCATCATCTGCTCGGGCGAGACGTACATCGGCATGCTCACGATGCACCCCGCAGCCGCTCCAGGAGCGAGCCCGTACGGGCGGCCACGTCATCGTCGTCCAGCCGCTCGAATCCGTCCGCGGTGATCAGGGCCACGACCGGATAGATCCCCCGCACAATGTCGGGCCCGCCGGTGGCGATGTCCTCGTCGGCGGCCTGGAATATGGCCTCGATCGCCACGTCGATGGCCTCGTCGGCCTCGATGCCATCGTGGTGTCGGAGCTTCACCACCGTGGAGGCNTGGAGNCCACCAGACCCGATGGCGGCGTANTCCCTCTCCTCGTACCGGCCGCCGGTCACGTCGAACTGGAACAGCCGACCCAGCCCGGCGCGGGGATCGAATCCTGCGAAGAGGGGAACGACCGCCAGGCCCTGCATGGCGGCTGGAAGGTGGTTGCGGAGCATCTGGCAGAGCTGGTTGGCCTTGCCGTCCAGCGTCAGGGCGGTGCCCTCCACCTTCTCGTAGTGCTCCAGCTGGAGCTGGAAGAGCCGGACCATCTCCATGGCGGGTCCGGCTGCGCCGGCTATCGCCACGCCGGAGTAGCTGTCGGCCGGGAACACCTTCTGGATTTCCCGATGGCTGATCAGGTGCCCGCT
>JGI26063J44948_1000127_pt1 | contig 17595 bp, 10 predicted proteins | sample MarorgKNORR_S2LV_4_FD_44948 | JGI IMG/M metagenome (IMG submission 44948) | reverse complement strand
TTTACAGGAATTTCCAACAAGAGCAACCTATTTAGGTGATTATCGATATAATGATCGCTTGGCAGATATGAGTTTGGCGGCGGTCCAAAGACGCCACCAAAAAAACAAAATAATTCTTGGGAGATTAGAAAATATTAACCGAGATCAGCTTGATCCTGACGATAAACTAAACTATGATCTTTTCCACAAAAGGACTACAAGAAACATTGAAGCGCACCCGTTCAAAGACTATCTCATGCCTATTGACCAGATGGGTGGTGTACAGATCAATTTTCCCAACTTAGTGGATATAACCCCATTTAGAAACCAAGAGGATTTTAATAACTACCTTGCGCGCCTATTATTGTTTCCAGAATATTCGGATCAAATCATTGCTTTAATGCAGGAGGGCCTTAAAGAAAATATTGTGCAGCCAAAAATCGTGCTGCATAAAGTACCAGATCAAATATTGGTACAATATCAGATCGATATAGAGAACAGCCCTTTTTATGAACCATTTGAAAAGGACATTGGCAACTTACCTGATTCCATTCGTACCAATTATCAAGAACGGGCAAGGTCAATTGTTAAAGATCAAGTTTTTACCTCTTATAAGAAGCTTTTTGAGTTCTTCACTGAAAAGTATTTACCTGGGGCACGTGAAAATATTAGCGCAAGCAGTCTCCCTAATGGCGATGAATTTTATGCCTTTAAGGTTAAGAATTATACAACAACCAATAAAACACCATCTGAAATACATTCTATTGGCCTAAGTGAGGTTGCTCGCATCCGCACAGAAATGGAAAAAGTAATTAAAGAGTCTGGGTTTACGGGTTCATTTAAAAAGTTTATTACCCACCTAAGAACAAATCCTGATTTCTACTACGACAGCACAGAAGATCTCTTAGATGGCTACAGGACTATTTGTAAAAAGGCCGATCCTGAATTAACCAAGCTTTTTGGAACGCTGCCGCGTCTTTCCTATGGCGTCAAACCAATACCCGACTTTCAGGCACCAGCATCTCCTACTGCATATTACTATAGTGGGTCACTCAAAGCTGGCCGGCCTGGGTTTTTCTGGGCCAACACATATAAGCTGGACACTCGTCCGAAATATGAAATGGAGGCGCTGTCCTTGCATGAGGCGGTACCTGGTCATCATTTACAAATATCAATATCCCAGGAACTTGAAGATGTACCTGAATTTCGCAAACACAGCGGCTTTACTGCTTTCAGCGAAGGTTGGGGATTATATGCTGAAAAACTAGGCGAAGAAATGGGTTTTTATAAAGACCCTTATTCTAAATTTGGACAACTTACTTATGAAATGTGGCGCGCTTGCCGGTTAGTAGTTGATACAGGTATGCATGCGTTTGGCTGGAGCAGGGAAAGGGCAATTGAATTCATGGCCGATAATACAGCGAAAACTGAAAATGATATTNTTGTGGAGATTGATCGCTATATTGCTTGGCCNGGTCAAGCGCTGGCATATAAAATAGGAGAGTTGCGTATTNTTGAGTTGCGTTCATTAGCAGAAGAAGAATTAGGTGAAAAATTTGATATCCGAGAATTCCACGATACTGTACTTGGCAGCGGTGCGGTGCCGCTTGATATTCTAGAAAGACACGTCAAAGAATATATTGCTACTAGTTTGGGCGATTAATTTTATACTGAAACTGNTATAACCCTTTTCTCCCTTCCACGGATATCATTTGCATAAAAATAAGATCCAGTTCCTCATTAAGATCGGGAAANAGGGTAACACCTCCACCAAAAACAAGAGGGTGGATTGTAAGATATAAATGAGTCAGGNATGAAGCAAACCGCGTATATGTTCTACCGCCACCAATAATAAAACATTTATCAGTAAATAAATTTCCGAGAATNTCTTCTGGATCATTGTNCCGATGTACAACAATAGTTTCGCGACCATCAAGATCCATTGCTAATGTTTTCTTTGTTTGAGAGCCCATTATCACTGGATAACCCATTGTTTGTTTTCTAAACAAATGTAAGTCAAGTGACCAGTCTACCACTTCACTACTGTGTCTGGCAATATAGCCATCAGCGGTTATAGCGGCTATAAGAATAACATCCACTTGTTACTTGGAAAACATTTTAATCGCTATCAAGANCTTTTTGTACTAAATAGTCTATATACGTTCTATGGGTTTTCGTTGTTGATGAAACTCCGGTTTGTTTTCTTACATAGCTCCTAATATCATTCAGGTTTTTAAAGGCGACTGCCTGCGCGTGGTGTCCATAAACACTGGTTTGTTCTGGCTTAATAACATTAATCAATCGTTGGGTATATTCGGTCTGTAAGTTTTGTCGAAACGTGTTTACTTCGCCGCGCATATCATCTTTGTATATAGCTACAGTAAGATCAGACATAAATTCGTCTAAGCTATATTTATTTCCATAAAGACCACTGTCAGTAATNCGTTTTAAAACATTCTGGTGCAATAATTGATTCAAAATATTTTTTTGTATTCCTATCACTTGGTCGTGAATCTTTGGGTCCTCGGTTTTAGATGCGTGGTTAAATCCCCTGCGTTGAGACTGTAAACGCTTGAGAATTGATTCCGAAAAATCAAAAGCCATTGGGGAAAAAAGGTAAGCATCTAGGGCATTCATTGCTCTTTTTTGTTCGTTATATGGTACCGCCCTAAATGGTGTGTTCGAATCACGTTGTCCAACATATGCACGGTCTACATATACGCCCCCAATATGGCGAGATATAACCCCGCAAGCGTTACCATGTTCTTTTAATAAAATAGCAAATGCATCCCTAAGCGCCTGGTAAGAATTTCCTCTATCAGAATATTTTACAACAAGGTCATCCAATAAATATTTAGATAATTTAACTCTGTCGCTTGCATATGATATGGGGTCGCTGGACATATCATAAATCATGGCCTGTGGATCAATGCCTTTGCCTGGTGCGCGCATATCATCTGCATCGTTACCAAACGCAAGGCTTGGGGAGGTGGAACGAGATAAAATTGCGTTAAGCCTGCTTTCTTCCAGATCGTCGCTTTCTAGCGCTGTGGAATATCCAAATTCAATTGCCCAGACATCATATGGGCCGGGTGTTGTTGTGTAATACTCTCCTTGTTCAATTTCCGGGGGAGCAATATTAATTCCAGGATATTCCATTACGGAACTGGTCAATCCCATTTCCTCCGTAATGCCCTTTTTGTGTACAATTTCATTATTATGTAGGTAGCTAGATTTAAAATTATGATTCAGGCCCAGGGTGTGGCCAACTTCATGCAATACTAACCTGATCAGGGATTCATTAACGATTCGTTTTTTTACTTCTTTACTATAACCAGAAATTGTTGCTGATATAAATCCAAATTGATTGGCTTGGTATAAATACTCTCCTGCGAAACATTTTTCTGTCCAATCTTGTTTTTCATATACATCATCATATAGCTTATCATACTTCACACGGTTTGTGAAATAAACAAATTCCAGCATGATGTCTGCTCCCAGTATCTGACCGGATCGCGGGTTTACAAAACTAGGACCATAGCCTCCAAATGGTGGTCTCGGGGATGAGGTCCAACGCAACACATTATAGCGAATATCCCCTGCGTTCCATTCTGCAACATCGGATTGAATTTTCACCTGAACAGCGTTTTTAAATCCTGCGGAACGAAATGCTCTGTTCCAACGTAAAACACCCTCTTTTACTGCTGGACGAAACTCCGTTGGTGTTGTGTTTTCTATCCAAAATACAATTGGTTCCACTGGCTCAGATATAGGTGCAGATGGTTCTTTCTTGATCAAATTCCAGCGGTGGATAAGGTCGCGATAGGGGGTGTTGCTTGTAGATGTCAAATCAGTGACTTGCGTCATGAAATATCCTACTCTAGGATCGTCGTAGCGAGGAGTATAATCGTTCTCCGGCACTGCAATAAAACTGTGTTGAATCACCACATGAACTGCTCGTGGATCCGTGATTCCTGGCCCACCGCGGTTCGTCGGCGTGGGGTTATCATATACATATTTTATTACAACGTCAGAATTAAGCGGGTAATTATTAAGCGCTATATATTGACATTTCTTCTTATTTAATGATCCCAAGGCAAAGCGGGTGCCTGGTTTTGCTTCTGGCTTGGGTGCCGGTTTGATCTGATATAGGCTCTCAGAAAGAAACATGTCATCAACTTTAATGAGCATCGCTCCTGTTTCATCATCGGTTGCTACAATTACCAGGGCAACTAAAACGGCGGCATTTATATTAGCAGATTCAGCGCGTCTTAATGGATTTTCAGGATCGAAATAATAAGCTGTATTTATAGTTAAAAATTCCAGGCGGTTGAAATATTTTCTGATCTCAAAAATTTTACTCGTCTTGTATGCGCCTCGAAAATGTCCGACGTCTACAACACCGTCCAGTGTATGAACAAAATGTATGTATTCCTTGTTGAGTTGGTTTTTCTCTATCAGCATTTGCACAGACCCATTAACCGTGTCTTGAAAAAAGGTGAATAATCCTTCTATCTTACGTGAAGACTTTATTAGTTCTGAAAGTGTTTTTTTTGTATCTGTGGAATCTGCTTTAACTGCGGTGGTGTCATTTGTTTCCTGGGCCGATAATGGTATTAAAACAAACGTCGCAATACAATACATAGTGAAAAATAAACGTTTAATAATATGTTTTAATGATGACATTACTTCTTCACTTTTTCTGTAGGTAGAGATCTGTAATTGTCCCTGTAAATACCTCTGCGGCCAATCCTACTGTTTCGCTTAGTGTGGGGTGCGGATGGATTGTTAAACAAAGATCCTCTGCATCAGCACCCATTTCTAATGCTAGAACCGCTTCAGATATCAGATCGCCTGCGCCACTACCGACTATTCCGACGCCTAGAATTTTATTACTATTCGGTTCAAACAATATTTTTGTTTTACCTTGGCTTGCTCCAATAACGATCGCGCGGCCACTCGCAGCCCAGGGAAATTCTCCTTTTTTATATGCCACGCCCTTTTCTTGAGCCTCGATTTCTGTTAATCCTGCCCAAGCAATCTCTGGATCTGTATATACAACGCTTGGAATTGCTTGAACGTCGAAAACCGCTGGTTGACCTGCGGCCACCTCTGCGGCCACCTTCCCCTCATGGGTGGCTTTGTGAGCAAGCATTGGATTACCTGTGATATCACCTATGGCATAAATATTTTCCACAGTTGTACGCTGGTATTCATTAACAGGGATAAAGCCGTTCTCATCAACAACAATGTCGGTGTTTTCTATTTTCAGTAAATCTGTGTTTGGTTTTCTACCCACGGCCACTAGAACCTTATCAAATTCCTTGCATAGGGTCTCATCCTTATTTTCGATAGTTACAAGCAATGTGTCGTTATCATTATCAGTAATGTTAATTACTTTAGAGGACAAAATAATATCATCGAATTGTTTCGATAGTTTTTGGTATAATGGTTTTACAATATCCTTATCAACNCCGGGAATAAGCGTTGGCAGAAACTCAACCACAGTAACATTGGACCCAAGCACTGCATAAACCTGTCCTAGTTCGAGACCAATGATACCGCCGCCTATTACAAGCAGTGTGTCTGGAATGTTTNTCAATTCAAGCGCTGTTTTTGAAGTTAAAATATTCGGATTGTTTTTGGGGGTGCCAGGAAGCATAAGTGCTCTGGACCCAGCAGCGATAACACAGTTATCAAAAATAATTTTTTCGGTGCCATTTTCGGTTTTGATAGATAGTTCTGAATTTGATAAAAATGAAGCCGTACCTTTAATTGTATTTACGTTTCTTGCTTTTGCCATTTGCGCAATACTTTTATTTAGGCGGGCTATGATCTTATCTTTATGGTCNCGGACTTGGTTNATATCTATTTCAGGTTTCCCAAAGCGGATACCCATCTTTGAGAGACGATCTACTTCTGATATCACTTTAGCAATATGTAGTAGTGCTTTTGATGGAATACAGCCCCGGTTTAGACAAACGCCCCCTAGGACTGGATCTTTATCAACCAAAGTAACCTTTTTACCCAGATCTGCTGCTCTGAAAGCTGCTGTATAACCGCCAGGGCCAGCACCAATAACAACAATTTCTTCGTATTTTTTTTTTGGCATGTCGCCTATATCAATTATTGAAGCTTGATAGGTTGCCTAAAACTGTACTAAGCTCAGACATAAATGCAGCCCCAGCGACACCGTCAATGACCCGGTGATCATATGAAAGGGANAGCGGGAGAATTAGTCTTGATTCAAATTTATTTCCATTTTTAATTTGTTTATAATCGNTCCTAGAAACGCCNAATATTGCTACTTCTGGANAGTTGATGATTGGTGTAAAAAAAGTACCGCCTATTCCACCAAGATTTGAAATTGTAAACGTACCACCCTTCATTTCGTCTGGTTTAAGTTTTTTATTTCTAGCGCGATCACTTACATCCATTAACTCCTTAGAAATATCTACAATACTTTTCTGGTCTACGTCTCTAATAACAGGAACCAATAGACCGGCCGGTGTGTCCACAGCCACACCAATATGAAAATATTTTTTAATAACAATGTTTTCGCCAGTATGATCTAATGAACTATTAAATAAAGGAAATGCTTTTAACGCAGAAACGGTGGCTTTCATTAAAAACGGCAGCATAGTGATTTTTATTCCGTTTTTCTTATGTTCTTCTTTAAGCTTTTTTCGTAAGACTTCCAACGAAGTGATATCCGCTTCATCAAATTGCGTAACGTGAGGTATTGATTGCCAAGCCTGCCGCAGCCGCTGTCCGGTAATGCGCTTAATTTTTGTAAGTTTTTGAACTTCTACTGTACCCCATATTGAAAAATCTATTTCTCCTGCAATTGGTTCTATTCCGCCCCCCGAAGTTGACATTTGGAATTTTATATAACCATGAAGATCTTCCTTTGTAATACGTCCTTTATGTCCTGAACCATTTATAAACTGTAGGTTAATGCCTAATTCACGTGACAGGCGTCTTACGCCTGGGCTGGCATAAACACCCTCTTTCTTTATGTCTTCTTTGATTGGGGTAAGAATGATTTCTTGATGTCTAATTTTCGCGGGTTTTTCATCTAGGACCGTACCCTCTTTAGTTTTAGGATCAGCCTTTACCTGCGTCTCTTCATCACTAGACAGCTCCACTTTTATCAACAAATCTCCGCTTTTTACCTCTGCTCCAGGTTCGGTTGAAACATCTTTAACTACCCCGCTGACCTCCGCGGGTATCTCCATGGTTGCTTTGTCAGATTCAAGAACCAAAATTGTATCTTCTGGTTTAATTACGTCGCCCAGCGAAACAGATATTTCGCTGACCACAGCGGTTTCAATTCCCTCCCCAAGGTGTGGTAATAAAATGTCTTTAATTGTGCTCATTTGTTATACTGTAATGGGACTCGGTTTTTCTGGATCTATATTATATTTTTCTATCGCTTTTTCCGCTTTTGATATATCCACCTTGCCCTCTATTGCCAAGGCTCTTATTGCTGCAAGAGTGATATAATATCTATCTATCTCGAAAAAGTGACGAAGATTTTCTCTAGTATCGCTACGCCCGAACCCATCAGTGCCCAATGCATAATATGGGCCGGGAACATATGGGCCAATCTGTTCAGAAAGCATTTTAACGTAGTCCGAAACTGCTACGGTTGGTACTCTATGTTTGCTTAAACATTTCTCCAAATGTGACTGCCGTTGTTTGCTTTCTGGGTGTATTAAATTCCAGCGCTCTGTTTCTTCTGCATCTCTACGCAACTCACTAAAACTGGTAACATTCCAGATACCAGGATCTATGTTCCAATCTCTCTTCAATAGGTCTGCAGCTGCAAGTGTTTCACCCATTAATGGACCACTACCAAGTAATCGTATGGTTGGGTTTTTAGTTGCTTTAATTTTATATAGACCCTTGATAATATCTTTACCTACAGCATCTGGCATAGGCGGGTGTATGTAATTCTCGTTTTCTACAGTTAAATAATATATGACATCATTTCCTTTTTCAAACATATCTTTAAGGCCATGATGCACAACTGTAGCAATTTCATAGCTATATGCTAAATCATATGCTTTAATGTTTGGAGTGGCTGCGGCAGCTAAATGACTATGCCCGTCCTGATGTTGTAAGCCCTCACCGTTTAGTGTTGTTCTACCTGCGGTACCGCCCACCAAAAAACCTCTGGTGCGCATATCGCCTGCCGCCCAAATAAAATCCCAAACGCGTTGAAAACCAAACATAGAATAATAAATATAAAATGGTATCATGTTAATACCGTGCATACTGTAACTTGTGCCCGCCGCCACAAAAGATGATATTGCACCTGCTTCGTTTATACCCTCCTCCAAAATTTGCCCATCGGTGGCCTCCTTATAATAAAGAAATTGTTTGGAATCAACGGGGTCATACAATTGACCTCCGTGGGCATAAATACCGAGCTGTCTGAATAAAGGATCCATACCAAACGTTCGTGCCTCATCTGGTATTATAGGAACAATATTTTTTCCAATAGTCTTATCTTTTGTTAGAATTGTGAGCATTCGAACGTAAGCCATTGTAGTTGAGATTTCCCGATCGCCTGAGCCATCCAACAGCTCCTGAAATAAGGATATATCCGGGATTTTTATAGTGGGACCCTGTCTACAACGATACGGTAAAAATCCGCCCAACTTCTTGCGCTGGTTTTTCATATATTTTATTTCATCGCTTTTATCGTCTGGTTTATAAAATGGAGTTGTGAATGCTTCAGCATTTGACAACGGTATATCAAAACGATCGCGAAATTGTAATAGTTCATCGTCGTTGAGTTTTTTTTGTTGATGGGTAATATTTCGGCCTTCACCAGCTTCTCCTAATCCATATCCTTTTATAGTTCGGGCTAGTATAACCGTAGGTTTTCCTTTGGTATTAACAGCCTCTGAATACGCAGCGAACACTTTAACCGGGTCGTGTCCACCAATTCGCATTTTACCAAGATCTTTGTCACTAATGTGCGCTACCATTTCTAATAGCTCTGGATATTTACCGTAAAAGTGTTCGCGAAGATATCCTCCGCCTTCGACAACATACTTCAGTAAATCACCGTCAACAACTTCTTCGGCGCGCCGTAAGAATAAATCCCCGTTTTTATGTTCAAGTAATTGATCAAAATCTGAACCCCAAATAACTTTTATTACATTCCAGCCGGCGCCACGAAAAGAACCCTCCAGCTCTTGTATTACTTTGCTATTTCCCCGCACCGGACCATCTAATCTTTGCAAATTGCAGTTGACGACAAAAATTAGATTATCAAGCTTTTCTCTTGATGCCAGTGTTAATCCGCATAGCGATTCTGGTTCATCCATTTCACCATCACCGAGAAAGGCCCATACTTTGCGACCCGTGTCTTCCATCAAGCCGCGGTCAATTAAATAATTCATGAACCTAGCCTGATAAANAGCCAATAATGAACCCAGGCCCATTGATACTGTGGCAAATTGCCAAAAATCTGGCATCAACCAAGGATGGGGATATGAGGACAAGCCTCCCTTTGGCGAAAGCTCACGGCGAAAGTTGTGGAGCTTTTCTTCATCTATTCGGCCTTCTAAAAAAGCACGTGCATACACGCCGGGTGAGGCGTGTCCTTGAAAAAAAACTAAATCACTACCCTGTGGGTGGTCTGGACCTTTAAAAAAATGGTTGAATCCTATTTCATATAAATTGGCGGCAGATGCATAAGTTGATATATGTCCACCTATGCCAGGCGTGTCCTTGTTTGCATTTACTACCATGGCCATGGCGTTCCATCTAATAATCGATTTTATTTTTCTTTCGATCTCTCTATTTCCTAGAAATTCAGGCTCCTGAATTGGAATAATAGTATTTACAAAGGGGGTGTTAGCATTAAACGGTAAGCGCGCTCCGCGTTTAGAGGCATAATCCACTAGTTTTTCTAATAGATAACTTGTCCGTTCGTACCCGTGCCTATTAAGCTCGTCCTCAAGAGCCTCTATCCACTCTTGCGTTTCTTGTGGATCAATATCTTTTCTACTTGGGGGAGCCATGGCCTATAAATTAATGCCTTTATGTTAATGTTATAATAAGGAAGATATCATGTATGATTGGCTGTCAAATTTCAATTTCTTTCCAATCATCTCTTTGTACCTTCCAAACCATTGCTACTGCAAAAAGAGTAATGTAGGAACCAAAAAATATCCACGGGGCTAGAAAACCGTACCCAAAAACCACACCGAAAAAATAACTGCCTGGTAAGAAAAAACACCAAACCAAAAAGCTTTCTACAAGGCTCGGAAAAAGCGTGTTTCCAGCGCCTGACAGCGCAAACCAAAGCGTCATGCCAATCGCATCTATAAACTGAACAAACCCCGCTAGCCTTAAACCCATAACCCCCATTTCATTAACGCCAGTTTCACTTGTAAATAATTGAATAATTTGCTCAGGAAAGACAATAAAAACAATTCCAACAGAGCCCATTACAAGCAGGCTCAATCTCGCGCTTTCGTGAATGCTGATTTCGGACTTATCTGGTAGTTTTTCACCCAAATACTTGCCTACTAGTGTGGCGCAAGCTTGACCAATTCCCGCGGCCGGCATAAACGATGTTTGCAAGATTGTAAATACTATTTCTGTAGCCGCCAGCTCTATAACACCAATAATACCAACAATTTTATAGAAGACAACATACCCCGTCATGGTTACTACTTCCTGAATTCCTTGAGGTAGGGTCAATTTAATTTGTCGTACTAGTGTTTGCGCGTCTAGGTGCGTTGAAAATATGTTAAAACGTGTTTTTATTTCTTTTTTGAATAGCATTATAAAATAACAGCCCAGCATAAAGGCAGAGGCAATAACGGTTGCAATTGCGGCGCCGCGCACTCCCAGTGCGGGAAAATCAAACCAGGTCCACAATATACCAATCCATGGTATGCCCAGATCTTGGAAGAATTTTAAAACACCATCAGATCCATATATTAAACCAGCATTTAAATAAATGTTGATCATGTTTGCTGTTATAGTTACCTGCATGTGGATTTTTGTTCTTTCTACGCCTGAAAAAAACCCCTGGAACACAAAACAGGGTATGGCAAACACAACACTTAAAAAGGCAACGGAAACATAATCTACGGCCAGGTTTACTATTGTTGGTTCGTTTAACACAAGACTGATAATCAAATCTGCGTTGAAAAACCCAATTATTGATACAGGAACAGCAAACACCACGGCTAATAGTTGACCGTTGCGCATGGCGACACCGCATTCATGATACCGCTTTTGTCCCAAGCGACGAGATGAAACAGTTTGGGTTGCTGTCCGCAGTCCTATGCCAAAACTTATTGCCGTCCACACAACCATTGACCCCATACCTGTGGCCGCTAAGGCTTGGGCCCCTAAATGCCCTACCATCATTACATCCACGACGTTCATTAGTGAGCGGCTTATGTTACTTAATATTATTGGTAGCGCCAGCTTCCTAACTTCCACAGATATATGTTCATCGCGCTGGGCTGGCAAGGTACGCAACCTGAAAGCCATATTATTTACAGGTTGGTTATGTTTATACGATGGTCAGATAAGAATCTGTTTGTTTTACTGCACACCGGCGCATTAGTCTCAACGCTGACTTTGACCGCTGGTAAAACGGCATTAATACGTTTGGCCTGTTCTAGTATTCGCAGACCATCCTTCATAATAATCCTGCTTTTTCGGTTAATAATGATTGCAATATGGTTGGTTGGGCCATGACTCAAAACGACACCTTTATTTAGTGAAAATTTATTGGGGTCTATATAATGGTCGTGTCTTTTCATCTGTCCGGTGCTTTTGAAGACACCTTTTAATCAACGAGCCTTTTGTAAATAATCTCCCTCAAACTACCTGAATTCATAGTAAAAATTGTTTGGCCAGGTCAACGCGATTTAAACCTATTCCTTTTATATTATAACCAATATAATGAAAAACGGGGGCCACAAGACCCACTGCTTCACTCCAAATTATTTTGCTGTTTAGCGCTGCTTCTTTAAAACGTTTTGGTCCGACGGTGTGTACTATCTTGGCTGCTTTGTGTGGGTATGTTTTATACATATACGTCATGTCTGGAAACTGGGGATATTTGTCATAAGGGGTCATGCCAATTAAGTAGTTTTCACCTGATCTATTCACGTGCCCACAAATGTTCACTTTTGTCTTTTCGCTCTTAATACGATCCATAATTACAATATTTCTGTTCTGTACCAATGTTTTTATAGTATGAATGTTTTTTGGGTTACAGTTGTCTGGCGACAGTTTTTTAGGCCAAATAATCAAATTATCATTCATTATACCAAAAACATGGCTTGCCAGCTTTTTGGATACCCCAACCTCCAGCCCCCAAGCTCTAGGCCCCGCACATAAATAATATGATTCAGTGGTTTTTTTGATCATTCTTCTCTGGGCCCAAACAATGCCGTGCCCAGCCTTACCATTGTGCTTCCCTGGAAGATTCCTAATTCGAAATCATTGCTCATCCCCATTGATAAAACAGTTAGTTTTTTCTCTTGATCGACCTGCCTATTAATGCTCTCTTTGATTTTCCGGAGCAATGAAAAGGCGTTGCTTGTGCTTTCCTTTTCTTGTGATACCGGTCCAATAGTCATCAGTCCTCCTACAACTATTTCATCTAGGGTCATGCACTCTAACAGGTCTTGGTCGTTGTTTGGGTCAAAGCCGAACTTTGTTTTGTCTCCGCTAGTATTAATCTCTAATAATACAGATAATGAATCTGTTGTATATTTTAATTTGTTAGACAATTGTTTAGCAATACGCAGGCTATCTACAGAATCGATAGTATCGAAAATACGGAGAGCTTTGTTGATTTTATTAGTTTGCAGGTGGCCAATCATTCTCCTCTTGTATACCAGCTTGGTCTCTACGGCACTAAACTTTTTACCTGCCTCTTGCACGCGATTCTCGCCAATATCAACAATGCCGTTGTGAATGCACGTTTCAATGGTTTCCGGGTTTCGTGATTTTGTGGCGGCGACAATGGTGATGCTGTCGCCACGGTTGCACTGTTTTAGCGCAGAGTCAATTTTCTCTTTAACCCGACTGATTCTATCAAGCAGATTCACACTTCATCGTTTTCACTGTTCTCTTGTTCGCCTGTTTCGTTTCCTCTGTTGGGAATTTCTTTGCTTTCGTCCTCGCGCCCGGTTTCTGTTTTGTTATAATTATCCCTAGGGTCGTCTTCGTTTATAACTCGGGAAATTGAAGAAATTTTCGATCCATCATCAAGCTTAACTAGCTTAACGCCTTGGGTTACACGACCTATTGTTCTTATTTGAGATACGGGCTGGCGCATAAGCACCCCTTTATCTGTAATTACAATTAGATCGTCTGCATCCACCACTTCCATTATGGAAACCATTTTTCCTGTTTTTTCAGTAACGCGCATTGTCATTACGCCTTTACCTCCCCTCGTTTGGGTTCTATACTGAATCACATCAGTACGTTTACCTAACCCCTTTTCAGTCGCAACCAAGATTGTTCCTTCCCTTTTCACAACCAGCATAGCAATAACGCTATCTTCTTTAGACCCAAGTCTGATGCCTATTACTCCCATTGTTTTTCTTCCGGTAGAACGTATGTTTTTTTCAGAAAAGCGTATCGACTTTCCTTCACGTGTACCTAGTAAGATGTCGTTTTCACCATTGGTAATTCGTGCTTCAATTAAAGTGTCACCCTCTCGGATTTCAATTGCATATATTCCGCCTTTTCGCGGCTTACTGTAGGCTGATAACGATGTCTTTTTGACAAGGCCGTTCCTAGTAGCCATAACGATATAGTGCTGATCGTCAAAATCCTTTACACTGACAAACGCTTCAACTTTTTCTCCGGGCTCACAGCCAATAAGATTTACAATTGCTCTACCTCGCGTTGCACGCCCTCCTTGTGGAATATCATACACTTTTAACCAATAGCATTTTCCGCGATCTGTAAAAAACAGCATGTAGTTATGGGTGTTGGCGATGAACAGGTGCTCTACAAAGTCTTTTTCCTTGCTTGCGGCACCCTGAACGCCNCGCCCGCCACGGCGTTGGGTACGATATGTGTTCAGAGCGGTCCGTTTTATATATCCTTCGTGTGTAATAGTTAATACCACTTCTTCCTCAGCAATAATGTCCTCCATTGAAAAGTCGCTATTAACCGGGATGATTTCTGTGCGCCGCGGGTCACCGTATTGTTCTTTCATTTCTAGAAGTTCTGTCTTAATAATTGACATTCTTTGACCGTGACTTTCAAGAATACTTTTTAAGTGGGACATAAGTTTAATTACCTCTTTATATTCATCAACAACCTTGCCTACCTCAAGGCCGGTAAGTCTTTGCAGGCGCATGTCCAGAATCGCCTGTGACTGTTTTTCAGAGAGACTGAAGTTGTTCATTAGGCCTTCCTTGGCGATTAAAGGATCCTTACTTGCCCGTATGATCTTTATAACTTCGTCAATATTGTCTAGGGCAATTTTTAAACCCTCTAAAATGTGGGCCCGCTCCTCGGCCCTATTTAAATCAAACTTGGTACGACGAACAACAATTTCATGGCGGAAATCAATAAAATGATTCAACGCTTCTTTTAAAGGCATTATTTTGGGCACACCTCCAACCAGCGCCAGCAAAATGATACCAAAAGTGTCTTGCAGTTGTGTATGTTTATATAACTGGTTCAATATAACTTCTGGCACAGCGTCTCTTTTTGATTCTATAACCACCCGAATACCATCCCTATCTGATTCGTCACGCAGCTCTGTAATTCCCTGTATTCTTTTATTCCGCGCTAAGTCTGCTATCTTTTCAATCAAATTTGCCTTATTTACCTGGTAAGGGATTTCCGTTATCACAATATTATCTTTACCGCTTTTTGTTGTTTCGATGTGTGCCCGGGCACGCATTTTTATTTTTCCCCGACCGGTCTCATAGGCTTGGGTCAAGCCATCCAGGCCCAAGATCAAACCGGCTGTTGGAAAGTCGGGCCCCTTTATATATTTCATTAAGTCTACTGTTGTAATGTCCTCAGTATCAATAAGCGCCACAACTCCGTTAATTATTTCATTCATATTATGTGGCGGTATCTTGGTGGCCATACCAACAGCAATTCCTTCTGATCCATTAATTAACAATGTCGGGACAGTTGCCGGCAGCACGGTTGGTTCAGTTAGCGTTTCATCAAAGTTTGGTTGTAAATCCACTGTATCTTTGTCTAGGTCTTTGAGCATTTCTCCAGAAAGTTTTGTCATTCGTGATTCCGTGTAACGCATGGCAGCGGCATTGTCTCCATCTACAGAACCAAAGTTCCCCTGACCATCGATAAGCTCATGGCGCATTGAGAAACTTTGAGCCATGCGCACTAGGGCGTCATATATAGACTTATCGCCATGTGGGTGGTATTTACCCATAACATCGCCCACAATACGNGCCGACTTCTTATAGGGTCGATTCCAGTGGGACCCAAGCTCATTCATTCCATAAAGAATCCTTCTATGGATGGGTTTTAAACCGTCTCTAACGTCTGGAAGCGCCCTAGACACAATCACAGACATTGAATAATTAAGATAGCTTTCACGCATTTCATCAACTATATCACGAGGCAGGGTATTGTCTCTATTATAATCAACCATTAATGCTTCCTTTGATTTTAAACGTCAAGATTAACAACAAACTTAGCGTTTTTACCGATGAAGGCCCGGCGGGCCTCAACGTCATTCCCCATTAAGTTTTGAAATGTTTTTGCTGCTTCAAACGCGTCTTCNACAGTTACCTGAAGTAGGGTGCGCCGTTCAGGGTCCATTGTTGTTTCCCACAACTGTTCTGGGTTCATTTCGCCCAAACCCTTATAGCGCTGAATATTAATTTTGGTATTTTTATTATCTCTTTTCATTCGCTCAACCGTAAGNTTTCTTTCGTTGTCATCATAGGCGTAAGCATCCTTTTTTCCCTGGGTCACCCGGTAAAGCGGGGGCTGGGCTAGATATAAATAGCCACCATCAATAATTTCTTTCATTTTACGATAGAAAAATGTCAGCAGTAAGGTACGTATGTGGGAACCATCTACATCTGCGTCTGTCATTATAATAACTTTGTGGTAGCGTAACTTTTTTATATCAAAATCACCTGCGAATTTTTCTCCCGTTTCATCATCCGCTCCCCCAAAACCAGTTCCTAGTGCCGTTATCATTGATTGTACTTCATTGTTTGAAAGGAGCTTGTCAATGCGCGCTTTTTCTGAATTAATAACCTTTCCTCTAAGTGGTAATATCGCTTGTGTCCGGCGGTCTCTACCTTGTTTTGCCGAGCCGCCTGCAGAGTCTCCTTCTACCAAATAAAGCTCACAAAACGCTGGATCTCGATTGGAACAGTCGGCCAATTTCCCCGGAAGACCTGACCCCCCTAGAGCACTTTTTCTACGGATAAGTTCACGCGCTTTTCTAGCCGCCGACCTACTTCGCGCGGCCAAGAGCGCTTTTTCAATTATACGCCTACCAATAGATGGGTTTTGTTCTAAAAATTCCAAAATGCCCTCATAAACCACCCTATCAACAACCCCTTTCACNTCACTGTTTCCTAGTTTTGTCTTGGTTTGACCTTCAAACTGCGGCTCAGCGACCTTTACACTTATAATTGCTGTAAGACCCTCACGAAAATCTTCACCGCTAAGCGTAATTTTTTCGTTTTTATTCGCTTTTATTAGGTTGTTCTTGGCAGCATNATTATTCATAGACCTGGTTAGGGCTGACCGAAAACCAGAAAGATGGGTTCCTCCCTCAATAGTGTTAATGTTATTAACAAACGTTAGGATATTGTCGTTGTAGGTGCTGCTATAACGCAACGCAACATCTACAGGAACAGCAGTGTCTTCTTTGTTTACAGTAACTATTTTATTATGCAGGGGATTGTTGTTTTCATCCAGGTGTTTTACAAAATCACTTAAGCCCCCCTTAAACATGAAAGTGTCTGATACCGGCTCATCCGAACGCTCATCCTTGATAATCATCTCCAGCCGGCGGTTTAAATAAGCCAGTTCCCTTAGTCGTTCTGATATAATATTATATTCAAATATGGTTTCATTAAAAATATTACCATCGGGAAGAAAACAAACTTTAGTACCTGATCTTTTTGTTGTGCCTGTTTCTTTTAGTTTGTTTTGTGTGACACCAATCTTAAAATCCTGCTTATACTTTTTACCATCTCTTTTGACCTCCACCCACAGCCATTCAGACAGTGCATTTACAACAGACACCCCAATGCCATGAAGTCCACCAGAAACCTTATAACTATCTTTGTCAAATTTTGCACCCGCATGTAGAACGGTCATAACCACCTCAACGGCTGGTTTGTTTTCTTCCTTGTGAATACCCACCGGTATACCGCGCCCGTTATCCTCAACGGTCACAGATCCGTCAACATTAAACGTAACTATTATTTTTGTACAGTGACCGGCAAGGGCTTCGTCAATCGAGTTGTCGACAACCTCATAGATAAGGTGATGCAGTCCGCGCTTTCCAACATCGCCAATATACATGGCCGGCCGTTTGCGGACCGCCTCTAGCCCCTCAAGTACTTTAATGCTCTCTGCGCTATAGGTTTTTGT
>JGI26063J44948_1000125_pt1 | contig 17704 bp, 13 predicted proteins | sample MarorgKNORR_S2LV_4_FD_44948 | JGI IMG/M metagenome (IMG submission 44948) | reverse complement strand
CGGTGGTAACACCTGCAGCGATGCTCATGATGGTCTGCTCAGGTCGAAACCGAGAGGCAATCGAAGCCAGCAGATTCGGGAAGGCCTGTGGCTTGGCGGCGAGCACGACCAAGTCAGCGAAATCCATGACCTCGGACGAATCCGAAGCCGACCTGACACCGAGATCGTCAACCAGTTCAGCGACCTTCTTCTCATCGAGGTCTGAGACTATCACATTCTGGCCAGAAGTCAGACCTCGCGCAAGAATACCACGCACCAGCGCGCCACCCATGTTCCCCACACCGATGACACCGACACGCAACTCGCCTCCCTGCTCCATGGGCTCGTCGGCCAGCGCGTCATATTTCACCCTCACCCGCCCGCACGACAACAATGCAACCGCTCAAATACCGAACGCCGGACGGCGAGTCGGTCAGAAGCATGGACATGGAGCGTCACGACTTCCAACTCGACGAACTGGTCGAGCGAATCAAGGAGAATGATCACCGTCTGATCGCTCTGCAGGTTCCCGAGGGCTTGAAGATGCAAGCCCTTGAAATGATGGATAAAATCGAAGGTGATTCCGAGGCAAAGGTGATTCTGGCCGCAGACCCGTGTTATGGCGCCTGTGACTTGGTGCACGACAAGATGCGCATGATGGGCGTTGAGTTGGTCGCTCACATGGGCCACAGCCAGATGAACATCGACTCCGGCATGCCAACCCACTTCATCCCTGTGACCTACGATGGAGACCCCGAAATCGACCCCGTTCTACCGATTCTCGCGCGTCACAAGGCGATTGCGGACGCTCGCGTCGTCGAGGCAGAATCCCCTATCGACCTGACGAATGAAGAAGCGCGCGAGCGTTTTCTCGACGCGGTGGGCCGCGTCGCACCCCTCACTGGAACAAAATTGGGATTGGTCGGCTCGATTCAGCATCTGCACCTTCTAGAGGATTACAAGTTGCGTTTGGAATCGGCCGGATTTGCAGTGACGATCCCCGTCGGCGGAGCTCGTTTGACCTTCCCTGGGCAGGTTCTGGGCTGCAATTATTCGGGCGATGACCCGTCGATCGGCCACTATCTCTTCCTCGGTTCGGGCGACTTCCACCCGATTGGCCTAGTCATGCACACCGGCAAACCCCTCGCTTTACTCGACCCCTACAACGGCGAAGCGGGCGAGATGTCGTTCGAGCGGATCGAGCGAATTCTGCGTCAACGAATGGGGCTTATCTTCAGCGTCGATGACGCGAAGATTTTTGGAATTCTGATTGGCGAGAAGCCGGGTCAGATGCGTCGCAATCTTGCTATTCGTTGTAAGCGGCTGCTCGAGAAACATGGCAAGAAGGGCTACCTTCTGGCCCTCGACCACGTCGGTCCAGAGTTGATTGATTTCTATCCAGTCGATGCTTTCGTCAATACCGCCTGCCCGCGCATCGCCATCGATGATGCGGTGAAGTATGCCAAGCCATTGATTACGCCTTTCGAGTTGGAGGTCGCACTGGGCGAGAAGCAGTGGGAGACCGGCTACCAATTCGACGAAATCCCCTAATCTTCCTCGCGCGCGCGTCTACACATACGCGTGTATGCGCGCACGCTGCAGCAAATATCTCTAATAACGGTGAGAGCACGAATGCAATGAATGGCAGGATACATCGACCGCATCGGAGCGGGCAAAGTACTACTCGACAGGGGTCCCCTGTCGTACGACTGGATCCCTCCTGCTCTCATCGGTCGTGACGATGAACTCGCCGACATGGCTGCGATCTTCTCTCAGATGGAGAATCATGACACCAGTTGCCAAGCAGTGATCCTCGGGCCGGTCGGCTCGGGCAAGACCGTCCTGACCCAGCGTTTCGGCGACGACATCAGACAGCATCTCGAAGGTCGTCGACACATCATCTTCGCCCACGTCAATTGCCGGAATCACCCCACGGGCTCGCAGGTTCTGCAGCAGATCGCCCTCGCACTCGACCCTGGCCATCCCGAGCGCGGTTTCAGCTCCGGTGAGATTATCCAATCGATTCGTCGCAACCTGAGCACTCACAACGCTCACCTGCTGCTCATCCTCGACGAGGTCGATGTCCTGATTCTCAGAGACTCCTCGGACCTGATCTACAAATTGCTGCGCATCGACGAGGGGCAGGAATGGTCCGGCTCTCTCTCATTGATTCTGGTCAGTCAGAACCTGACTCTGCTGAAACTCTTCGAGCCGGCCATCATCTCGCGGCTCGGCCAATCAAATGTCATCGAACTCGCAGCCTACGACGAAGTGACCCTGACCGGCATCGCGCGCCAGCGCGCTGATGTCGCCTGCAGAACAGGATCTGTCGGCGACGAGACTCTCGCCAAGATCGGCCGTTTCTCTGGCGAGAGCGGCGATGCACGCCACGCCATCGAGTTGCTCGACGCGGCCATCCGTCGGGCCGAGAAAGCCGGCCGCGGCGACGTCCTGCCAGAAGACGTGCGAGTCAGCACACTGCGCCAGGCAGCCTTCGAGCCGAGTCAGATCGACGTCCTCTCGAAGCACCAGAAACTGGTCTTGCTGGGAATCTGTCGCCGCCTCAAGAAGGCCGACCATATCTCGAGTGGCGACGCGCAGAAACTGTACAATCTCGTCTGCGAGGAATTCGGCTTCAAAGCACGCAGTTACACCACCTTCTGGAAGCACCTGAAAGCACTGGAGGTCGAAGGCCTCATCGATACTCGAACCACCAAGGCCAACGTCGGACGCGGCCGAACAAGACACATCACCATGACGAATACCCTGCCAGCGAGCCTCGAGAGCAGAATCGAAAGAGAGATGCTGCGCGGCTGAACACTCACCGTAGGTGATTCCGAACCGCTCTTATAGNNGGCGTATGTCGCATGNGCCGTTCAGGTGATGTCATGGCAGGTAAGGAACAGGGCTTCAAAGCGGTGATCAACGACACCAACCCCAAGTCGAACGGACGTTCGTATTCAACGGATATCACAGGTTCGAACTACAACCATTTCCTCGGCAAGAGCATCGGTGACGCAGTAGACGGCATGTTCATCGGAGAGGGCGATCAGAGTCTTTCTGGCTACAAATTGCAAATTACTGGTGGCTCGGATGTCACCGGTCGCCCAATGCGACCTGACCTCGATGGAAGCGGTGTGAAATCGGTTCTCGTCTCGCCTGGAGTCGGCTACAAAGGCAAGCGCTACGTGAAGAAGAACGCGCAAGTCTATCGCTACAAGTATCAAGGCATCCGCAGGCGTCGAAACCTGCGTGGAAACGTCATCAGTCAGGATACCCGCCAGATNAATCTGAAGGTCGTAGAGGCGGGGAANCGCTCCCTGCCCGTACTCTTCGGTCTCGAGGAAGAGGCCGCTGCCGAAACGCCCTCCGATGAAGAGGAGTGAAGCGGCAGGAGTTGATGAGTCTGACAAGTCAGCTCCCTCGTCAACCCGAAGTCAACATCGGCATGGTCGGTCACGTCGACCACGGCAAAACCACTCTCACACGTGCTCTCTCGGGCGTCTGGACCGACACCCACTCAGAAGAAAGGAAGCGCGGAATCAGCATCAAACTCGGCTATGCCGACACCGCCTTCTACAAGACGAAGAAGGGCGAATTCTACCCTAAGGACAAGCATCCTGCTGGCAAGGANAACGAGCCTAAGGAATTGCTTCGAGTCGTCTCTTTCGTCGATGCTCCAGGTCACGAGACGCTGATGGCGGTAATGATCTCAGGCTCGTCGATAATGGACGGAGCTCTGTTGTTGATTTCTGCTACCGAGAAATGTCCNCAGCCACAGACTCGTGAGCACCTGGCTGCGTTGCANATCGCAGGGATTTCGAATGTCGTCGTGGTGCAGAACAAGATCGATCTGGTGACACGCGAACGGGCTGTAGATTCTTGGAACGAGATCAAAGAATTCGTCGCGGGCACTGTCGCTGATGGGGCCCCGATCATCCCGATCTCGGCTCATCACGATGTCAATCTCGATGTTCTGATTCAGGCGATTGAGGAGACGATTCCCACCCCTGACCATGGCAAGGAGGCGCAGGCGCTGATGTATGTGGCGCGCTCCTTCGATGTCAACCGACCCGGTACGCGGCCGGCGAAGTTGCAGGGTGGAATCATAGGTGGCTCGGTGGTGAAGGGAAAATTCACTGTCGGAGATTCGATTCTGATTGCGCCGGGCCGAAGAATCACTGCGGGCAACAAGACTCGATGGGAACCGATCGAGACCACCATCGAGAGCGTTCAGGGTGGCGGTTTGTCGCTTGAGTCCATCCATGCAGGTGGGCTTTGTGGAATCGCTACGCCGATGGACCCCGTCGTCACCAAGGCTGACGATTTGTCCGGACAGGTGATGGCTCGAATCGGTGAATTGCCGCCTATCTGGGAGGAGTTCAATCTAGACTTGGATCTGCTTGAGAACATGGTCACGAGTGGCGAGGACAATCCCGAGAAGGTTCGTCCTCTGCAACCTAATGAGATGCTGATGGTCAATTCGGCAACTGCTACGAGTGTCGGTCAAGTCAGCGCGATCAAGGCGAAAAAGGCGACACTACGCCTCCGGTTACCTATCTGCGCGCCCGCGGGAAGTCGCATCACACTCTCCCGCCGTGTCGGTACGCGCTGGCGGCTGATTGGTCACGGCACCATCACGGGGTGAGCCGTTGAGCAGCGTCCTTGTCGACGCCTGCGGGTGGATCGCTCTGGTCGATGCTCGGATGAATCTCGATTCGGCGATGGCTGAAGTCGCTGGTGCGCCGAGGCTCATCGTCCTCGATGCGGTTCAGGCTGAACTCGACAGAGTCGCGGGCCAGCGCGGTGGGATGTTACTCGATCTGTTGGCGAGGCGCTCGGAATCGATGGCTGATCTCGATGGCCTCAGGCATTCGGATGACATGCTGGTCGAATTGTCTGGCTCGAATGGCTGGCCGGTTCTGACCGTCGACCGCCGTCTCAAGGAGAGATTGATCGGTGCTGGTGGCTCGTACATCGAGGTCACGGCGCAACGGATTCTACGGCACGTCCAGAGTTGATTCGGGAACGTGAAAATCTTCTCATTGTGGAGATGATTGGCCACTTAATGCATTGGCGGAAATCAAGGCAGAGTGAATAATCGGTCATCGCCATGACCGTCCATGAATCCGATGCGCACGGCTGCGTCTATCCAGGCGTGCGCATAATTGATTGCACCAAAGGCTCGAACGAGGTCGCCTTGTTCGAGGAAATGGCGCGCATCGGCGGTGTAATCATCACACATCCGCATCATCGAGTTGAGGCGAGCAGCATCCTCGACATTATTGGTCTGTGGTGTCGCTTTTGCCCGCGCAGAGGCTGTCATAGCGAGGTACTGCTCGACTTTCTCGCGCGTGATCGTGGTTCCTTCATCAGTCATCACGCGACCCCCTTCGGGGCTCCGCTAAAGTGCTGACTGGTGGCTGTGCTGAGTTTGAAGAATCGGGTGCGGCCCTGCTTGCGGACGGATAGCAAGCCCTTGCGCCTCATCCCATTGTAGATTTGTGAGAGGCGCGAGCGACCCACTTCCAGCCGCGCCTGCAATTCTTGATCGGACGGCGAAACCTCGCGGCTCGCCGACGCAGTCAGAATCATCCTCTCGGCCTCGGTCAGGGTGTGCAGGCACATCGCATCGAATGGCTCATCGTCTTCCCAGACCGGTCCGAACGAGGTCGGAATGACAGGTGGTGCATCCATCGATGGTGCATCTGCTGAGGTCGTCAAACCCGCCGGAATGGTCGGAATGGTCGGCACCGTCTGCACCGTCGGAGAAATCGTCGGAGAAATCGTCGGCATTTCCGGAGCAAGTGTCGGCGGCGTCATTTCTTGCACCTCTGACTGAAACGGCACTTCAGTTTCAGGTTCACTTTCAATCTGCGATTCCGGCTTTTCGGCGACGAACCATTCGGTTTCAACCGCCTCCGCCCCGAGGCTGATAGTCGCCACCGGCGGAGGCGTGTATGCGCTTTCATCGGGCAGAGTCGTCTCGGATCCAGGCTCGACCACCCACAATGCATGGTCGGTGTGGTAGACGTGTTCATCCTCGATAGGCTGAATCGATCTGTCGATGCGCGCCTGGGATTCCTCTTCGATGACACTGTCAGGCGGCATCGAGCGAACCGCTGGTTTCTGGGCTCTGGGCATCAGACTTGGGTGCGATTGGGCGATGGTGACAGGGGTGTCATCAGGGGCTGTGGGCATGCGGTCGGAGGTGCGCATAGTGCGTTTGAGCAAGCTACCGAAATTTCCGCCTGAGAGATTCGGTCGTCCCGTCGGTTCGGTTCCTCCTTCCATGTAGAGGAATGCCTGATCGGTCTCGGTCCTCTCGTAAGTCTCCCCCTCATCGGCCGTTGACTCCGCCGGTTCCTCGGCAGAATGAGCCTGCACGACTTCGACTTCTCTCTCCGGCTCGGCCGCTGCTTCCGGCTCTTTCTCTGGTTCTGGCTCGGCTTCAGGTACAGGTGTCGGCTCAACCTCTGATGCGGGGGCAGATTCCTCTTCCTCACCCCAGATCTTCTCAGGCGAGCCGAAGCCTTCGTTCCAATCCGTATCAGCCGCTTCCTCTGGAATCTCCGCAGCCTCGTCTTCTACCTCACTGATCAGCTCATCGGCATCGTCCCAGAGGTCATCCGGGTCCTCATCGAGGTCTTCGTTGAGGTCTTCGTCTTCGATATCTGCTTCAGCCTCAGTTTCGACTATCGAGGGAGGTATGGCTTCGGGTTCTGCTTTGAATTCAGTTTCAGGTTCACTTTCACTGAGCGGTTCGCGGTCTTCGGGCTGTGCATGCCTCCAAGTCACCAATCTCTCGAGAGTGCCTCCTGCCATCGGATCGCGGCGTTCTTCGACGAGATCACGCAGTAATCGCACGACTCGTCGAGGGTTGCCGTCCGTGTTTTCGTGGATCGCTTTGAGCAGATTCGGCTTGATTATCCATTTCTGGTTGGCGAATTTGGAGATTCTATGGTTGGAAAGCGNTTGAATCTGCTTCTCGTTCAGATTCGACAGTCGCTGTGGTTCATCGAATAGATCGAGGACATCGTCGTTGAGGGATGAGAGTTGTGAGGGTGTGATGGCGACGACGACGAGCGCACGAAGCCTCTGCAGGAGAGGTGCGAGGCGGGCCAGTGTGGAGTTGAGGTCGATGTGAGAGGGGTAATCGAGGGCGATGAGCGGTAAAACTCCAGTCTCCTTGTCGAGGGTCTCGACCAATCGATCCGACACCAGCTGCATCGATGCCGCGACCTCGAAGCCTGCGATATGGACCGATATCTCGTGGATTATGCCCTGCGTCGGGTCCTCTGCTTCGGGCCAGAACTGCCCGATGTACGAGCGACGAGAAGTCTGAGATGCGAGGGTGTTGATGAAAGAGGTGCGGCCAGAGCCTCTCTGGCCGACGAGTAGAACCATCCTCGGTGTGTGTAGAATCAGGTACCCTCTCAACTTGCTGAGTAAGGGATCGCGCCCTACGAGGTGCTCTGCACGGGATGATTCGATAGGGCGCAGGTCGAAGGGATTGCCTCGCAATGGTGGCAGATCGAGGATCGTTGCAGAGCCTTCAGCCATTATCGACACTGCGCTTCACTGGGTACATAATGTTCACGTATTCTCACGCTTACAATAAGCCGATTTAACGCGTTTTCCCGATGTTTCGGGATTGTCGATTCAAGAATATACGGTCAGCACTTCGGTTCTATCAAACTGCCATTAACGCATTACTAACGCTTCGGTGATGCGTTAACAAAGCGTTAACGGCCCAATTAACGCTTTTTCCGGTGCAGATTCGCAGCCATATCGGCGTATTGACCCCCCCTTAAGTGGACGAAAAGAAGAATCTTGGAGCAGCACTCTCCTTTGCCGCTGCACAGATGAGAGGGAGGTGGAACCGCGAAGGGCTTAGAACCGGAGCGCTGTAGCGAGGCTCGGTGAATCAATGCCAGTGGACAACAGCCGATTGAAGGGATTCTACAAGCTCTCCATTCCCGAGCGTCGAGCCATGCTCGCTGAGCTGGCAGACCTGAGCGAGGAACAAGTCCAAGCCTGGGCAGATGCTGAACTCGACGAGGATGTCGCCGACCGGATGATNGAGAATGTCATCGGTCGATATTCACTGCCGATCGGAGTCGCGACGAACTTCATCATCGATGGCGAACATTACCTGATTCCCTTCGTCGTCGAGGAAGCCAGCGTCGTNGCTGCCGCCTCGAACATGGCGAAACGCTGCCANATCAATGGCGGATTCACCTCGAACAACACCGANCCNATCATGATTGGTCAAATCCAAGTCGTCGGATGCGAGGATCCGGATGCNTCTCAGGCAGCGATTCTCGCTGCGAAGGAGGAATTGATCCAAGCCTGCAACGATGTCGACCCGATTCTGGTCAAATTCGGCGGCGGCTGCAAGGATATCGAAACGAGAATACTCGAAACCGACTCTGGACCGATGGTGATTGTCCACATTCTCGTCGATTGTCGCGACGCGATGGGTGCTAATGCGGTCAATACCATGGCTGAATCCATAGCCAAGCGCGTCGAGAACCTCGCAGACGGCACAGTCATCTTGCGAATAATCAGCAACCTCGCNGTTCACCGCCTCGCGCGCGTCAGTGCCACCTTCACCCCTGAAGAGATGTCTGAGAGTGGTGATGATGGCGAGCGAGGCACCGAGATAATCAGCGGCGTGCTACAAGCCTACCATTTCGCCGCTGCAGACCCATTCCGAGCAACCACCCACAACAAGGGAATCATGAACGCCATNTCGCCAATCGCCATCGCCTGCGGACAGGATTGGCGAGCAATCGAATCCGGNGCTCACTCCTACGCGGCTCACGAGCGCCGCTATGGCTCCATGACTCACTGGGAGAAGGACGAAAATGGCAATCTCGTNGGCTCAATCGAGATTCCGATGGCCGTCGGCCTCGTCGGTGGTGCCATCCGCATCCACCCTGGCGCCCAAGCGAACGTTGCACTGCTCGGCATCACTTCAGCAGATCAACTAGCCAAGGTGATGGCAGCAGCGGGACTCGCCCAGAACCTCGGCGCTCTTCGAGCACTCGCGACAGTCGGCATCCAAGCCGGCCACATGAAACTCCACCTGCGCAACATGGCAGCCTCTGCCGGTGCCGCAACAGACGAGATCGAGGCTGTCGCAGCCATCGTCAGCGAGAGCGGTGAACGTATCACGATGGCAGCGGTGGAATCAGCCCTCAAACAGGTTCGCGGCGAGTGAGACCTCACTCTTCGGCATGAGCCGCTTCAAGTTCCAGCGACTCGATAGAAGGAGTCTCTGTGAACTCTTCGATGGTCATCTGTCCATCGGACAAGGATTCGGCCAACTGAGCGCTTGTCAGACCCGCTTTCGAGGCCTCTTCGCGGAACCAGGTCCGAACCTTGCGATAATGAATCTCAGGGCATCCGAAGTATTCTGCGAAGCGCCTCGTCGTCGTCAGCCGCCGCGTCAAGCCATCTCTGCGCCTGTCGATGAAACCAAAATGCGCCAAATCTCTGACATGATCGTAAGCGCGCTGCCCGAGCATGTCGACCAATTGCACCTGTGACATCGGTTGATGGTAGGCGATGAGTGCTGCGGCCGGCAACAAGCGCTGCGGAACTTCCGGCCGAACCGACTCAGGAAGATGATTCGAGAGAGTCGGCCTGACCTCGAATATCCACCGTCCAGAGACCTCGGTCAACTGTAATGCAGAATCGCGTCGGCGCCGAATCGTAGCCCGCAGATCGCTCAATGCGCCCCCGACCTCACCTCGCGTCCGCTTGGTCTGTTCCATCAGTTCGTCGACCGACATCGAGCGGCCGGCGCTGAACAGAATCGCTTCGAGAATCGTCGAAAGCGCTGCCTCGTCAGACATCTGCGAAGACCTCCGGCGGGGGGTTGAGCTCAAGGGTCAGTTGCTCGTAATCGGCACGCTCTGGGTGCAGATTTCGGAGTGTGATCTGTCCATTTCGGCCCTCTGCCTGGGTCAAATCCGCGTACCCTCGGTTGGTCAGGAAAAGTGCTGCCACCAAGGCTGTGACCTGTGCTTCAGCCTCCGCTTCTGGTGCCTCCATACCAGACTCGAGTGACTGGATTTTGAGGTGTTCAGCGATGGCTTTCAGGTCGACGGATCCATTGTCGGCGACCTGCCTCCGCCGCAGGGCCAGCCAGGTCCTGTGGATGTCATCGTCGAGGTCCTCGATGTGCAGGCTGCCGCTGAAGCGGGCGCGAGCGAGTGCGTTCTCTTTGCGGCGCTCCTTTGCGATCTGCTCGCGCAGGCGCTGGTCCTCAGAAATCTGCTTGGCGGTTTGCAGTCCCATCAGTAACTCGCCAAGAGTAACTGGGCGACTGCCATCTCTGTGGATTCTTCCTTGGAACATCGAGGGTAGGACGTCGTCGGCCGCTCCGGTGAGCACGCCGACGGAGAAGTTGTAGTCGTCTTCGTCAAATTCGGTTTCCCAACCACCAGCGTCGAAGTCGAGGAAATCGTCTTCGACATCGACCCAGGCTCTTTCTTGCCGGTCGATGAGGTCTGTTGATTGGTCTCGAAGTGTGTACCACGCCATGCGAATCAAGCGACCACAGGTAGGCAGGTCGATGTTGTCAGCGTCTTGGATACGCTCGTTGAACTGCTCGAGGAAGTAGGTGAGATTGACGTCCCAAGGGTCGAGATCCTTCGATCTGAACAATTGGAAGACAAGGGCGACCGAGCGGTCGAATGGGTCGAGGAGGAATTGATGTTCGGCCTCGTCAAGGCTCGCGAGTTCGACCAAGCGGTCGAGATAGCGACTGGTCTCGAGGTCGGTCTCGCCTTGCAATAACCGCGTGACGATGTCGTCGCGCATCGCGCTCACATCGAAGACGGTCATCGCTGTTCACTCCTCCATTTCGGGCGCTGCTTCCGCTTCGGCTTCGGCTTCCACTTCGACTCCATTGACCGGTTCGCTCGGGTCGACAGCGCTCTCGTCCTCAGTCAGTGGCGTCGCAGCCTCCTTCTCGGCGATGTCCTCGGTCCATTCCTCGGTGCGCTCGCGCAACGATTCGAGACCCTCGGTCGCTACTCAGCAGCAGCTTCGACGGCGTCGCATCGATGGTGAGAATCTCTTCGCCATCAGCAGCCACATCGGAGTCCTCCGCGTCATCTTCGGCGTCTTCGACGTCTTCATCGCCCTCAATTTCGAGCCGGCCCGCTCGGCCAATCCACCGAGACTCTGTGGCGTGCCGAGCGGCTCAGGAGTTTTCGGCATATCCTCGGGCTCGGGCAGCTCATCCATCTCGGCCTTGTCCGCAGCAGCCTCCTCGCGAGCCTTGGCCTCAGCCTCGAACTCATCACCAAGTTGCAGAGCAGCCGCCCGGTCGAAGTCAGCGATTCGGCGGCTGATACCATCACCAGCATGAGTGATGCCGATGTGATGGTCGGCCAGAGTCAGACTGACCTTACGCAGCGTCACCATGATGAATTGGGCGTTCTGGCTGCGCAATCGACAAAGTGTTGCAATGCGCTCAGCGTTGAACGGATCGAGGTTCTGGTCGACCTCATCGAGGTAGTAGAATGGACTCGGTTCGTAGTCTTGGATCGCAAAGACGAGGCCCAATGCGGCCATCGACTTCTCGCCCCCAGAGAGGTAGGAACGGCGAGTGTTCCGGCTCTTCCCAGGAGGTACGCAGGCCATTTCGAGACCACCTTCGAAGGGGTTCCGTGGGTTCTCCAGACGAAGCGTCCCCGTCCCGCCAGGTTGCAGAATCGCGTAGACGCGCTGGAAGTTCTTGTTGACGTGGTCGAATACTGCGAGCAGCCTCGTGCAGCGTTCATCCTCGAGCTGCTCGACAATGCTGACGAGCATCTCTTTGCGTTCTCTGAGGGTTTTTCCGTCGGTAACGAGGTCTGCGATTCGCTCGACTGTTCTGTCGTACTGCTCGATGGCGAGCATGTTGACGTCGCCGAGTTGGCCGAGGCGGCGGTCAAGGCCCTGCACCCTTTTCTCCGCCTCGGCCACTGTTGGCAGTTGAGTCTCTGGTGAAGGCACGGNGATTTCGAGTTCGGCGAGTTCTGCGCGAAGTTCGCCGACCGTGTCCTCCTTCTGTCGTATCTGTTCGGCGAGGCTCTCGAGCCGCGTCTGGATGTTCTCGCGCTGGCGTTCCAATTGATCGACAGCGGCGCGCAGACTGGCGCGCTCGTCGACTATCTCCTCGCGGCGCGTGTTGAGTTGTTGTTGCTCCTCATCGAATTGAGATGCTACCGATTTGAGTTCGTCGAGTTGCTCATCGGCTCGTGAGATGATTCCCTCGAGTTTCTCGATTGATTCTGCGGCCGCATCGATGATGCCCTGTTGGCGGTTTATCGCTCGAGTGAGGCCGGTTCTGCGCTCGGCGAGAACGCTCAGCCGCTCGGTGCCGCTGGAGATTTCCGCTTCCGAGCGCAGTTTGGTTCGCTCAGCCTCGGTGCGTGTGTCCTGGGCTGAGCGAAGGAGTTTGGAGAGATGGTCCGGCGTGTGATTCTGCAGGTCTTCGCCGGCCGCTCTGCGGGCTTCGACGGCGTCTTCGTAAGTCTTCTCGACGCTTGCTGCGCTCGCTTGTATCGTTTTGCACTCGGCCTCGATTCCCTCGAATTCCTTGCGGGCTTCGATGACTTTCCGGCCGACATCGTCAACCAGTTTCTGGGCGATTCCGACATCGGCCTTCCACTCGCGTACTTTGACCGAATGGTCACTGTCGTCGAGGCCGTTGATCTTGTTGCGTAGATCCTGCTGGTTGATTCGAAGTTCTTTCAGGGCTGCTTCGACGACTGAATAGATGAGGTTGGCATTCTCGACCGCACTCTCTAACTTCTCGTACCCCAATCCTCCTGCGCCGGCCCCGCCGAAATTGGGGCGGCTGCCTCTGTTGGAAGAGCCGCCAGTCATCGCACCGGTGGCTTCGACGATCGAGCCATCGAGCGTCACCATTCGCACGCCGCCCATATTGCGGCGTGCGACATCCATCGATTGGACGATGAGTGTGTTGCGGCAGGCGAAGCGGACTGCGGTTTCGATCTCTTCGTCGTAGTCGAGCAGGTCGTGAGCGAAGCCGATGATGCCAGGGTTTCGAGCGACCATGAGGGCTCGGCCTTGGGTTCTCGAAGCGCTGATCTTGTTGAGTGGGAGGAAGGTCGCTCGGCCGCCGCCATTGGCTCGCAGCCACTTGATGCAAGAGCCGGCGACCTTGTCGTCGGTGACGATGATGCTGTTCATGCCGCCGCCCAGAGCGAAGGCGAGTGCCTCCTCGTTGGCGGCGTCCTTGGGTGCTGACAATTCGCCGAGTGAGCCAAGGATTCCCTTGATCTCACCACTTTCGCGGAGTTTGGCGAGGGCGCGTAGTGTGACGGCTGAACCCGGCCGAGAAGCGCGTGCTTCCTGCCTCGCTCTGGCTTTGTCGAGGGCTCGATTCGCCTCGCGGACCTTGCCTTCGGCCCGGTCGCGATCCTCGCGCAGATTGACCTCGTCGCGCAGAATCTTCTGCATCTGCGTCGCCAGCGTCGAGCGGTCCTCGGTCGGCGTCTCGTCCTGCAGGTCCTCGCCGGTCAATTCGAGGTCGTCGCGCTCGAAGGTCGCACTCTCGTATTCCTCCTCTAAATCGGCGAGGCGGTCGGATGCGAGTCGAACATTCTGCTCCGCTCGATCCGCTTCAAGCCGCGCCTCGGCCCGCTCCGTATGCGCCTCTGTGACTGCCTCGGTGGCTTTGCCCAAAGTTCGATTGAGGTCGCGAGCATGTTTGTCTCCCGACTCGATCGCTGTGCGAGCCTCGCTCTCGTCGGCCTCGGCATTGACGAGATTCTCATCGGCCGCTCTCGTCGCAGTCTGTGCAGCATCGACAGTTGCCTGAATCTTCTCTTCAGCGCCGAGTACGCCCTCGAGATCGCCATTCAATTCCTCGGTCTCTTCGGTAGCCTCTTCAGACGCTCGCCGCGAATCGCCGATGCGATCACGGCTCGTCTCGACCTCGATATCGAGAGCCCGAATCTGGTCGAGCACCTTCTTCGATTCGCCGCTCGCCATCTCATCGATATCCAGCCTGACGCGGACCAACTCCTCATCGAGTTCGAGCAGTTTCTGATTCGAAGCACGCATCACCCCCCGAAGTCTCTCGTCCTTCTCGGTGTAATTCACCTGCTCATCGTTCAGCAGCCGAATCTCATCATGGCGGCTGCGATAACGCGTTTGCGCCAGAACGATTCGAGCCTCGTCCTGCTCGTCTTTCAACTCCTTGAATTTCAGCGCCTGAGCCCGTTCCTTCTCGAGTTCCTTGAGTTGGGTCTTCTGATCCGACTCGAACAGATCGATCGTCTGGATGTCGCCCTCGACCCGCTTGCGCTGATTCTGCGAACGACGAATCTCGTCGTCGTATGCCTTGACTCCAGCAACCTCCTCCAAGACACCGCGACGGCGGTGTGGTGTCATCGTCGCGAGATTCGTCACATCGCCCTGCTGGACGATGTTGTAACCATCACCATGCAGGCCAGCCTCGGCCAGAACCCGACGCATCTCGGTAGCAGTGGCCGGTTTGTCGCCAATCCGGTAAGAGGAGATCGGGTTGTTCTTGCGACCCAACCGAACAGCCCTGGTGAACGAGATCTCGTCGTCTTCAACTCGAATACGGCGAAGCCCGTCAGACTCTGGAGTGTTGGCGAAGACGAGCGTCGCCGACATGTGGCGGGCAGCCTTGCCACTCTTGCCGCCATTGAAGATCAACTCCGCCACATTAGCAGCTCGAATGACCTTGGTGGAGCGCGTCCCGAGAACGAATTGTATGGCATCTCCGCAGTTGGATTTACCCGAGCCATTGGGACCGGTTATGGCTGTGAATCCCTGGTCGAAAGGAACTGTGATCTGACCGCCGAATGACTTGAAATTTTCCAATTCGATACGCAGTAAGTGCATCCCATCACCTAATGACGATTGGAAAAACACCCAACGCCAAACACGGGCTCGCCGCTTTACAGATTATGAAGGTTGAGGCATCGGCGCACATCGAGCCACCAAACGCAGGCACTTGCTTCTGACGCCGAAGGCGTAGAATCCGATTGGACAATCTTCAATGCGAAATCCAATCAGGAATTGACATGGCGGCAGACTCGCAGGAGAAGTCACTGACGGCCGTCGACGTCGCAGTGATAGGTTCTGGAATCGCTGGATTGTTCCTCGCCCTTCGCTGTTATCGGAACGGATTATCGGTCGCCATCGTCACCAAGAAGAGCCTCTCGACCTCCTCGACAAACTGGGCGCAGGGNGGAATAGCCGGTGTGCTTGACATTGATGATGAAGGGGCTTTGGAGGCCCATGTGCAGGATACTCTGGCCTCTGGTGCGGGGTTGTGCGACGAGGGTGTTGTGCGCGCGGTTGTGTTTGATGCTGCGGCGCGGATCGGAGACCTCGTCGAGCATGGTGTTGAATTCGATCTGAGTGCTGATGGCTTGTANGATATGGCACGCGAGGGAGGTCATTCCGATAAGCGGATTCTGCATTCGCGGGACCGGACTGGGGCTGAGATCGAGAGGGCTCTGACGCAGGGTGCTGCGAGCGAATACGAGTCTGGTCTGCGGATTCTCGAGAATTGGATGGTTCTCGACCTGATTCGNAGGGATCTGGATGATCCCTCGTCCGGTGTTGCTGGNTTGTGGTGTTTGGCGCCATCGGGAAAGGTGCACACGCTCGCTGCTCGGGCCGTCGTGCTTGCGAGCGGTGGGGCAGGGATGCTTCACCTCTCCACGACGAATCCTGCTGTCGCCACGGGTGATGGTATCGCGATGGGGCATCGGGCTGGGGCCGATGTTTCGGATATGGAATTCATCCAGTTCCATCCGACTGCTCTGGCGGTTGAATCTGTTACGCCTTTCCTGATCAGCGAGGCGATGCGAGGGCACGGAGCGGTTCTGATGACTCGTTCCGAGCATGCTGCTTGGCGGGCTGCAGGTGGTGTCTCAGCGGGGTCTGCTGCGGGCGATCCGAGCGCCTCTTCCTACATGCGCCGATACTCTGAGAAAGGCTCGCTCGATACTCGTGATGTGGTCGCTCGGGCGACCGATCGAGAGATGAAACGCAGTGGCGATTCACATGTTCTGTTGGTGACTGAACACCTCGATGCCGTCGAACTCATGGAGGAGTTCCCAACTATTGCTGCGCAGGTCGCGAAGTTGGGAATACGACTCGGTCCCGACCCGATTCCGGTCAGGCCTGCTGCGCACTACATGGTCGGTGGAGTGGTCGTGGATTCTGCTGGGCGGGCTCTTTGTGAGGGTGCTGTCATGCCTGGTTTGTACGCTGTTGGCGAGGTTGCGCGGACTGGACTTCACGGGGCGAATCGGTTGGCTTCGAACAGTTTGCTCGAGGCTGTCGTCTACTCGGAGAGGGCAGCCTCGGACTTGATTCGCAAGGCTGAGAATGGCGAATTGCCGGCTTTGGTCGATGACCTGCCGCGCTGGCGCGACGATGACCTCGATGTGCTGGCTGAGCATGGCACTCTGCGCACCGACCTGCAGGCCTTGCGAAGCATGATGACGAATGATGTGGGCTTGGTCAAGAGCGATGCTCGATTGGCTCGGGCGAAGCGCCGCATCGCTCACATTCGCAGTGAGGTCGTGCCACTCTGGCACGCGACAAAACCGACGCAGACGATGGTCGAGTTACGCAATCTAATCATCTGCGCCGAGTTGGTCATCGAGGCCTCCATGCTGCGGCGCGAGAATGTCGGCTTGCACTACAATCTCGACCATATAGACTAGGTATCCGTCTTGACTCACACGAAGACACTCTTACTGTGGAAGTTGATAGATGGCGGAGAATACCCTGCTCTCTTAACGAGGTCGACCCGTTCCTTACCTGATTGGCTGTGCCCATAGACCACCTCTCCGGGACTGACTTTCAGGTTCCAGTGTCTCCGGAAAACTGCGACCCTCTCCTTGTCCCTAGACATCAGCTTGGGTATAGCGTGAAACATGACTAACTCATTCTTCGTTCCCCTGAAGTACTTGGCCAGTACTTCGGGAAGCAGGGTGCTCAGCCAGTTATCGGTGATGTACTTGACATCTCTCGATATGATGTAACGTGGGTTGTCGAGCGGCCCCAAAACCTCTTGCATCGCCTTGGCGAAGACCTCCGAGTCCTTCTCTGAGGAGCCTTCCAAATAGGTCCTGAACCATCCTCCTGAACGGCTCCCACCTGCTACTCTTGATGCAACAGGACTAATCTCTCCGACCTCCATCAACGATGAGGCGACGGCGTCTGCAATCGCCATAATCAATGACTCGTCAGTCCACTGGGCAGAACCTATGTTCCTCGCAGGAGGAAATCCTTGTGCGAATCCTTCCGTCTTCATCTCCAATGCTTCCTTCGGGACCGCATTGAAGGGCACCCCAACATTCCACAGATTTCTGGAACGAGACCTGTTCCTCGCCCTCCTGATCATATCCTCGTTGAAGGCCGCTAGATTCTCCGAAATCCCCTCTGGGCGAACTTCGGTGAAGGCCGCGTGAACATGTCCCACGCCCTTTTCTATTGCCCCATCATCGCAGACACCATACAGTTGCCTGTGCTTCTGCTTGAATCGGTCATAGTCATCGAACCCCTTGCTGAACTCCTCTGCCAAGCAGACGATGTCCCANTTGTTTGCGACCTTCTCCGGCCATTCTTTGTCCAGCCTGAAGGATCGTCCCCTCAGTTGGTTGATGCTCATGCTTGTTGTCACCGTGGTCAGGTCAATCAG
>JGI26063J44948_1000119_pt1 | contig 18014 bp, 20 predicted proteins | sample MarorgKNORR_S2LV_4_FD_44948 | JGI IMG/M metagenome (IMG submission 44948) | reverse complement strand
CCAATAAATTCACAAGCTTTTTTTGATCTTAAAATTTTAATTAAAGGAGTCCAATATGCAAAATGCAAAAGCCATGGTTCCAAAGCCCATCAATGAACCGGTATTATCTTATGCCCCTGGTACCCCAGAGCGGGCAGCTCTAAAATCCAGGATAAAAGAATTAAAATCTCAGGAAATTGAAATTCCAATTATTATTGGGGGCCAAGAAATCAAAACGGGTGATATGGGAGAAATGCGCATACCCCACGATCACAATCATCTTCTGGGGCGATTTCATAAAGCAGGTGAAAAAGAAGTAAAAATGGCCATAGAAGCTGCCATGGATGCCTGGGAAACTTGGTCAAAAATGCCCTGGGAATCCCGGGTAGCAATCTTTAATAAAATGGCTTCAATCCTCCAGCGTCATGGAGAACAAACCATCAATGCATCCACCATCCTTTGCCAGAGTAAAAATGCCTATCAGGCGGAGATAGATGCATCCTGCGAAATGATTGATTTTTTGAATTTCAACAGCTGGTATGCCCAAAATTTATATAGTCAGCAACCCACCTATTCCCCTGATGGCATGTGGAATCGTCTTGAGCATCGCCCATTAGAAGGATTTGTATTCGCCGTATCACCATTCAACTTTACGTCTATTGGCGGTAACCTTACCGCTGCACCAGCACTCATGGGAAACGTGGTATTGTGGAAGCCCGCCTCCAGTGCGGTGTACAGTTCGCACTTTATGATGCAATTGTTTATAGAAGCAGGTGTTCCCGATGGTGTTATCAATTTCATTCCCGGTTCCGGCCGTGATGTGGGTCCAAATGTTTTGAAAGACCCCAATCTGGCTGGTATTCATTTTACAGGATCAACGGCAGTATTCCAGGGAATGTGGAAAACAGTTGGGGAGAATATTTCTAATTATAAATCTTACCCAAGAATTGTGGGTGAAACTGGCGGAAAAGATTTCTGTATTGCCCATGAATCATCTGATGTAGACGGATTGGCCACAGCCATGGTTCGCGGTGCTTTTGAATACCAGGGACAAAAATGTTCTGCACTTTCCCGAACGTACATTCCCACGAATATCTGGCCGGAACTGAAAGAAAAATATCTGGCTCAGGTTGAAGCAATAAAAATGGGTGATCCGGAGGATTTCTCCAACTTTATGAATGCGGTTATCGATCAATCTGCTTTCGATTCCATTACTGACTATATTGATGGGGCGAAAAAAGCAGCCGATGCTGAAATCATCTCCGGTGGAAATTATGATGATGCCAAAGGATACTTTATTGAGCCCACCACTATTTTGACTGATAACCCCAAATATATCACCATGTGTGAAGAAATTTTTGGACCAGTTCTAACGATTTATCTATATGATCCAAAAGATTGGAAAGCCACATTGGACCTGGTGGATTCCACCTCCCCTTACGCTTTAACTGGATGTGTATGGGGTCGAGATCGTGAAGCGGTGAATGAAGCATCTCTACGGCTTACCCATGCGGCCGGTAATTTTTATATCAATGATAAACCATCTGGTGCCGTTGTGGGTCAGCAGCCCTTTGGTGGTAGTCGCGCCTCCGGAACCAATGATAAAGCAGGATCCATGTTTAATTTAGTTCGGTGGATAACACAGCGAACCATAAAAGAAACGTTTGATCCACCAAAAGACTTTTCATATCCATTTATGGATGAAGCCTAAATTGAATGCAAAATAATTCTATACTGATTCAAATTACATCATGCAAAAATCAGTCATCATCGCTCTGGGCGGAAATGCCATTTCTCCAAAAGGCGAAGCGGGAACCATTTCTGAACAATTCGCCCACACCCGGGAGAGTTTAAATGCCATTATGCACTTTGTGGCCTTGGGATATCATATATGCATCACCCATGGAAACGGTCCCCAAGTTGGCGATGAATTATACCGTATGGCACTCACCTATGATGAAATACCGCCATTGCCTCTGGGGGTGTGTGTGGCAGAAACCCAAGGGTCCATCGGGTACATGATTCAGCAATCCTTACAAAATGCTTTAAAACAAAAACACATTGATCGGGAAGTAGTGACTTTAATTACCCAGACCATTGTGGATCCTCATGACCCCTCCATCAAAAACCCGTCGAAATTTATTGGTCGTCGCTACACAAAAGAAGATGGCAAACAAATGGCTGAAAAATTTGGATGGTCCATTAAGAAGCAGAATTCAAGTGAATGGCGACAGGTGGTCCCCAGTCCCGTCCCCCAATTTATTGAGCACGGAAAATCCATTCAAACATTGGTGGATCATGGCATTATCGTCATCGCATCCGGCGGTGGCGGTATTCCAGCCTATTGGAATGAAAGTGGAAATTTGGAAGGGCTGGATGCAGTTGTAGATAAAGATTTATCCGCCGCATTATTGGGACGCGTAATTAAATCCCATGAATTGTGGATTATTACGGACGTGGATCGGGTATGTCTTTATTATGGCACTGACAAAGAAAAACCAATTAATGAAATGACCGTCTCAGAAGCAATACAATATGCAGATGAAGGCCATTTTCAAGCGGGAAGCATGGCACCAAAAATTCAGGCAGCTTTATATTTTTTACAATACCACGGGGATAAAGTTGTCATCACATCTATTGATGGAATTACGGAAGCAATTAACGGAAATAACGGAACAATAATCTGGAATTAAACAATGAAAATTCACGAATATCAGGGGAAAAATATATTTAAAAGCTATGGCATCCCCATTCAGGATGGATATGTTATAGAACATATTGAGGATGCATCCAGCACCATAGAAAAAGTACAAAAAGACTTCAATTCGGATGCGGTTGTGGTTAAAGCACAGATTCATGCTGGTGGTCGGGGAAAAGGCGGTGGTGTAAAATATTCACCGACTGCAGAAGAGGCATTAGCCAATGCCACCAATATCCTCGGGATGAATTTGGTGACCCACCAAACCGGCGCGGAAGGGCAAAAAGTCCGTAAAGTGTATATCACTGAAGCATTGGACATAGAAAATGAATATTATTGTGCCATCACCCTGGATCGTGGAAAAACCAAAGATGTATTTATGGTTTCTACCGAAGGTGGCGTCGAAATTGAAAAAGTCGCGGCTGAAACTCCGGAAAAAATAATTAAAGTCTGGATTGATCCATTGGTTGGGATAAAATCCTATCAAGCAAGAAAACTGGCATTTGGATTAGAACTCACCGGTGATGCATTTAAAACCGCCGTTAAAGTATTCGTGAATTTGTATAAATGTTATCAGGGTACGGATGCTTCGTTGGTAGAAATTAATCCCCTAATCTTATCAAAAGATGGTCGGATTATTGCCTTAGACTCTAAATTTAATTTTGATGATAATGCCCTGTATCGCCATCCTGATATAGCTGGACTACGGGATAAAAATGAAGAAGACCCCACAGAAGTAGAAGCAAGTAAATTTGACCTAAACTATATCAAACTGGATGGGAATGTGGGCTGTATGGTGAATGGTGCCGGGCTTGCCATGGCCACCATGGATATCATCAAACTGGCAGGTGGCGATCCGGCAAACTTTTTAGATGTTGGGGGCGCTGCCAGTGCTGAAAGTGTGAAAAATGGTTTTAAAATCATTTTATCCGATGACAACGTAAAAGCAATTTTAATCAACATTTTTGGCGGCATTGTCCGATGTGATCGCGTGGCCAATGGCGTCATCCAAGCGGTGAAAGAATTGGGGTTAAAAGTACCAGTGGTGGTTCGGTTAGAAGGAACCAATGCAAAAGAAGCTAAAACAATTTTGTCCGAATCAGAATTCGCAATCATTCCAGCAGATGATATGAAAGATGCTGCACAAAAAGTGGTGGATGCCGCATTGAAAAATTAGGGAAATTATCAAATGTCTATATTAGTCAATAAAAATTCACGAGTGGTTGTCCAAGGAATAACGGGATCAGAAGGAACATTCCATTCCACCCAAATGCTGGAATACGGTACCAACATTGTTGCCGGCGTTACACCGGGAAAAGGCGGACAATCAGCAGTAGATGGAAAAGTGCCTGTTTTTAATTCAGTAGAAGACGCAAAGAATGAGGCGGATGCTAATGTATCCATCATTTTTGTTCCACCTCCTTTTGCAGCAGAAGCCATTATCGAAGCATCAGATGCCGGGATTGAATTGGTTGTATGTATTACGGAAGGCGTTCCAGTTCAAGATATGGTAAAAGCTAAAAGAATTATTGATCAAAACAATACGCGATTGGTGGGCCCGAACTGCCCGGGAATCATCACCGTTGATGAGTGTAAATTAGGTATCATGCCCGGATTTATTTGCCAAAAAGGAAATGTGGGTGTGGTATCCAAATCCGGTACGCTCACCTACGAAGCAATTGGACAGTTAGTAAATGTTGGTTTAGGCCAAACCACGGCCATCGGCATAGGTGGAGATCCCATTATTGGCACCTCCATGATTGACGTTCTGGAATTATTCGAAAACGACCCTGAAACAAAAGGGGTGGTGATGATTGGTGAAATTGGTGGTCAAATGGAAAATGATGCTGCACGGTGGGCCAAAAAGAATATGACCAAACCCATTGTAGGATTTATTGCAGGACAGACTGCGCCTCCTGGTCGTCGGATGGGCCACGCCGGTGCCATCGTTTCTGGCGGAGATGATACGGCTGAAGCAAAAATGCGGATTTTAACTGAAAATGGCATTGCCGTTTGTGAGTCTGTAGCAGATATTGGTGAAAAAATGAAAAAAGCATTAAACAATTAAGGAATATAATAGAATGAACAATCGAACATTTGCCATGATAAAACCGGATGCAGTACGAAATGGGTACATGGGTAAAATTCTGGATAGAATCATTGAAGCAGACTTTAAAATTCTCGGCGCAAAATTAATTCGAATGACGAAAGCACAAGCGGAGGGTTTTTATGCCATTCATCGTGAACGGCCTTTTTTCCAGGAACTCACTACATTCATGTCATCGGGTAAAGCGATGGTGTTGGCGCTGGAGAAAGAAAATGCTGTCTCTGCATGGCGAGACACCATTGGTGCGACCAATCCTGCAGAAGCAGTTGATGGCACAATTCGAAAAGATTTTGCCACTTCATTGGGAGAGAATGCCGTTCATGGTGCAGATAGTGACGAGAATGCTGCCATAGAAATTGGATTCTTTTTTACGAACAGCGAATTAATTTCGAACGAGTAAGCGGATTTGAAAAACCATCTAGTAATAGTTGCATTTTCCCTTCCGTTCCTTCAAATTCCAAGTCAGGCATTGACCTTTCCATTGAAATGATGGCGAAAACAATATCCATATTCAGTCTTTTTATCCTTTTAGTCTTAACCGGCTGCGGAAAAAGTAACCCAACGGCAACGGTGGGTGATTATATCACTGTAAACGCAGAAATTCCGGAAGAGAGCCAGGATCTTGATTTCATATGGGAATTGACAAATATTCCGGGTGATAGCGAATTAGATAATTCTCAACTCACCTCTGGTGAACTCAATGCATCCGTCATGTTCATTCCTGATGTGGCCGGTACCTATAGTATAGAAGTATCTGTATTTCAATATAATGACGAAATCAGCACCCAATCCTTTTCTTATGATGTCATTGGAAAAGAATTATCAGACAATACAGAAGAAGTTGTGGAAGCAGAGAGTCCGGAAGAAGAGGAAGATGCTGTTTCCGAATTGATGGTCGAAAACAATGAACCGAAATGGTATGATTCTGAATCCGTTGCTCAAGTGGTTGCTGAAGCAGACCAAAATATTCCCGAGCCCAAAATGGAAGTGACGGAACCTGAACCAACCCCGAATCCAATACCTCCCCCACCGCCGGCACCAAAAAAGAAAAAAACCAAATCCAAAACACGGGGAATGTCGATTCCCTATGATAAAGAACGATTTACCATTCAGATTGCATCCAAAAAATTCTTAGAGGATGCTAAAAAAGTAGCTGCCAATTTGATTGATGCCGGATATGATGCCTATATACAAAAAGCTGTGTTTAAAGAAACTAACGAAATTTGGTACCGCGTTCGCGTTGGCAGTTATGATAAACGCGATACTGCCGTGGCGGTGGCAAAATCTTTATCCAGTACAAGACCGGAACCGGCATGGGTAGATTATGTTCGTTATGAAAATTAAATCAATTAAATAGAGGCAATTATGGAACCAATGAACTTTCATTTTGATGTAAGAGATATTTTTCGTGCGCCTCGTCTGGCACTTAGTGGTAAAAAAATATGGATATTTTTAACTGCCAATGTGATTGGATATGTTGCTTATTTTATTCTGAATTACATTGCACTGGCCTTGTCTGGTGTATCTTTTGGGGAAACCTGGGCAACCCAAGGTCTGTACCCCTGTGCATATACCGTTGAAGTATCCTGGTTTGCATGTACACTTTTTTGGGTTGGCGTTATCGTATGGATTGTAGCCATTCATCTGGCATGCACAGCCGTTGCAAGGGTCACTTACAAACAATTAAAAGGCGATGAATTTTATTCCTCAGATGACGCCTGGAAATTCGTTAGAAAGCATTGGCATCCTGTTGTTTTTACTTTTGTATCTATGGCACTTATTCTGGCATTCTTTGTTGGGATGGCAGCCCTATTTGCTCTATTTGGTAAAATTCCATATATAGGCGAATTCTTATTCGCAATCCCTTATTTGCTCTATTTCTTTGGTTCCGTTTTCACAGTGTATACAGCGATTGTATTTCTGGTCTCCCTCATTTACACACCAGCAATTGTGGGCACCATCGAAGAAGATACCATGGGAGCCGTTTTCAATAGTTATTCTGTGACCTGGAGTCAGCCATGGCGCGTTATTTTTTATCATATCATCTTGCTCCCTCTTGCTGCCATATCTGTCGGAATCTTTAAATTCGTTCTGTTCTACGGATTTAAACTTGTCAATATGGTTTTTGGCCACGAAATGCTTATGGGAGAAAAATTATCCAATATAATGGGTTCAGCTGCCCAAACAGTATGGCCCCAGGAATTATTCACTTCAATCGCAAATGCATGCGCTAGTTCCGGATTCTGCTGTGGGGTATGCTCTATCGGCAGTAATATGTTAAACGATTTTTATACTTGTTTTATTCCCGCATCATCAGGGAGTTTATCCGGTACAGAATCTGCTGCTGCATTTATTGTGGGCATATTTTTATTTCTCATTACGTTGTCTTTCTTTTCATATTTTCTATCAATTCTGTCTGTCGGGGAAACGATTATGTTTACCATCTTCCGTAAAAAATCTGACGATGATAATATACTCGACAGAAAAGACGAAGAAGAATTGGAAGAAGAAGAGGACGATGAAGATGATGAGTTTAATTTCGACGATGATGATTCAGATTCCACAGATTCCCATGAATCTGATACTGACGATTCTGAGACCGAGGGTGAGACTCCGCCTGTAGAATAAATCAGTATCCTTTTTCCAATAAATTTCGTTATTGAAATAGCTTTGGTAGGGTACAAAATTAAAGAGTAAATTTCTTGGCTAAAATGAAGCTATTTAGGTCGGATTTAGAAAAACATATTTCCAACCAGCTTTTTGAAATTTCAACAGACTCTCTGAATCTGGATGACATTCAAGTGGTCGATGATACATTATCCTGTACCCTATCTGTGGAACATGCTCCCAATGGGTACCGAGTTCATGGGTCATTGGGCGTCACATTTATCGAAAAATGTGATCGATGTCTCACCAGAATTGATGAAATACTTGAATCGTCTATAAACCTAATTTTGACGGATAATGAAGCATTGCTCAACGATGAAAATATGGACGTAATTCATTTTTCTGATTCGGAAGAGTTTATTGATTTAAGTCCCATTATTCATGACCTCATTCTTATTGAGGAACCTGTAAAAAGGTTGTGTAATGAAACATGCAAGGGATTATGTCCCAATTGCGGAAAAAACCGGAATGAATCGCAATGTAATTGCGGTCCAAGGGAAGTAGAATCCCTATGGGGACACTTAAAAGATTTGAAACATAAAAATTTGGAGTAATCATGGCATTACCAAAAGGAAGACAATCAAAAGCGCGGAGCAGAAAACGCCGCACACATTATAAAACTGCAGCCGTTAGTACAACAGAATGTTCCCAATGCGGCCAACAAAAAATGCCCCATCGGGCTTGTCCAAACTGTGGCTATTATCGAGGACGACCCATTCTGTCAATTGCAGACTAATTTACTCATTTTGGAATGAAAATCGCTTTGGATGCTATGGGGGGCGACTTAGCCCCTCAAGCAGCTATTCAGGGAGCAATCAATACCTTGAAAAAAACAAAAGATAAAATCCACATCATTATTGTGGGTGATGAAAATCAAATCAAATCTGAGTTGGGCGATTCAATTCCGGATCATATTTCTATCCACCACACCACCCAAATCGTAACCATGAATGATACGGGTTCAAAAGTATTGAAAAGAAAACCGGATTCATCCATTGTCCAAGGAATAAAACTTGTAAAGGATCAGAAAGCTGATGCATTTATCAGTGCCGGCCATACGGGTGCTGTCATGGCTACATCCCTGTTTCTCCTCGGTCGAATTCCTCATGTAAAACGACCGGCGCTCGGCGCCTACCTTCCTACCATAAGTGGTGGGAAAATCCTTTGCGATGTTGGAGCCAATCCAGATGCAAAACCTATTCATTTGCTGCAATTTGCCATCATGGCTTCCATGTATCTGGATCATGTAGAGGGCATTAAAGATATAAAAATTGGCCTGATAAACATTGGAGCGGAGCCAACAAAAGGTTCTAAAATGTATCTTGAAACTTTTGATTTATTAGAAAAAGAACTTCCCAATTTTATTGGGAATGTTGAAAGTAGAAACTTATTTGATTGTGAAGCTAACGTACTTGTTTGTGATGGCTTTGTGGGAAACACCTTAATCAAATTTGCTGAAGGATGGATTTCAACATTCTCGAACATGATTAAACACAAAATCAAAGATAGGATGCGCTTTAAAATGGGTGCTTGGATGATTAAACCAGCATTAATTGATATCCAAAACCAATATGATTATGAAGAACATGGTGGCTCTCCCCTGTTAGGTGTGAATGGAATTTCAATAGTAACCCACGGAAGTTCGACTTCTAAAGCAATGATGAATTCAATTTTATTAGCCCAAAAATCAATTAATCGAAACTTGATTCAAGACATATCTATTGGCATTGACGAACATTTAGGCGCTCTTAGTTGAAAGCGAAAATCACAGCCACAGCCAGTTATTTACCGGAACGTATCCTAACAAATTTTGATCTGGAAAAAATGGTGGATACAAATGATGAATGGATCCGCTCCCGTACGGGTATTGAAACACGACATTTAGTCAAGGAAGGTGAAGCCACCTCAGATATGGGAACGCAAATTGCATTGGAGTTATTGGAAAAGTCCGGTAAAGATCCTGAGGAAATTGATTTGATTTTAGTCGCCACCAGCACACCGGATTATCTGGTTTGCTCAACGGCTGCTTTAACTCAGGATAAAATTGGAGCAAAAAATGCATGGGGGTTTGATATTGCCGCGGCCTGCTCCGGATTTATTTTTGCTTTGGAAACAGCCTCGAAATTTATTGAGTCCGGCCGATACAAGAATGCGATTGTAATTGGTGCCGATACCATGAGTTCCATCATCGACTATACAGACCGCGATACCTGTGTCATCTTTGGTGATGGGGGCGGTGGTGTGCTATTGGAATCTTCTGACGATGATGTTGGCATTTTAGACTCAATCCTATATATCGATGGTAGTGGCAGTCGATATTTGAATGTCCCTGCTGGTGGAAGCGCCCATCCTACTTCAAAAGATACGGTTGATAAACGAATGCATTTTGTTCATCAAGATGGAAAACCAATTTTCAAATTTGCCGTGAAAAATATGGCCGACGTGAGTAAACAGATATTAGACCAAAATAAATTGACCGGAGATGACCTTAAACTATTCATTCCCCATCAAGCTAATCGCCGTATTATTGATGCAGCTGCAAAACGGTGTGGATTACCGGAAGATAAAGTTTTTATTAACATTCACAAATATGGCAATACCACGGCAGGTACCATACCAATCGCGTTGAATGAAGCTGCGGAATCTGGCCGTTTAGAACATGGAGATTTACTCTTATTGGCCGCATTCGGCGGTGGATTCACTTGGGGAAGCATGCTCATTCGATGGGGGGATGCTTAATGAATATTGCATTTTTATGTCCGGGGCAAGCCTCCCAAAAAGTGGGAATGGGATTGGATTTGTACGAAAATACGACATTAGGAAAAGATTATTTTGATCGGGCAAATGATATTATGGGATTGGATATTCAAGATATCATTTTTAATGGTCCGGAAGATACGTTGAAACAAACCCAATATACCCAACCGGCCATTTATATCGTCAGTGTGATTATTGGATTATTACTGATGGAAAAAGGCATTCAACCCTCCTCTGCAGCGGGACATAGTTTAGGAGAATATTCAGCCCTCACTCTGGCAAAATCTTTTGACTTTGAAACAGGGCTAAAACTGGTAAAGGTTCGTTCAGAAGGTATGCATAATGCCGGAAGGCTGCATCCCGGAACCATGGCCGCTGTGATTGGGTTGGACGATAAAACAACCCGGGATATATGTGATCAATACACCAATGGAATTGTTGTTGCCGCTAATTTTAATGCGAAAGGGCAAGTGGTTATTTCCGGTGAAGTGGATGCGGTTCATGCGGTCATGCCGTTGATGAAAGATGCGGGCGCCATGAAAGTGATAGAACTCAATGTGAGTGGTGCCTTTCATTCACCATTGATGACTTCAGCAAAAGAAATCCTTTCTGAAATGCTTTTATCCATCGAAATTCAGGATAGTGAAATACCCGTTTATGCCAACGTTACGGCCTCTCCAATTACAACCGCAGATGATATTCGCCAATCCTTGATTGACCAATTAGAAAATCCGGTTCGATGGCATGAATCCATCACCCGATTAGTATCCGATGGTATGACCAGAGCGGTGGAAGTAGGCCCGGGTCGGGTCCTTCAGGGATTATCCCGAAGAATTGACCGATCATTGGATATGAGTGGTGTGGAAACACTTGAACAAATTGTAAGTTTTGACTATGTTTAAATTATCAAAAAAGGTTGCTGTGGTCACCGGAGCCTCTCGGGGTATCGGTAGATCCATGGCAGAGACCTATGCCCGTGCCGGCGCCCATGTGATTTGTGTCAGCCGAAATGAGGATGCACTTAATGTCGTCGCGGATGGAATTAAAAGCAATGGTGGATCTGCATCTGTTATAGCGATTAATGTATCGAATTTGGAAGAATTCCAAAATTTAATTAAAGACACCACCGACACATATGGATCCGTAGATATTTTGGTCAACAATGCGGGCATTACGCGAGACACCCTTATTGTGCGCATGTCGGAAGAGGACTGGGATACAGTTATTGATGTTAATTTAAAGGGTGCATTTAACGGAATTAAGGCAGTAACAAGAACCATGATGAAACAACGATTCGGCCGCATCATTAATATATCCTCCGTTGTGGGTCTGACCGGGAATGCAGGACAGGTAAATTATGCTGCTTCCAAAGCGGGTCTCATCGGACTCACCAAGGCAACCGCCAAAGAAATAGGATCCCGTGGTATCACCGTTAATTGTATTGCACCGGGATATATTGCAACTGATATGACGGGTCAAATGGATGATAAGGCGAAAGATTTACTCATTTCACAAATACCATTAGGACGCATTGGAAGTCCTGATGACATTGCCGCTACTGCCCTGTTCCTGGCTTCGGATGAAGCAGGATACATTACGGGGCAAACCTTTACGGTTGATGGCGGCATGGTCATGATTTAACTCAAGGAGACAACTATGTCCACAATCGACAAAGTAATAGAAGTCGTAATCGACAAACTGGGTGTTGAAGAAGATAAAATCGTACCAGACGCATCTTTCATTGATGATCTTGGTGCTGATTCCTTAGACACAGTGGAATTGATTATGCAGCTCGAAGAGGAATTCGGTATCGAAATCCCTGACGAAGATGCAGAAACAATTACCACCGTTAAAAAGGCTGTAGATTATATTGAAGCCAATCAATAGAAAACAATGAATAAACGTCGCGTTGTCATTACAGGGTTGGGCGTCTTGGCGCCGAATGGTAATTCCCTTACCCAATACTGGAATGCACTCATTTCTGGAAAAAGCGGTATCGGCCCAATTAAGGGTTTTGATGCGGAAAACCTGAGCGTAAAAATTGCAGGTGAACTTTCAGATTTCAATCCTGAAGATCATTTCAATCGAAAGGAAGTGGGAAAACTGGATCCATTTTCAATCTACGCACTGGTTACCGCACAGGAGGCTATTTCCCAAGCGGGCTTAAACAATGGCGACGTTAATAAGGAACGAATTGGTGTTATTATTGGAACGGGTGTTGGGGGAATTCAGACGCTTGAAAGTCAGCATAGCGTCCTTTTGTCACGCGGTCAACGACGAGTCACCCCCTACTTCGTCCCAAAGTTCATTGCCAATATTGCGGCGGGCCAAATTGCCATTCACCATGGTTTTCAAGGCACCAATCATACGGTTATTTCTGCCTGTGCATCCGGCACAGACGCCATTGGCACAGCCGCCCGAACCATTCAATATGGAGATGCAGATGTGGTGATAACTGGCGGTACGGAAGCCAGTGTTACGCCACTAACTATTTCGGGATTCGCAAATATGAGGGCACTTTCCACACGGAATGATGATCCTACTGGTGCCAGCCGACCCTTTGATTTGGATCGGGATGGTTTTGTCCTCGGAGAAGGTGCTGCCAGTCTCATACTGGAAGATGCAGAACATGCGAAAGCAAGGGGCGCAACCATTTTGGCTGAATTAGCCGGTTACGGTGCCACAGATGATGCTTATCATATAACGCAACCGTCTGAAGGTGGAAAAGGCGCAATCCGTGCCATGGCCAATGCATTAACAGATGCTGACCTTCACGTTTCAGATGTGGATTATATCAATGCACATGGTACTTCTACCCCATTCAATGATAAAACAGAATCGGCGGGCATAATTTCCTTATTTGGCGATCATGCACAAAATTTGAAGGTGAGTTCTACCAAATCAATGACAGGCCATTCTCTCGGGGCAAGCGGCGCACTTGAGGCCGTAGCTTGTGTACAAGCTATCCAGGACAACATGCTTCCACCAACGATTAACTATACAACCCCAGACCCTGAATGCACTTTGGATTATGTACCAAATAAAGCACAGAAAACCACTGTAAATGTGACAATGTCTAATTCATTTGGTTTCGGTGGACATAATGGTGTAATTGTCATTAAACGGTGGAATGAATAGCACGTGCCTTTATTTGACTTTTTATTCAAATCATTCAAAAGTCACCCGCTCTCCGAATTAGAAAAAATATGTCAATATCGGTTTCGAAACCGAAAATACCTCTATCAGGCGTTCACCCATCGATCCGTATCCAATGAACCACGCGAAAATTATGAACGGCTTGAGTTTCTCGGCGATGCTGTAATAGATATTGTAGTCAGTCGGGAACTCATGCGGGAATTTCCCGAAGGTGATGAAGGCATCCTTACCCAAAAAAGATCCGCCCTGGTTCAAAAATCTTTCCTGGCAACCATGGGACAATTACTAAACCTTTTAGATTTTATAAAGATTGAACAAACGGTTGATTTGGAACAGGAAAAAATTGCGGTGAAACAATCGGCCAATTTATACGAAGCACTCGTGGGGGCAATCTTTCTTGATGGTGGATTTGAACCCACTAAAATACTGATCCTTAATTCCATTTGGACACATCGGCATGAGGCATGGAAATCAGTCAATCATAAAGGGCAGCTCATAGAGTTATGTCATATGAAGCAACTTAAGAACCCTAAATTCCTGGTGACAGATGTATCGGGTCCGGATCATCAAAAATTATTCGAAGTACATGTTAAAGTTGGGGAAGTCGTTTATCCCAGTGGAATTGGTACAAATAAAAAAGCCGCCGAACAACATGCGGCACAAAATGCCATGGAGGCACTACAAAATTAATTTTCTATTTTATTAATTTTATCCCGAATACGGGCAGCCATTTCATATTCTTCTTTATCAATGGCTTTTTCAAGCTGTCGCTCTAATAATGCAACTTTGGGTTCCCCTTGAATATCTTCTTCCACATTATCTAAATCCTCTTCCCAAGACAATAGCCTCATCCATCACTTCTTCAGCAACCATAATAGGAGCGTGCATTCGAAGCGCAACTACCAATGCATCACTGGGGCGTGAATCTATCTGCCGATGCCCAATTTTTTCAACCTGTATATCCAGAATGGAATAAAAAACACCATCTTCCAATTTAGTGATTTTGACTGATGATAATTTTCCATCAACTCCCTGGACTAAATTTACGATAAGATCATGGGTTAAGGGCCGGGGAGTTTCCATGTATTCCATGGCCATTGCAATGGCTTGCGCCTCGTAAGCACCAACGAGAACCGGAAGCCTACGTTCCCCGGATAATTCTTTTAAAATTACAGCATAACTGCGGTTTGGATGATAATACGATATTTTTTGTACTTTAACAGGAATCATGATTTATTCTTAATAGAAATTATGCTTCCAATGGCTATGGGTCAACTTTTTTTAGATAATATTTTTTTTAATTGGTCAATCTTTTTTACGGGCGTTGGATCCGTCTCATGCAAAATGGCACACCAATAACTAACCCAGTCTCCAAAATGGATCATATGCAGATATCGTTCAACAGTAGCGTTTCCCTCGACAACAACCACTTCTTGATGTTCTGAAAGGTCCCCGATAATTTTTTGAGTGGTTTCCTGACGAATGTTTGTCCGTGGATGGTCGTTTTGATCTTTCAACCAAATAACCGACAGTTGATGAATTAATTCTTGATTGTTTTCCCATCCCACAATTTCGTTATGATTCATTTCGGGCAATTCATTATAATAAGCCAACATTTTAGCATTTTCATTCAACTGCCCTTTCCACCGCACAGCCACAATTGCGGTCGACTCTGTTTCTCCATATATGACTGGAATCGTTTTATAAATTCGCTGAGCTAAAGCATAGGTAGGATTACCATTGGATTCTTCACTATACTGGTTTCGATTCTCTTTGATTAAAGCAGCGGCATTCATTAATTGATTGACGGTTTTGTCGCCTATAATACCGATGGCTTTTAATAAATACATCATGGGAACAAAAGAAATGGCCAAGGCAGCCCGCGGCTGCAATCCGCTTGGAATGGCCACCACTTCTAATTCAAGGTCATGCATCCTTTCCGTTAGGATACCGCCCGTAGAAATCCCCACAATTTGTGCCCCTTTATTTCGAGCATCTTCAAACGCTGCCAATGTTTCTTCCGTATTTCCCGAGTAGGAAGAACAAATAACCAGGGTATGGTTATTGACCCAATGTGGCAGTGTATAATTCCGGGACACCACCATGGGAATTTCAATTTCATTTTTAACCAGGATCCGCACCACATCACCACCGATTGCAGATCCCCCCATCCCTGCAACCACCACATTTTTAATATCTGGATATTGCTTATTTAATGAGATTGATTCTCCGATTTTAATCGCAGCCGTCATATGATCTGGAAATTCATAAATGGATTTGTACATTTTATCGGGGTCGATGGTTTGAAAAGAAGCCATTAGTAAGTCCTGTTAAATATCATCGTTGCAAATTGATTTAAGTTTTCCCGTTTTTCTTCTGGAATTTCATTGAGACCATCCTGCGCTTTATCGATATAATGCAGGATAACATTCTCAGTTTCTTTTTTTATCCCATTGGATTCAAAATAAGTTTGGTAGGCCGAATTGGAATTTTTCTTTTGGTTAAATTTTGACCATTGATCCGGATTTTTTTCACGAGCTAAAATGGTGAGTGCTGTCTGTTTTCCCGAACGAATATCACTCCCTAAACTTTTACCCATGGATGATTCAGAACTATAAATTTCCAGATAATCATCCTGAATCTGAAAAGCCAAACCAAGATTAAGCCCAAATTCAAATAAATGATGGGCTGCTTCTTTTGAACCATCACCTATCAAGGAACCCACCTCTGCGGATAGCCCTAATAAGGAACCCGTTTTTTTACCAATCATTACCAGATAATTTCCCATGGTAATGGATACATCATCTTCAAATTCCTTATCCATCCCCTGCCCTTCACAAATAGCTAACGTCACTTCATTAAACCGTTGGTGAACATAAGGAGATAGGCCCGTTAGAATTAAATGGGAAAGTACGAATAATCCATCTCCAGCCAGAATTGCTGATGCATTGTCCCACTTTTTATGAACCGATGGCTGACCATGGCGCACATCATCCTCATCCATTATATCATCATGAACCAAGGAAAAATTGTGAAGTAATTCCACAGCGATAGCTGCTTTCATCAACCCCTCCGGATCAGATGAAAAGATTTGCCCCGTTAAATGGACCAAAATGGGTCTGAGGCGTTTTCCTTTCCCATTCAGCACATATTTAATGGGATCATAAAAATAGGTAGGCGATTTGTCTAAAGGAATTTGATGAATGGCTTTTTCAATGTCATTTCGTAAAAATTGAATATGTTTTTGAAATGATTCAGTGGCCGGCATCGAGCTTGAGACTTCCTATTGTTTGCAGTTTATCCAATACAATTGATTGAATTTCCGCCATGCGTTCTGGTGTATTCGCTTCGAATCGGCACACAATGACTGGTTGCGTATTGGATTGACGCACCAAACCCCATCCATCTCCAAATTGGATGCGTACACCATCAATGGTACTGCAGTCATAATTGTCAGTAAAGTAGGCCACGGCCTCTTTAGCAATCCGAAATTTTTCTTCGTCTGATTCTGCTTCCAGGCGCATTTCCGGTGTTGAAAAATAGGTTGGCAGTTCTGCTTTTAACTGGGATAATGTTTTATCGGTTCGAGATAAGGTTTGGACAATTCTGGCCGCCACATAAATCGCATCATCATAACCATAATAATCATCGGCGAAAAAAATATGACCACTCATTTCGCCGCCTAATTTACAATTCAGCTCTCCCATGCGTTGTTTAATTAGGGAATGCCCTGTTTTCCACATAATGGGTTTGCCGCCATATTTGACTATCATTTCTTCCAGCGCTTGGGAACATTTCACATCATAAAGAATTTCATCTCCTTCTTCCAATACTTCAGGTAGAAATAGTGCCATTAATTGGTCAGCCCATATGATATCTCCTGTTTCATCCACCACACCCACACGATCGGCGTCACCGTCAAAAGCAATACCGATATCGAATTTTCCCGTTTTCATTAAAGAAATTAAGTCAGTTAAGTTTGCTTCTACTGTAGGGTCAGGATGGTGATTGGGAAACGTACCATCCACATCACAAAATAATTCAGTCAAATCCACATTCATATTCTTAAAAATATCAGGCCCGCAAATAGCCCCGGCGGCATTACCACAATCCATGACAACCTTCAACCGTTTCTGAATATCAATCTTTGATGAGATCATCCGTTTATATTTAGATAGAATATCGTAGGATGCTTCAGATCCTTCTCCTGTTTCGTAATCTTGTTTTTCGATTAGGGTACGGATATCTTGGATCGATTCACCAAAAACAGCTTTTTTATTTTGGGACATTTTAAAACCATTAAACTCCGGTGGGTTATGGCTCCCTGTAATCTGAACGGCACCAGCCACATCCAAATGAAACATGGAAAAATAATTGGCCGGCGTGGGTAAAATACCAATGTTTATCACATCCACTCCTGTAGAAAGTACGCCTGTTTTAAATTGTTGAATTAAATCCGGAGTTGTGAGCCTAACATCTCCACTCAGTGCAATTTCTTGACCGCCACCCCGCTTAATAAATGTACCAAAACCTTTGCCCAGACTTTCCACCACGTCCGGCGGAAAATCATCTGAAACTTTCCCACGAATGTCATATTCACGAAATATATATTTATTGAGATCCATTGCGTCCTTTCTTAAGAAAATATGC
>JGI26063J44948_1000115_pt1 | contig 18281 bp, 18 predicted proteins | sample MarorgKNORR_S2LV_4_FD_44948 | JGI IMG/M metagenome (IMG submission 44948) | reverse complement strand
GGTTTATTTGTATTAGAAACTCTTTCAGTAATTGTGCAAGTAATTAGCTTTAAATTAACAGGAAAAAGAGTTTTTAGAATGGCACCATTACATCATCATTATGAAAAAAAAGGATGGGCGGAATCTACAATAGTAATTCGATTTTGGATTATTACAATTGTTTTAGCATTAATTGGATTAGCAACTTTAAAAATAAGGTAAATTATTTACATTAATGAAGTATATCTATGGATTAAATAAAAGCGGTCTATCTTTAGTTACTTATTTAAAAAGTATTAATGAAAAGTATTATTGTTGGGATGATGATGAAACTATTAGAGAAAAATTAATTAAAACTAATTTTAAAACCAATTTTATCAAACCAAATCATTTAGATGCAAAATTAGTTGATGAAGCTTTTATTACACCAGGTATTTCTCTACAAGATAAAAAAATAGATATATTAAAAAAAAATAATATTAAACTTTTCCGTGATTTGGAATTATATTCTAGGTTAATAAATTGTGAAAAGATAATAGCTGTTACTGGTACAAATGGAAAATCCACTACCACAAAATTAATTGGAGATATTTTACAATTATGTAAAATTAAAAATTTTGTAGGAGGTAATATAGGATTACCGTTAATGGAATTTAAGAATTTAAAAATTGATGAATTATACCATATTATCGAACTTAGTTCTTTTCAACTTGAGTCAGCCCCCAGTTTTAGTCCTTTTATATCTATACTATTAAATATATCACCGGATCATCTTGATAGATATGATAATTATGAAGACTATGTAAGTCAAAAGGAAAAGATAATAAGCTCTAATCAAAATTCATTTAACATTATTTCTGTTGATAACGAAATATGTTCAAAAATATTTAGGAAAAATAAACAAAATAAAATGATTCCTATTTCAATCGATCCTATTGAAGAAGGTATATTTTTTAAAGATGGACAAATAATAGATAAATTTTTTTACAAGAGTGAAATACTGCCAATTCCTGAAATTTCTTCATCCTTATCCAGTTCATTTAATATGCAAAATATATTAGCAGCTTATGCAGTAGTAAAAATTTTAAAATTGAATACGAATAAATTTGTTAAATGTGTTTCTAATTTTATTGGACTTCCTCATAGGATGGAAGAGATTATAAATAATAAGGAAATGTGTATAATTAATAATAGCAAAGCAACTAATGTAGAAGCAGCATTAAAGTCTTTACAAAATTACAAAAATGTTAACTTAATATTGGGTGGTCAAGCAAAAGAAGATAATTTTATCTCATTTATTAACCAAAAAGACAAAATAAATAAAATATATTTAATAGGCAAATCAGCTAATGTTATTTTTCAACAGTTAGGAAGTTCGATTGATTGTGAAATTTTTGATAAATTGGAAGATGCTCTGAAAAAAATTTTTTTAGATAACGCTATCAAAAAAGAATTACTAACTATACTTTTTTCTCCAGCGTGCACCTCATTTGATCAGTATAAAGATTTTGAAGAAAGAGGAAATCACTTTAAAAATATAGTTGCTTCATCCGTTTTATGAAAACGAAGTTAAATATAAAGTTTTGGTGGAAACAAATTGATAAAGTTAATTTTGCTCTAATATTAATGCTGGCAATCATAGGTATAATTCTTTCTATTTCTCTAAGTGATTCATATTTATTTTTAAACAAACATTTAATTTTTTCAATAATTGGAATATTTATTATGCTTTCAGTATCATGTTTTGAAATTAAATTTCTCCGTCGTTTTTCATTGTTATCCATCATTTTATGTATTTTAATTTTATTTATAATTTTATTTTTAGATTATGAAGTTAATGGATCAAAGAGATGGCTCAAGATATATGGTTTTAGCCTTCAACCTTCTGAGTTTATTAAACCATTTTTTTTCTTATTAAGTGCTTGGTTTATATCTCAAGGCATTAGTGGGAGAAATTCTTACTTTGTGGTTCTTATAATTTCTTTTGTGACTATTTGTGGTTTAATAATTTTGCAGCCAGATTTTGGTATGACCATCTTAATTGCCATTACTTTTTTTTGCCAACTTTTTATAGCCGGACTTTCCATGATTTTGGTGATTTTTGCTCTAGTATCTTTATTATTTTTAAGTGCTTTTTCATATTATTATTTTGATCATATCCAAAAAAGAGTAGATGCATTTATAAATCCAACAGCTGATACTGATCAAATTGATTTAAGTTTACAAGCTTTTAAATCAGGTGGTTTATTTGGAAAAGGACCAGGTCAAGGAATTTTAAAAGAGAAAATACCCTCTGCAAATACTGATTTTATTTTTGCTGTTGCTGGAGAGGAATTAGGATTTATTTTCTGCTCTTTAATTGTTTTATTAATATTAGTCATTATCATCAGATTTTTATTGAAATTATTAAAAATGAGCAATCCTTTTGAAATAATCGCAGTAGTAGGTTTAACTTGTTCTTTTGGCTTACAATCTTTATTTAATATTTGTAGTTCTTTAGCATTAATTCCAACCAAAGGTATGACTTTACCATTTGTAAGTTATGGAGGCTCATCCATGATATCAAGTGCAGTTTTATTTGGATGTTTATTATCTTTAACTAGGCAAAGAAATGAAGAAAAATAATAACATACTTATCTGCACAGGAGGGACAGGAGGACATGTAATACCTGCCGTTAATTTTGGGAATTATTTAATTTTACAAGGCTATAGGTGCTCACTTATGCTTGATAAAAGAGGGATAAAATATGCAAATAATTTTAAAGGCAATATTATTTCTATTCAATCTTCACATTTATCAGGCAATTTTTACTTTAAGGTTAAGTCAACATTCAGCTTATTTATAGGACTTATTCAGTCAATTTTTTATATAGTTAAAATTATACCTAGACATTGTATATCATTTGGAAGTTACGCTTCATTTACCCCTTTATTAATAAGTATATTTTTTAAATTCATTAAAAAAATTGATATCCATATTCATGAGCAAAATTCAGTAATGGGAAGAGTTAATTTATTTTTTTTACCTTATTCAAAAAACATTTTTACCAATTTTGAACATATAAATAATATAAAAAAAGAATTTTATCATAAAACTTATCATGTAGGACTTCCTTCTTTGACGAAAAATAAAATATTATTTGATAAACTAGATATTAATAAAGAAAAAATAATAATTTTTATTTATGGAGGAAGTCAAGGATCAATACCTATTATTGAATATTTTTTATTAATGTTTAATGAATTGACAAAAAAAGAGATAGAAAAAATAAAACTCATCATTCAATCACCTTATCAATTAACAGAAAAAGTTAAAGAAACTTTAACTAAGTTAAATGCAGAATATCAACTTAAAGATTATTATAATAATATTCATGAAATTTTAATAAAAACTGATTTAGCTATTACTCGAGCTGGAGCAGGGACAATTAATGACTTAATAGTATATCAAATACCATCCATTTTATTTCCTTTACCTCATTCAATGAATAATCATCAAATTAAAAATGCTGAATATCTTGAAAGTAAACAGTGCGCAATTATTATGCATGAAAATATATTTGATAAAAATAAAAATTTAGAAATTTTAAGAAATTTAATTAATGATATTACAAAACGTACAATAATGAANAAAGCATTAAACAATATTCCAGTACCAAATGCTAATGAATTAATGTTAAAAGTATTACTTGATGAAGAAAAATAGTAAATTTAACAAAATTATCATCCATTTTGTGGGCATTGGCGGCATTGGAATGTCTGGTATCGCGGAATTGATGTTAGATTTAGGATATAATATTCAGGGNAGTGACATTAATTTAAACGAAAATATTCAAAGACTGAAAAAAAAAGGTATTAAATTTTTTAAAGGACACGATAAAAAGAATATTAAAAATATAACAGCTGTTGTTTTTTCTTCTGCAATAAAAAAAAACAATCCTGAGCTCATTGAATGTAAAAGATTATCCATTCCATTAGTGAGTCGTGCAGATATGCTATCTGAATTAATGAAAACTAAAAAATCGATTGCTGTTGCAGGCTCTCATGGGAAAACAACTACGACTAGTTTAGTTGGTTCAATCCTAGATTATGCTAAATTTGACCCAACCATTGTCAATGGAGGTATTATAAATTCGTATTCTAAAAATAATAGATTTGGTCTAGGTGAGTGGATGGTGGTGGAAGCTGATGAAAGTGATGGTACATTTTTAAGATTACCACATGAAATAAATATTATTACTAATTTGGATCTAGAACATTTAGATTATTATAAAAATAAAGATAATTTAATAAAAGCTTTCAAAAATTTTATAAATAATCTTCCTTTTTATGGGTACTCTATTTTATGTACTGATAACAATAATTTAAAAAGGCTATCCAAGGAAATTAAAACAAGAAACATCATTACATATTCTAAAAATCAAAAAACATCTGATGTTAAAATTACTGCAATTAAAAAAAATAAAAAAAGTACAGAATTTTTATTATTTATAAATAAAAATATTATTGATGGTATTGGTGGTAAATATAAATTCAAAATTAATTTATTAGGTGAGCATAATATTTTAAATGCTACTGGGGCAATTATAGCATCTTTATTAGCGAAGGTTTCCATACAAAAAATTCAACAATCATTACTAAACTTTGAAGGAGTTAAAAGAAGATTTAGTTATTTGGGCAATATTCAGAATGCTGCAATTTATGATGATTATGCTCATCACCCTTCAGAAATAAAAGCTAGTTATGAAATAGCTAAGCACCTTGCGGAAAAAAAAATTATTGTAATTTTTCAACCTCATAGATATTCAAGAACAAAATACTTGTTTAATGATTTTATAAATATTTTACAAAAGATTAATTATTTATATATAATGGATATTTATCCTGCTGGTGAAAAACCAATCAAAGGAGTTAATTCAAAAAATTTAGTTAATAAAATAAAAAACAAAAACAAAAATACTTTTTATTTGAGTAATCGAGATAATTTGCAACACAAATTAAAACCATACTTTAAAAAAAATAATATTATAATTTTCATGGGTGCCGGATCTATTACTTATTATGCTGAAAATTTAATTAAAAATAACAATGCAAAAAAACATTGAAAAAATAAAAAAAAAATTAAAAAGTAAGTTTTATTATGATTACGAAATTTATAAGCATACATGGTTTAAAGCAGGTGGAAAANCTTACATATTCTGTTTAGTTTATGATGAAGAAGAACTCGAAATTATATTGAATAATATTGGAAATTTACAATATAAAATTATTGGCGCAGGATCAAATGTTTTAATAAGAGACAAAGGTTTTGATGGAATAATTTTTAAATTGGGAAAATTATTTAATCATATTTCTATACAGGATAATTTTATTAATGTTGGTGCAGGGATATTAGATATTAATTTTTCAAAATTTGCCCAAATGCATTCCATTAAAAATTTAGAATTTTATTCTGGTATTCCTGGAACAATTGGAGGTGCAATTAAGATGAATGCTGGTTGCTATGGATCAGAAACTAAAAAAGTTTTAAAAAGCATTAAAACAATTAATAATAAAGGAGAAATTAATTTTTTTACAAATAATCAATTAAATCTTAAATATAGAGAGTCATCATTATCCGATAATGATATTGTAATTTCTGCTCAATATAAATTAGAATATGGAGAAAAAGAAGAAATTGATAAAAATATTTACGAGATAAAACTTCAACGTGAACAATCCCAACCTTTTAGAACTAAAACTGGAGGAAGCACTTTTAAGAATCCAGACAATAATTATGCTGCTAAATTAATTGAAATGGCAGGTTGTAAGAATTTGAATGTTGGTGATGCATATGTGAGTGAAAAACATGCAAATTTTTTGATAAATGCAAATAATGCATCAGCAAAGGATATTGAGGAATTGGGATTAAGAATAATAGATAAAGTTTTTGATAAATTTCAAATTCAACTTAAATGGGAAATAAAAATATTGGGTGTTTAATGGAAAAAATCTTGATTTTAGAAGGTGGTTTTAACGAAGAACATGAGATTTCCTTAAATACTGCTAAAGAAATTAAAAGATCATTAACCAATCTAAATATTAGTTTTGATTCTTTATTAGTAAAACCACAAACATTTTCTGAAGATATTAATCATTATAACAATGATTATTTGTGTTTTAATGCACTGCATGGGACTTTTGGAGAAGATGGTACAATACAAAAAATATTAGAAAACAAAAAAATTAGATATACACACTCAGATTCAATAACTTCAAATATTGGTTTTAATAAATTTTTAACGAAAAAAAAAATTCAAAATACAAAGATCTTAACTGCTGAATCTTTTCTTTTGAAAGCTACAAATTTAGATGAAATTAAAATAAGAGAAATATTGAACAATTTAATTCTTTTGTAGTTAAGCCAGTTTCTAGCGGTTCAAGTTACGGTGTACAAATTATAAAAGACTCTAAAGATTTAGAAAATTTTGTACGCAATATTGATAACAATCATAATATTTATAAAAAACACAATGAACTATTAATAGAAAGATATATTGCAGGTAGGGAGTTAACCGTAGCTGTTGTCAATAAAGAAAATATAAGTGAAGCAGTGGAGGTTACCGAAATAATTTCTAATAATTATTTTTATGATTATCAGTCAAAGTATTCAAAAGGATTTTCTAGGCATATTCTGCCAGCTAAATTACCTGTCAAAATTTATGATAATTGTCTCAAATATGCAAAAATTGTTCATGATACAATAAAGTGCAGGAATTTAAGTAGATCGGATTTTTTATATGATAATAAAAATATATATTTTTTAGAAATTAACACACAACCNGGTTTGACATCTATTTCTTTAGTCCCNGAACAATTAAAACATAAAAATATTAGTTTTGATAATTTGATACAAAATATCATTAATTCATCTTTGTGAAAAAGANTATTTTAAATAGAAGNCGGAAAAAAATTTATTTTCCCACAATACTTATTTTATTGTTTTTTTTAATAANAGTTATTTATATTTTNNTTTTTTATGATCAAAAAATATTTAAACAATTTAATAGTATTATTGAAAATTATTCAGATAAATATCAATATTCTTTATCAGTAGTTAATATTAACGGTTTGAATAATATCAATGAAGATGAAATTCTAAATTTAATAAAACCATATAAAGGTTCATCTATTTTTTTAATTCCAATTAAAAAAATTGCCAATAAAATTAGTCAAAATAATTGGGTAAAATCTATAAATATTCAAAGTAATTATAAGGATACCATAGAAATAAATATTGATGAATCAAAACCCATAGGTATTTATACAACAGGAATTCAGAATATATTATTTAGTGATGATTTAAAAATTTTAGAAAACATTGCAAATAATGAAAAGAGATTTAGTGCATTAATAAAGTTTGAAGGAAAAAATTCTTTACATGAATCAATAAAGTTAATTGATTCTTTTCCAGATGATTTTATACAATATGTTGATAAAGCTTTTTTGATTAATCAAAGAAGATGGGATCTTGAATTAAAAAATAGTATTTTGTTAAAGTTACCAGAAAATAATATTAAAGAAGCTTTAGAGAATTATAAAAAAATATATATCAATTTTTCTAATGAGGAATTAATTGAAATTGAAAGTATTGATCTTAGAATGAAAAAAAAAATTATTTTAAAATATAAAGAGAGTATAAAATGATTAAAGTTGGAGTGGATATTGGGAATTCTAAAATATCTTGCGTTGTATCTGATTTGCAAAAAAATTCTTTACCTAAAATTTTATCTTTTATTAACTATCCAACTTCAAATATTAATAAAAATGCTTTTATTAATTTTCAATTAATTAAGGATGAAGTCAGGCACGTTATCACATTGGCTGCTAAAGATTCTCAAACTGAAATTAAATCGATTAATCTTAATATTCCTGTAACTGACTCTATATCATTTTTTTATGACTCAAAAATTGAAATTGAAAATGAGTTAATTATGGATCTTCATTTAAAAAAAGCAATTAACCAGTCTGATTTTTTTGATAATTTAATTAATTATGAAATTTTGATGAACTATATAGCAAGTTATGAAGTGGATAACAAAATATTATTTGGAAACCCTGTAGGTAATTTTGCTAAAATTTTAAATTTAAATTTTTATAAGCTAATGGTAAAAAAAAATTTAATTAACACATTTAAAAATTTATTTTATGATCTTCAAATTCATGTTGAGCAATTAGTGCCGGCACCTTTGTCTTCTGCCTTGGCAGTTCTCAATGTTGATGATAGAGATTTAGGTGCTATTTGTATCGATTTAGGGGAAGCTTCAACATCATTAGTTGTTTTCGAACATGAAAAATTACTCTTTGCTGATGCAGTGAGTATTGGAAGTAAAAATATTACTAATGATATTGCTAGAGGTATTTCAACTACAAAAGAAAGCGCAGAGCGCTTAAAAACACTCTATGGTTCAGTTTTGTCTTCTCCGAGCGATGAGCATGAAATTATAGAAGTCCCCCTTGTGTCTTCAGAGCCTGATCAATTTAAGCAAATTAATCGAAGTACGATTAATAATATCATTAAACCAAGAGTAGAAGAAACTTTAGAGTTAGTTTGGCAAAAATTAAAACAGTATGGACTACATAAGAGGAAAATTAAAAATTTAGTTTTAACTGGAGGGGGGTCACAATTAGAGGGTATTGCTGATTATGCGCAAACCATATTTGATAGCAATGTACGACTTGGCCAGCCTCATGGAGTAGTTGGATTAAACAAATCTTTTTCTGGTCCTCAATTTTCTCAAACTATTGGTTTAATTTTGCATGAAGTTGATAAATATGAAGTAAATTTTCTGAAAAAAGACCAAAAAATAAAAAAAAATACGTTAATTGGCCGTTTTTCTTCTTGGCTTGATCAATATATATAATATAACATACAATATATAGTTATATTTATTGACGGTTGCGGGGGTAAATCGTTAAAAAATATAAAAAAACGGCGGAGTAAATACATGACTATAAATATTTCTATACCAGATGTAGGTCCTAATCTACATCCTCAAATTACAGTTTTAGGTGTTGGCGGATCAGGAGGGAACGCTGTTAACAATATGATGAATTCAAATCTTGAGGGAGTTGANTTTNTGATANCAAATACAGATGCACAAGCTCTTCAAATTTCAAATTGCAAGAAAAAAATTCAATTAGGAATTAAAAGCACTAGAGGACTAGGAGCTGGTATGCGACCCGATGTTGGAAGGCAGGCAGCAGAAGAGACTCTTAATGAAATAAGTGAAAAATTAGATGGAAGTCATATGTTATTTATTGCTGCAGGTATGGGTGGTGGTACAGGAACAGGTGCCGCACCAGTTATAGCTAAACTTGCAAGAGAAAAAGGAATATTAACTGTTGGAGTCGTTACAAAACCTTTTCATTTTGAAGGCTCTCAAAGAATGAAGATTGCTGACAAGGGTCTTGAAGAGTTACAACAGTATGTCGATACTCTCTTGATTATACCAAATCAAAATTTATTTCGTATTGCTAATGAGAAAACAACATTTGCAGATGCATTTAAAATGGCAGATGATGTTTTATATGCCGGTGTTAGAGGTGTTACAGATTTGATGGTTCAACCAGGTTTGATTAATCTTGATTTTTCAGATGTGAAAACAGTTATGTCAGAAATGGGCAAGGCAATGATGGGAACAGGAGAAGCTTCAGGTGAAGGCCGTGCTGTTGCTGCTGCTGAAGCTGCAATAGCCAATCCTTTAATCGATGATGTATCTTTAAAAGGCGCAAAAGGTTTAATTATTAATATTACTGGAGGTAACGATATTACTTTATATGAAGTAGATGAAGCAGCAAATAGAATTAAGCAAGAAGTTGATGAAGAAGCTAATATTATTTATGGGACTACTTGCGATGAAAGACTAGAAGGTGTTGTTAGGGTAAGTTTAGTGGCAACCGGTATAGATCTAAATTCTGAAGCCTCCCCTAAACCTCTAGAAGCAGTTAGTACTTTATCTATTGATAATTCCGTTTATTTACAAAAATCATCTGAATTTAATCAGAATACGGAAGTTATTAAAGAAGATTTAGATAAAGAATTAACATTAGAAAATACTGTGGAAGATGAAATTGTTGATTCAAGTAATGAAAAAGCTTTACCATCAGAAAATCCAAGTATTAATTATATAAATAATGATGTTGAAGAAGATACTTCAGGAGCTTTGTTTACAGAAAAAGCAAATATAGAAGCTGCTCAGTCCTCATATGATGAAGAGCAAATAGAAAAATCTAATGAATTAGAACAAGTTGATTCTAATATATACGAAGAAAATCAAGTGTTTTCAAACTCATCAGCTGTAAAAGAGGAAGTTAAATCTAGTGTTCGCAAACTTAGTTTATTTGATACTCTTGAAGACAAAAATCTAGAGAGTGANCCCATAGAAAACTCAACTTCAGTAAAATCAGAACCTGTTTTTCAAAATGAAATACTTGAAGAGGATCATGAAATAACTAATACTAAAGAAAATGAAAATGAATTTTCGGATGATGAAGGTCCTGAATCTGAAGATGATTTTAATCAGGAAAATGAAGAGGAATTGTTAGACATTCCAACTTTCCTTAGAAGACAAGCAAATTAGCTAAATTTATTGAAATAATCAGTAATATTCAGTTAATTGTGAAACTATAAAAATATATATATTTAAGAAAAGTGCTGCAGGACAGCACTTTTTTTATATTTATGATTGCAAGCTCAAATACATCTAAAAAACAGCAAACAATAAATTCGAGCATATCTTTATCAGGTGTAGGCTTACATTCAGGAAAGAAAGTAGCTATAAATATTGAGCCAGCAGAAATTAACAATGGAATAAAATTTATAAGAACTGATCAAAAAAATAACAATATCATTAATGCATTATGGTCAAATGTTACTTCAACGAACCTATGTACAACTATTGCAAATAAAGAAGGAGCTTCAGTATCTACTATAGAGCATTTAATGAGTGCTCTATCAGGTATGCATATTGATAATGTAAATATACTGATTGATGGACCTGAAGTTCCCATCATGGATGGTAGTTCATTACCTTTTGTAGAATTATTTGAAAGTAAAGGTATAGTAAAACAAGAGATTGATCGCCAAATAATTTTGATAGAAAAAGAAGTTGTAGTTACCAAAGGTGATAGTTTTACAAAAATTCTTCCTGACAAACAATTTTCAATTAATTTTGAAATAGAATTTGCAAGTCATTTAGTTAATAAACAGGCATGCCAACTTCAATTAGTTAATGGCAACTATAAGAAAGATATTTCTTNTGCGAGAACTTTTGGATTTGAAAAAGATGTAGATTATTTGAGAGCTAACGGATTTGCTCTCGGAGGTTCACTTGAAAATGCNGTTGTAGTTGGNGACAAAAAAATTTTAAATAAAGAAGGTTTNCGTTTTGAAGATGAGTTTGTTCGACATAAGATGCTGGATTCAATNGGAGATTTATACTTAGCTGGCAAACCTATTCAAGGTTATTTCTATGGAAAAAAATCAGGCCATTTTTTAAACAATCAACTTTTGCGTAAAATATTTTCAGATAAATCTAATTTCAAGATAATTTAATCTAAACCTAAATCATTTTTTTTGGTTGAACTATCCTATCAAACTCATTTGCTTCTATCATCCCAAGTTTTATAGCTGCTTCTTTAAGTGTTAAGTTTTCTTTGAAAGCTTTTTTTGCAATTTTTGCAGCATTGTCATACCCTATATGTTCATTCAAAGCAGTGACAAGCATTAAAGAATTATCTAAATGTTGTTTTATTCGATAAACATCTGGCTTTAAACCTCGAAGACAGTATTTAATAAAACTGTCAATTGAATCAGACAGTAAATGTATTGATTGTAAATTATTAAAAATAATCACTGGTTTAAAAGCATTTAGTTCAAAGTGACCTTGCGATCCAGCAATAGTAATTGTTGTGTGATTTCCAATTACTTGGGTGCACACCATTGATAACGCCTCAATTTGTGTTGGATTTACTTTACCAGGCATTATAGAAGATCCAGGTTCGTTTTCAGGCAACTTTAACTCTCCTAAACCTGAACGTGGACCTGATGCTAAAAAACGTAAATCATTTGATATTTTTAAAAGAGAAGTAGCAAGAGTACTAAGACTTCCAGATAGGTTTACCATGGGATCGTGCGATGCAATGGATTCAAATTTATTAGGGGCAGGTAAATATTTGCTTTTAGTTAATATTGATAAGTATTTACAAAAAATTTTATCAAAATTTTTAGGAGCATTCATACCTGTTCCAACAGCTGTTCCCCCTTGGGCTAAATAAAGCAGTTCTTTTTGAGCTTGTAATATTCTTTTTTGATTATTTTTTATTTGTTCTAAATATCCTGAAAATTCCTGTCCTAATGTTAAAGGTATAGCGTCTTGAGTATGTGTTCGACCAATTTTTATAATTCTGTTGAATTTTTGTGACTTAGATTTTAATTCTTTAATCAAATTACGTAATGATATGTTTAATTTATCTTGTAACAATTCATTGCAAGTTATGTGCATTACTGTTGGAAAAGTATCATTAGAAGATTGGGATAGATTAACATGATCATTAGGATGGACTGGTTTTTTAGATCCAATTTTCCCTTTCAACTTTTTAATAGCATAATTACTAATAACTTCATTAGCATTCATATTGGTTTGCGTTCCTGAACCTGTTTGCCAGATAGAAAGTGGAAATTCATCAATAAGCTTTAAATTAATAATTTGATTACAGGCATCAATGATCGCTTTTCCGATTTTAGAATTTAATTTGCCAATTTTTATATTGGCAAGAGCGGCAGCTTTTTTTTGATGACCAAATGCAATGATTATTTCTTTTGGAATTTTTTCATTACCAATTTTGAAATTTTCAAGTGATCGTTGTGTTTGTGCTCCCCATAGTTGGGTAGAGTCTATTTTTTTGCTTCCTAAACTATCAAATTCTATTCTATATTTTTTTTTCATTTTTTGTATTAATTTAATTATATTTTTGTATAACATAAACTCAATCATTGAATTAAAAATATTTATTTTATGAATAACCTTATCCTTTTACGCCACGGCCAAAGTCAATGGAATCTTGAAAATCGATTTACTGGATGGGAAGATGTACCATTGACCGAACAGGGCATTGCAGAGGCTAAAGTCGCTGGTCAATTAATGAAAAAAAATAAAGTGCATATTGATGTAATTTTCAGTAGTGTTTTGCAAAGAGCCACCAAAACGGCTGAGTTAGCAATTAAAGAAATGAACTTGGAACAATTTTGGAGTGACGGTCAACTTCTTATGACCAAAGACCAAAGTTTAAATGAGAGGGATTACGGAGATTTGGTTGGATTAAATAAAGAAGAGACTGCTAATAAATACGGTAAAGAGCAAGTTCGCATATGGCGCCGTTCGTACGATGTTTCTCCTCCTGGAGGAGAAAGTCTGGAAAATGTTGTTACAAGAGTTAAGCCATATTTTATCAACTTTATCGAACCTAAAATCAATGAGGGTCAAGATGTGTTAATAGCAGCCCATGGCAATTCACTGCGAGCATCGATGATACAAGTTGGCTTGTATAAAGCAGAAGAAATTTCAAAAATAGAGATTCCAACTGGCAGCCCATTTATTATAACTTATGAATCTGGCAAAGTTGTGAATTCTAAATATTTATCTTAATTTTTTAAACTTTTGAAATTCGATTATATTATCTATGCCTTTATTTTTTTTAATAACAGATTTTTTTCTTTTTGGTTTTTTGTCACTTAATTTTTTATTAATTTCTTCATTTATAAGTTTTAATCCAAAATTTGCATATGGATCGGCAAAAGAGATTACAGAATCAAATGGAACAGATATGTCTGCATTTATGTCATTAAATGATAGCCTAATATTGAATGAGTCATTTTTTACTTTGAAATTCCAATATTCATATTGAATGACTATCGTGATTTCTTTTGGATGTTTTTCCTTTAACCAATTTGGAATAACAACTTTTTTATTATCTGTTTTAAAGGATATATAAAGATGATGGCCTTCTTGCAAACCATTTACTTCTATATTTTTTAGAACATCGCGAAAAACATTTAGCATGTTTTTTTTTAAGATTTGAGAATAGTGGATTTTCATTTTTAAATATTGCTATGTTCTGTAATTAGAAGAAACATCACTTAAACATAGTATATACAGTTTTTCGTAAGAGTATTCAGTTAAAGTGTGTACTAGCTATTCAAATACGGATAACGACTTTTGAAACTAATAAAATAAATGTAAGATGGAGTAATGAAAAAGATAATTGTTTACACACACTCAGACTGCTTACTCAAAGATAATGGTCCAAATCACCCAGAAAAAAAAGAACGTGTACAGATTATTCTTAAATCCATTCAAAATATAAGCAGTATTGATATAGATATTAAAAATGCACCATTAGCAGATGTTCGTAATATTTATCTGGTACATCCACCAACACATATAAACAATATTTTTTCATTAATTCCAAATTCTGGATTAACGGGAATAGAAAAAGAGCCATATGCCGATACACTTTTATGTCCCAAAAGTAAAAAAGCAATATTAAGATCTTGTGGAGCTGGTATTGCTGCCGCAGACAGCCTTATTAGGGAAAATGAAAAAAGAATATTTTGCGCTGTTCGACCACCAGGTCATCACGCAGAAACTGTTAGAGCAAATGGATTTTGTTTTGTAAATAATGTTGCAGTTACTGCAAGGTATTTACAAAGCAAATATGAAATAAATAAGATTGCGATTATTGATTTCGATGTTCATCATGGAAATGGCACGCAAGAAATTTTCTTTAAAGACGAAACAGTTGTTTATGGTTCTATACACGAATTCCCATTATTTCCAGGCACAGGTTCAGAACAGGAAAAAGGAATNGGNAANATTTTCAATGCACCAATTCTAGCAGGAACAGAAGGAAAGGATTTTATAAAGATATTAGAAAATAAAATTTTGAATAATATAGATAAATTTAGACCTGAAATAATATTAATATCCGCTGGTTTTGATGCGCATAAAAGAGATCCTTTGGCGCATATTAATTTAGAATCAAAAGATTATTATGATTTAACAAAAAAAATTATAGAAATTGCAAATATACATAGCCAAGGAAGAATTATATCTTTTTTGGAAGGAGGTTACGATTTATTGGCACTGTCGGAAAGTATTAAAGAACACTTGTTGGGTTTACAGGAAAATTAAATTAACAGTTTGTTGTATTAATTTCCATTTTTCATTTTTTACGAAAAATAGATGCAAATATTTTTATTTTGCTAAAGTTTTCATCTTTATTATTACCATGAGCTTTAAATTCATTAAAAATGGGAGCAGAAATACTGTTTTTAATTCTTGAGAATTTTTCTTGAAAACCATCCTTTACAAATACTTTTGAATTAATGGATAAAACGAATAATCCTCCCGGTTTTGTAATACGTAAGAGTTCATCAAAAGCATCTGGTCCCACATGCCCATGAGTAAAAGTTCCTGCACTTACAACTGCTCCAACAGAATTATTTTTTAATGGAATTTTTTTTGTAACATTAGCACTCACTAGGGAAGAATAACATCCTTTTAATTTTGCTTGTTCCAACATTTCTGGAGATATATCTATTCCAATGATTTTTTTATTGCCTGTTTTATTTAAACATTCACCAACCAAACCGGTTCCAGCACCAACATCAAGAATTGGAGTATCAGTATTTCTTGCATGTTTATTAAAAAAACTACAAATTTTTGCAGGTGAAAGATAATTTGAACTTAAAGCAAAATCTTCATCATAGGCTTGTGCCCATTTTTTGTAGAGTTTTATGGAATCTTCGGGTGTCTTTAATGAATAAGCATCATCATATCCTATTTTTTTTTTTGACATATTTTTTAAATGGGGCGTTCTGTTACTCGCCTCTAGTCATTTATACCACAAAAACCAACACATTTTCAAAAACTTCGTGTAAGGAAATCAATATTTTTGCAGGACTTTTGCAGGAGACTTCGTGCTATGCTATAAATTGTCTTATGGACACAACATTTATTAGAAGCATTAAACTTAACGATAAAAAAGACTGGCAAAAACTCTATCACGGTTATGCTGAGTTTTATAAAGTTGAAATGACACAGACTATATTAAATACCATATGGAGTTGGTTGACAGATGAACAGCATGAACTTAATGGATTGATTTGTGAGTTTGAAGAAAAAATAGTTGCCTTTGCTCATTACAGAAGAATGCCAAGTCCTTTAAGAGGAAAGGATATTGGTTTTTTAGATGATTTGTTTGTTTCTCCTGACTACAGAGGTTTAAAAATTGGTGAGAAACTTATTTTAAAATTAGATAAAATTTCTAAAGAAAAAGGATGGGGTTTGGTTAGGTGGATAACGCGCAATGATAATCTAAGAGCAAAATCTCTATATGACAGAGTTTCAAAAAAAACTAATTGGGAAGTTTACGAACTGTAAATTGTAGCGGGGTGTTCTGTTACTCGACCCTTGTTGAATATATCAGACTTTATATGACTTTTATAGATAACTTCGTGTAAGGAAATCAATATTTTTGCAGGACTTTTGCAGGAGACTTTTTATTATAGTAATCTTTCACAAGGAATGTTGATATGAAAAAACCACCCATCATTCTATTCAATTCATCACGTAGAATAGTCATACAACTACATAAGAAGATGGATCAGTCGAAAAGCAGCAAAAACACACGAGGATCGCATTATTTGAAGGCAATGAACTTTAGATTTTTCGTGAAAAATATTAAATGAAATTTAGTTGTCTTACTTGAAATACACTAAAAAGATTGAAATATGTCTGTGACTAAGTTAAATTTCAAGTTAATTTCTATTAAAGGGAGGACTAATATGTTTGAAAAAAAATCTTCAACCACAGACCAAACAAATACAACAGAAGATTCATTTAATGTTTTAAGACCAAAAAAAGGGTCTGCAAAGGTTGTTATTGGTAATGGAGTTAAAATAAAAGGTGAAATTACGGATGCGGATGAAGTCCAGATTGATGGTAGTGCTGATGTAACTATGAATACTGATAATTTAATGATCGGTGGTACTGGTGACTTAAAAGGAACAATTACATCACATAACGCTGATGTGTGGGGTAAACTAGATGGAGAAGTAAAGGTTGGTGGTACATTGACAATACAAGAACAAGGATCGGTATCTGGCAGTATAGAATATGAAAACTTACAAATTAAACTTGGTGGAAAGATTAAAGGAGACGTGAAGGTTTCTGAAAAAATAAAAAATATAGATGATATTAAAAATATTAATAAAGAAAAATCTTTACCCTTACAATCATCTTTAGATAATAAAAATAATTGAAGTTACTAATAAATTAAAAGTGTAAGCAAACTTCGTGTAAAACTTCGTGTAACTTTTTTAAAACTTTTTGTTGAGGAATGTAGAAAAATCGAATTAGTGGAGCGTTCTGTTTCCTAAACTATGTCTTGGCGGTGGGTGATATAGAAAAATTCACCCCTTTAGTTATTGCCAAGACTATCGTTACTTTACCACGAATTAATAGAAAATTTTGGGACAAAAGAAATTGTGATTAATTCTCAACATTCCTCACGGTTGGTGGTAGGATAATTATTGAAAAAAATAATTAATTTTTACTTGTGAACAAGCAAACTAGATTTAAGCGTTAAACCAGAACCTCGCCAAATAACAAGAGCTAGGACTGGTTGAGAATGAGTTGTTAACGCATGAGGCTGGTTGCTTCGGTGAAAACAAGTCTTGGTGGCGGTAAGTATCTCAGGTTGTTGACCCTCTAACTCGAATTCTGCCTGGCCAGAGATGATGAAATATAATTCTTCTGCTTCGTGGAAATGCCATCGGTAATAAAGTTGACTGTCCCAATACGCGATATATGCACGAGTCTGAATGGTATGGAAATGGCCAGTTGGCCCGAGTAACTCAAAGAAGCCGTACCTGTTTANAAANTCTCTACCAAGTTCTTCTTTAAAGTAGGTCTGCTGCCAATTAACATGAGGTGCTAGTGTGCAGATGCATTCATGGAGTCTTTTGGTTTGTGGGTTAAGACCAGTCTTCCATTTTTGTAAAATAGTGCTGGCTGGAATATGATTTGGTTTGATTTCTTTTAAGGTCAGATCAGTTGGCCAAGGTGTAAAGTTAACAAGTTCNGGGATATTCANCCACTGTTGGTGGATAGCATTCTTAGTTGTCAAAAATATATCTTCATTCATTTTATTTTTATATTTCATATACATTTTTAATCAACATCCCTTGTGGTTGGTGG
>JGI26063J44948_1000114_pt1 | contig 18364 bp, 16 predicted proteins | sample MarorgKNORR_S2LV_4_FD_44948 | JGI IMG/M metagenome (IMG submission 44948) | reverse complement strand
CCATGGCGGCTAATCGGGTGAAGGGAGTTCGTGCTGCTGTTTATTATAATGGTCCCGAATCGATTGTGAAACTCTCCAGGGAACACAATAATGCTAATGTCTTATCTCTTGGCGCTCGGTTTATGGATGAAGATGAAATCTTGGCTGTAATTAAAATGTGGCTGGCCGAACCTTTTGCAGGAGGGCGGCACCAGAGAAGAATCGATAAACTAGATTTATAATATAAACCTATAATTTATTAGCTAAATAGTTTGATATTTCACCGAGATTTTTTTTCGTATTCATATTCCAAAATCGTTTATCAGAATTAAAATTGACTTTGGTTATTTTTAAATTTTTTATCAGTGATAATAAACTGAAATCATTTTCATAAATTGCTGATTCAAGATAATTCAATATACGTTTATGATATAGTGCACAGGTGACTTGATGCCGATTATTTGTCAGGGGTATCACTGCATCGGATTCTTGGGTTTTTGTGTTCCATAGTATCTGAAACACATCTGTATCAATTAAGGGTAGGTCACAGGACACTAGTTGAATCCAGTCGTCNTCTGCATGTTGTATTGCCGTATATAAACCGTTGATTGGTGCCTGAATCTCAAGTTGATCACAAATGAATGGCTTTTTAAAATCTTTTGGTTTTTCTTTCCCGATGACTATCCGTTCTTCGAAATACATGCACCCATCCCAAATGCGGTCCAAAACCGATTTGCCATTGATATTCGCACGCCATTTTTCAGAACCAAATCGTTCACTTTTTCCACCGATTAAAATGAATGCTGAAATGGGAATATTTNTAGAATGATTCATATCAAGATTTAATTAATATTGTCCTTCGTAAATATAAGGATTGCTTTGAATAAGAAGATATGGTTCTCAACTTAAGAAATATAATCAGTGAAATATTTTTTGAAAAAAGATAAATGAATTACGGTTTTGTCATTGATAATNGGATGTGCATTGGATGTCATGCCTGCACCGTTGCATGTAAAAGCGAACATGATATCCCAATTGGTGTAAACCGCACCCATGTGAAATATATTGAAAAAGGTTCGTTTCCAAATAACAGCCGAGAGTTCTCAGTACATCGTTGTAACCATTGTGCGGACGCACCCTGCGTAGAAATTTGTCCTACCACTGCTTTATATACCCGTGCAGATGGTATCGTAGACTTTGATAGTGATCGATGTATTGGCTGTAAATCCTGTATGCAAGCATGTCCATATGATGCATTGTATATAGACCCTGATACACACACGGCAGCCAAGTGTAATTATTGTGCCCACAAAATTGATGGTGGTTATGAACCAGCCTGTGTCATAGTCTGTCCAGTAGAAGCAATTATATCTGGTGATTTGGATGACACCAATTCTAAAATTTCCCATTTAGTATCAGAGGAAGAAACAATAACCCGTAAACCTGAAAAAGGTACTAAACCCAATTTATATTATGTAAATGGTTCGCCTGAAATGCTCGATCCCAATGCCACAGAACAGGATGCGAATTATTTATGGTCTGAACAATCGGTAGGTGTAGGTCATTTTGCCAAATATGCTGACCAGCGTGCATCTGAAGCGGATAATGAGAATCTGTTGGTGCAGCTGGCCATGGAATATTCAGCCAAAACAGGTAAGCCGATTGATCAGCGTGCCATTGATAATGTGGCTAAAGAGATTCAACAGGATATTGACACGAAGGAACCCCGCCGTGTTTATGACAGCCCAAGTAAAGGAGTTCTATGGGGCTGGGAAGTTCCAGCCTATGTCTGGACCAAAGCTATTGCCACCGGGACATTTTTGATGATGGCTGTTTTGCATTTTTTCAATGGTGGAATTGATGCATCATCAGAATTGACAGGGTTGATTACAACACTTATATTTATGGGACTCACCGGTGCGTTGTTGGTAAAAGATTTGGATAAACCTAACCGTTTTTTTTATGTGCTGTTGCGTCCCCAATGGAAGTCTTGGTTGGTGCGCGGCGCCTACATTATTACAGGATTTGGCGGCCTTGTCACTTTGAAATTATTGGATACATATTTTAATCTTGGATTAGAATGGCTCTGGTGGCCCGGTGCAATGTTTGCTGTAATGGGCGCAGCTTATACAGCATTCTTATTTAACCAGGCTCGAGCACGAGATCTCTGGCAGATACCTATTCAGTCTGCCACTCATATGTTAGTCCATGCATTAATGGCTGGTTCAGTTGCCATGATGGTAATTGCACCAGAAACAAGAGAGGGGATGGTCAATACACTTTTATGGGGAATCGTATTGAATATGGTTTTCATCGCAAAAGAAATTTTTATGCCACATGATACACCTGATACAAAAAAAGCAATTCATCTGATGACAAAAGGATATTATTCCAAGTATTTCTGGGCTGGTATTGTGCTTGGTAGTGTTGTCCCAATCGTCATTTTGAATACCATGTCAGGAAGCATGATTCTAATCGCTGGTGGGTTGACATTAATGGGGATATTTTTAACAGAATTTGTGCGCATTCGTGTACCACAAATGATACCGTTAAGTTAGCATGATAAAACGCAGTTGGATTGAAACATTTTCGGAAGCTATTGGACTGATTTCCAAAATTTCTGATCGACCTGATTGGTCGGAAGAATTTGTCATGGAAGGTCCGCGGGAGTTATATAAATACCCGGATCCCAACGAATGGGATAATTTTATGGAGTTGGATCCGCAGGCCTGGCCGGAGAAAAAAGAACGGCATTATTCCATTGTTCCCACTACTTGCTTTAATTGTGAATCTGCTTGTGGTCTTTTAGCCTACATTGATAAAGATTCTAATAAAGTTCGGAAATTTGAAGGGAATCCCCACCATCCTGGGAGCCGAGGGAGAAATTGTGCAAAAGGCCCAGCTACCATTAATCAAATCAATGATACCGAACGCATTCTTTATCCGCTCAAGCGCAAGGGGAAGCGAGGATCTGGTGAATGGGAACGCATCACTTGGGACCAGGCATTGGATGAGATTTCTGAAAAGATTGCTGCATCCATCCGCAAACGAAAGGACGGTGTGATGTATCATGTAGGGCGTCCCGGTCATGAAGGCTATACGGAACGGGTCCTAAAGGCTTGGGGGGTGGATGGGCACAATTCCCATACAAATATTTGTTCTGCCGGTGCCCGTACAGGATATGCCATGTGGCAAAAATACGATCGACCCAGCCCTGATCATACCCATGCGGAGGTAATCTTATTGGCATCATCCCACTTGGAAACAGGCCACTATTTCAATCCACATGCTCAACGGATTATGGAAGGAATGATGAAGGGCGCCAAGCTGATTGTCATTGATCCGCGCCTATCCAACACCGCGTCAATGGCAGATGAATGGATGCCCACCTATCCCGGCAGCGAATCTGCGGTTTTCATGGCTATGGCCAAGATTATTTTGGATGAAAAGCTATACGATCGCCATTATATGGAAAATTGGGTGAACTGGGACGAATATCTCAGGAATCTTCATCCGGAAGATCCGATAGCGTTTGACCAATTCATTAAACGCTTGAGTGAAGAGTGGGTAGAGTACACACCGGAATTTGCGGCAAAAGAAGCCCAAATTGATCCTGAACAAATTATTCGTGTTGCACGATTAGTTGGAAAGGCTGGGAGTAAATTGTCAACCCATGTCTGGCGAGGTGCATCCATTGGAAATCTCGGAGGATGGCAGGTATCCCGAACACTGCATTTACTCAATGTTCTCACCGGTTCAGTAGGTACGAAAGGCGGCACATCTCCCAGTGACTGGAATAAATTTCACCCTACCTTTTTTGATTCACCCCCGGGACCGAATGCGTGGAATGAACTGACCTGGCCCCCTGAATACACCCTGTCTCATTATGAAATGAGTGAAATTTTGCCCCACCTGCTGAAGGATAACCGCGGGTCCTTGGATGTGTATTTCACCCGTGTATTTAATCCGGTTTGGACCTACCCGGATGGTTTTACCTGGATTGAAATGCTATCCGATCCGGAAAAGATCGGTTGTCATATAGCTTTGACGCCCACATGGAATGAAACCGCTTTTTTTGCCGATTACGTTCTGCCCATGGGACACGCCTCCGAAAGGCATGACATCAATTCTTATGAAACCCAGGCAGGCGTGTGGATTGCCTTTCGCCAACCAGTCTTGCGGGAAAAAGCCCGCCGTGACGGGCAGGATGTGAAATTTACCTATGAAGTGAACCCCGGTGAAGTATGGGAGGAGGATGAATTCTGGATAGAACTTTCCTGGCGTATCGATAAAGAAGGGGACTTAGGGATTCGAGAGCATTTTATAAGTCCTTATCGGGAAGGTCAAAAAATTAATATTGATGAATATTATCAATACATTTTTGATAATACAAAAGGCTTACAGAAAACAGCAGCTAAGGAAGGTTTAACACCATTGGAATACATGCGTAAATATGGTGCTTTCATGGTAGAGGAAAATATTTATAATAATAACGAAAAAGAATTAACTGATTCTGATATGGACAGTACCGAAGTAAGAGCGAATGGGCAGGTAGAAAAAAATGGTAATGTTATTGGTGTGCAAGTGGATGGTAAGAGTTATGGCGGTTTTCCCACACCTTCAAAACGGCAGGAAATTTATTCTCAGACTATGGCAGATTTCGGTTATCCAGAACACGTAACCCCCGGATACAGAATTAAAAGTCACGTTCATATAGACAACATGGACCAAAGCAAAAATGAGTGCGTGTTGTTGCCTAATTTTCGTTTGCCAACCCATATCCATTCGCGGTCCGCAAACGCCAAATGGCTTACGGAAATTGCGCACCGGAATCCCATCTGGATTCATACTAAAGATGCAAAACGATTGAGTGTTAATAATGGAGATTTATTGAAAATCACCACTGAGATTGGCTGGTTTGTCGATAAGGTTTGGGTTACGGAGTCCATCAAGCCGGGCGTGGTGGCCTGCTCACATCATATTGGTCGCTGGCGCCGGCAGAATGACCAAGGGAATCGGTTTATGACCAATACAGTTACTATAAAAAATATAAGTGATGGGAAATGGAAGATGGAAACTGTGAAAGGCGTAGAGCCTTGGAAAACAGCTGATCCCGATACAAACCGCATTTGGTGGCGGGATGGCGGCGTGCATCAGAATATTACTCATGCAGCCAATCCTGATCCCATCTCCGGTGCCCATTGCTGGCTGCAAAAAGTAAGCATTTCCAAGCCAGATCCTGGTGAGAATTATGGGGATATATTTGTGGATACCAACAAGTCATTCGAACATTTTAAAAAATGGAACGAATGGGCCCGGGACCGGGAAACCCACCCAGAGGGATTAAGAAGACCACTTTGGATGGCCAGGCCACTCACTCCACAAACAAATCAGTTTTATTTATAGAATTATTTATATATTCCAATAGCTTACTCTTAGCCAACTAACCTAATTCTGTTATGAAATGGATATGGTTTGAGGCCGATACGGTCCTGTTGGAAACGTCAGGATTTGCTCCCGATTTTCCCCGCATTTTGCGGGGAGATGAATTGGAAAGAGAATGAAACAGAAACCACATAACTACGCCCCTGTGGAACGCAGTACATCTTCTGGGATTCCGCCAATAACTGATCAGTTCGGTCGCACATTCAATTATCTTCGAATTGCTGTAAATGAATATTGTAATCTGCGCTGCATATACTGTATGCCGGAAGAAGGCATTCCTTTTCGCAGTAAAAATAAATTGCTTTCCACGGATGAAATATTTCGACTCATCACAATTGCATCACAGATGGGTGTCTCTAAAATACGGTTCACGGGTGGTGAGCCCCTACTGCGAAAGGATTTGTCTAAACTCGTTAAATTTGCAAATCAGATTCCCTTAATACAGTCAGTTCATTTAACTACAAACGGTATTCTGCTTGGTAAATATATAAAAGATTTGGAACAGGCTGGATTGACTGGGATCAATATCAGTTTGGATACCCTGAAAGCTGAAAGATTCAAAATGATCACGCGCCGAGAAGGACTAGATACTGTAATGGATGGAATTGAAAAAGCGATTGAGTCAGACATCCCATCGGTAAAGATTAATATAGTCGCAATGCGGGATTTTAATCACGATGAACTCGTGGAATTCGCTGCATTAACTCAAGATAATGATATGACAGTGCGCTTTATTGAGCTTATGCCATTTGATTCACACCAGATATGGAAAACGGGGAAATTTTATAGGGCGAAACACATTGTAGCTGACCTGAAAAAACAAATCGGTGCAATGGAACAGGTTAATGGATCAAATACGGAGCATTATGTTTTTCGAATTAAGGGTTATCGAGGGAAGGTGGCTGTGATCCCCGCATATTCCAGGAGCCTTTGCAGTGCATGCAACCGGATCAGAATTACAGCCGATGGGAAACTTCGAAATTGTCTTTATGGGCATGAGGAAACCAATTTACGGGATGCCATGCGCGATGGAGACTCCAATGAATCCATTGAACAAATGATCCGGAAATCCATGCGGAAAAAATACAAGGATGGATGGGAAGCACAGAGTCAAGGCAAGGAACACAGGGAATCCATGACCCAGATTGGGGGATAATATGAATGAATTTTCACATTTAGATAAAGATGGAAACGTTCGGATGGTGGATGTAACTAATAAAACTGCGACTATTAGAACGGCAAAAGCAGCAGGAAAACTTACCATGCTTTCAGAAACGATTACAGCGATTAAGGATAATACCTTACCAAAAGGGAACGTATTAACCACAGCAAAAATTGCAGGTATTCAAGCAGCAAAAAAAACATCAGATCTGATTCCTATGTGCCATCAATTAAACTTAAGCTTTGTGGATTTAGATTTTGACATTCAAAAGGATTATATCCTTATTAAATCTGTTGTCAAAACTAAGGAGGCCACTGGCGTAGAGATGGAAGCGCTCAGTGCTGTCTCTATCGCTTCCCTAGCAATCTATGACATGTGCAAGGCTGTAGACAAAACCATGAATATTGGTGAAATTAGACTAGTTGAAAAAGTGGGTGGCAAATCCGATCATGCGGTGGAATATCGGCCGAAAGTAGGCATTATTACCATGAGTGATGGTGTCTTTTCCGGAAATCGAGAGGATAAATCCGGCGAAATATTAAAGAATGGATTTAAGCAGGCAGGATGTAGGGTTGATCATACACTGGTCTTGCCGGATGGTGCAGATGAACTGGAAAAATCGATTCGCACCTGGATCGATTCTGGAGTTGAACTGATTATCACCACCGGTGGTACGGGCTTAGGTCCCCGGGATCTGACGATACCTATTGTAGAGAAATTATTTGATTCTAGACTTCCGGGCATTGAGCAGGCGCTCCATGCCTACGGCAGGGGTAAAATAGCCACTGCTGTACTATCGCGGCTTGCTGCTGGTGTTGTTAGTTCTGCAGTGGTCATATGTTTGCCTGGCAGCCCTGGAGCAGCTACGGATGGGCTAAATGTACTTATCCCAACCATTTTTCATTCTTTTCATATGATGAAAGGTGAACAACATTGATTGAATATATTCTTCCCGTACTTTTTTTATTTGTAGCATTTATCTATTCCAGCGTAGGTCTGGGCGGCGGTTCATCTTATACAGCACTACTTGCGGTTTTTGGTATCAGCTATCAAATTATTCCGACTACATCACTATCCCTAAATTTAATCGTGACGTTTATCGGTTCGATTAACTTTTGGCGCAATGGCCATGGTCGAATCGGTTTAATTGCTCCCTTTCTAATAACATCTATCCCAATGGCTTTTTTTGCAGGAACATTGAATTTACCGGAAGATATTTTCCATTTTTTTTTGTTGATGACTCTTATTCTGGTAGTTATCCGTATTTATATTTTTGATAATTTGGAATTTAGAATCCAATTATCTGGATTACAGAAATGGATTTTCATTTTTGTAATTGGCAGTATTTTAGGGTTTATCGCTGGTGCAGTAGGTATTGGTGGTGGAATATATCTGGTTCCATTAATAATTATGTTCGGTTTGGGTACTGCAAAAGAAGCAGCTGCTGGTGGTGCCCTATTTATATGGGTGAATTCTCTGGCGGGAGTTATTGCCAGGGGGCATACCGGTACTTTTAACTCTGAATTTATTCTCCCCCTCGCAGGCGCGGTGATCATTGGCGGTTTTACTGGTTCTTATTTTGGATCCTTTAAATTTGAAGCCAAAACAATCCAAAAGATTATGGGCGGTGTAATAATAATTGCCATTATTTTTCTCATTAGGAAGATTCTATGATACCTTTCCAGGAAGCAAAATCCATTATCCAAAAACACATACCGCAATTGGAAGAAACTCTCGTTTCTTTGAATAAATCTGATAATCGGATTTTGGCACAAGATATAAAAGCCCCTTTTCCGATGCCCCAGTTTGATAATTCGGCCATGGATGGGTTTGCAGTTCGTTGCCAAGATACAGAAAGTGCTACGGATTCTCACCCTGTCACATTAAAGATGATAGGTGTCAGTTCTGCAGGCTCTCCCTGCGATCTTACTCTTGAGCCAGGTGAATGTGTCCAGTGTATGACAGGAGCAGAAATTCCTAAAGGCGCCAATGCTATTGTAATTGTGGAGGATACGAGTGGTTTTTCCAACGGCGATTCGGTTCAAGTATATCAAAAGGCCTACGAAGGAAAACATATCCGAAAGCAGGCAGAAGAAATACAAAAGAATGATAAACTAATCGCAAAAGGAACACGTATCACTCCCAGCGAAATTGGAACGATGGCCACCTTTGGTTATGGAAAAGCAAGGGTATCGAAAAAACCTCGTATTGCTATTTTTGGTACTGGTAATGAACTGGTTGAACCGGGGAAAAAATTAAGGCAGGGCCAAATTTTTAATTCAAACCTATATGTTTTTACGGAATTGACTGAAAAAGCTGGTGCAAAAATCATTATGAGAGAAGTAATCAAAGATGATAAAGAATCGCTTCGGTCATTTTTATCCGCAGCTTTGGAGACAAGTGATATGGTTATCTCATCGGGAGGAGTCTCCATGGGTCGTTTTGACTATGTACGGGATGTATTCAAGGGACTTGGTGTTCAGGAGCATTTTTGGAAAGTGGCCCAAAAACCTGGGAGACCTCTCTTTTTTGGAACGGCCAATTCTACATTGATCTTTGGACTGCCCGGTAATCCGGTATCATCATATATTGGGTTTATGGAATGGGTCTGGCCCGTTTTGGAATCCATGATGGGCAAACCGGAAGCAACAGCATTAACTGGTACACTAGTAGAAAAATTTCCTAGAGAAAAAATAAAATACCGATTCTTGTTTGGAAAAGCCTGGATGGAAGATGGAAAACTAGTATGCAAACCTTCTGCCAAAATGGGCTCTCATATGCTTTCCTCATCGCTGCAAGCAAATTGTATTTTGGGATCTGAAATGGGGGATTCTGCATTAGAAGCAGGCGAAGAGATTAGTGTAAATATGTTGCCATGGAAGACGATATTATGATTCTCACTCCCCATGAACTGCAGGAATGGATTGATAAAGAAAAATCTTTTTCTGTCATCGATATTCGGACAAAAGATCAGCGGGAAGAATTCCAATTAACAAGCTTAAACCCTGTTGTTGCAATTGCAGATGCTATTCCCGAAACTCAATATAAAAAAGTGCTTATCTGTCAGTTTGGGATTGTGACGGAAGGCATTATCATCGAACAGGATTTGAATAATACATATAGTCTTTTAGGTGGTGCGCAAGCATGGGAATTATTCCAAAATGAAAGGAAGGACATGAGTCGATGGGCAAGACAAACGGTGTTGCCGGAAATAGGGATTGAAGGACAAAAAAAACTAAACAATGCCACTGTGGCTTTGGTGGGAATGGGTGGACTGGGATGTCCAGTTTCCCAATCACTCATTGCGTCTGGAATCGGAAAACTAAAAATTATTGATGGTGATAAAGTAGAATTATCGAACCTGCATCGACAGCCATTATATGGTGTTGAGGACATTGGTCGACTAAAAGTACAAGTAGCCAAAGAAAAGTTAATGCAATTGAATGAATCGGCCATAGTTGAACCAATAGAAGAATTTTTAGATGAAAATAATGGATTGAATTTTGTAAAGGATGCAACCATTATCATTGATGCAACGGATAATATTCAAACGCGGCAATTAATTGACCAGTTGTCCAAAAAATTAGAGATTCCTATGGTATACGGCGGGCTATATCGCTATGAAGGGCAAGTTGCTGTTTTGAATGCCAATGGTAGTCCGGGTTATGGCGATTTATTTCCGGAACCGACCTCCAGTGGCGATGCGTGTGCAGATGCTGGAGTATTGGGAATGATTCCTGGAATTATTGGAAATATTCAGGCACTAGAGGTCGTAAAATTAATTGTGGGCGCAAAACCGAACTTAATAGGAAAACTCCTCATTTATGATGGCATGAACCATTCAATGCAAACGATAGTATTATGATAACAGTAAATGTAAAGTGTTTTTCCCAAGTTATGTATGCTCTGGATACTGATATATTATTAATAGAATTAGAATCTGGCGCCACAACAGATACATTGGAAAAAATCATTAGGGATAGAGCAGATGGAAAATTAGATGGCGTGAGTTTACGTACAGCAGTTAACCAAAAATATATTCCAGATGTAGTAGAACTCAAAGATGGGGATGAAGTTGCTTTTATTCCCCCGGTGCAGGGAGGATAAATGATTCATGTGGAAATAATTAATGGTCCCATAACGCCATTTCCATCGGATAATTCACATCAGGATGATGGGGCGGAGCTGGTGTTCAACGGTCGAGTTCGGGATACAGAACACGGAGAAAACATTACAGCACTGGAATATGAGCAATACGAAGGAATGGCAGAAGCAGAACTAAGGAAATTGGCGGAAGAGACTNTGCAGAAATACCCGGTACATNATCTATTTTGCAGACACCGTGTTGGTAAGGTAAATGTGGGAGAAGCCAGTCTACATGTGGCCATTTGGACCAAACACCGGAAAGAAGGTCTTGAAGGTATGTCTTGGTTCATTTCCGAACTCAAAAAGCGGATACCCATCTGGAAATGGGCAATAATGGAAGATGGCTCCCGAATTCCTAGTGAGTGTACTCACCGATAATCTTTATGATCTAAATTCTCGGCTCAAATGTTGAGTCTTTCACACCGATTTGTTTCTGATTCTCTATTCTGGATTACCAGAAAAAAATGGCTCATCATTTCTTTNTTCGTTAGTATTCTACTTTTCTACCTCCCNTCCCCGGAAGGGTTAACTTCTGAAGGGCACCGTACATTGATCATTGTTTTGACGACTTTGATCCTTATTATCAGTGAATCGATTCCCCTTCCCGCTGTGGCAATTCTAATTTTGATAATGGAAGTGATACTTGGTGTTGATACCCCTGACGGAGTGGCTTCATCTTTCATGAGTGATGCGGTATTTTTTATAATGGGTTCATTGATGCTCGCCATTTCTATTGTTCATCAGGGATTGGACAAAAGGCTGGCAATTGGAATCATCAATATCACTGGGAATAAGACTTGGAGAATCGTCCTTGGTTTTGTTGCGGTATCAGCAATTCTGGCTTCCTTTATCGGGGAGCATACAGTGGCGGCGATGATGTTGCCTGTTGCCCTTTCTCTTATTCGAAATGCTGGTCTAAAAACTGACAAAGCGACTAACTTGTCAACACTGCTGCTTTTTTCGATCGCTTATGGCTGTGCCATTGGTTCTGTAGGAACCCCCTCTGGTGGAGGACGGAATGTGATTATGATTGGTTATCTATCAGAATTTGGGCTAGGCGATATATCTTATTTAAAATGGATGAAATATGCTTACCCTATGCTGCTGATCGAAATACCAATTGCAGCGTTAATTCTATGGTTTACATTTACTCCTAGAGAGAAAATAATGGATTCGGCTGTGCGGAAACTCAAGGTAAGTGTTGCAAAGACAGGGAAGCTTACAGGAGACCAGATTATGGCTATTGTTGTTTTCTTTTTGGTCTTTTTAGGGTGGGTATTCCTAAGCCCGTTTATTGGTCTTGGCATTGTTGCGCTTTCAGGTGTTTTTCTATATCTTACATTTGGGTTGATTGAATGGAAAGAGATTGCCCATAATACCAACTGGGGTGTTATTTTGTTATTTGGGGCAGCGATTTCTCTTGGTATCCATATGAAAGAAACAGGTGCTGCTTTATGGGTTGCAGAAAAAGCACTCGGGTTCTTAGAAATCCTTTTCCAAGATATAGGTATGGTGCGCTGGTTTTTCTCAGTGGTTTTAAGTGGTATTCTTACAAACTTATTAAGTAATGCCGCAACTGTAGCTGTATTGGGTCCAATTATACTGGATATGGGTGGTGATCCGATTATTTTAGGTATTGCAACTACGATTGCATCTGCATTTGCCTATTTAACAGTAGTGGCGTCACCTACATGTATGATTATACATTCTACTGGCCTTGTTACTTCAAAAGATTATTTGAAGGCAGGCTGGAAACTGTTCCTCATGTCGATTGTATTACTGTTTCTAGTCTCATTCTTTTACTGGCCATTACTAAAATGAAAATACTGATCGCAGTTAGCAGTCAAGAATATTCTGGACCAACCTTAAGTGTCGGCATGAAGGTTGCACGTGCATTCAAGGCCGATGTAACTATTGCCTACGTGGGAGAAAAGATTAGTGAATTCAGTACCAAGGTGGTGGGAATGGCTCAGGAACGTATGGAATCCTGGGATTTCGATCGCCCTGGTGTGGATGTGCTAGAATGGGCCTTTGAATATCTGGCAGAAAAAGAATTTATTGAGCGGACAGATATTGAAGCCGGTTTTCCCAAAAACACTTTAGTACATACGGGAGGTAATCGCTTAGAAGTTTACCTAAAGGGGACAATCTGCGAAGATGTAAACCTGATCCTCCGCAATGGGGAGATTATACCGGAATTAAGGGATGAAGTAAAAAATCATGGTTATGATGTAACCATTATCGGCGGAAGTAAAAAACGAAATATGGCACACGATCTGGTGCAATACATTGACAGTTCTATTTTTGTCGTAAAAAATTTCCAGTCGGACAAAAATTACNGTCTGCTTTTGAGTGTTAATGATGCACCTAATACACGTAAAGCGGTCAAGTATGGGATTCGTGTAGCTCAGGCTTTCGATCTTAATGTTACCGCCCTGACTGTTTCTGACACCAGTTTGTTCAGGGAAGGTTACAAGTCATCATCCAAATGGGCATCCAAGTTATTAAGACGTTGCGGTATTAATCATCATATCAAATTTGAGGAAGGAAAATTCCATAAAACAGTAGTGTTGCTTGCAGGCGATGACCATATTATTGTCATGGGTGCATCTACTAAAAGTCCGCTATCGAAGTTTTTCAAAGGTAGTAAACCATTGAAAGTCATGAATGCGTGTCAGGGGCCAATTCTAATCGTAAAATCTTGACCGACAATCAAGGAGTCTAATCATGAGTGTAAAAGTAAGTAATTTAAAAGCATCCGTTGATCAATTCGACCGTGCCGCAGATCTTTTAGGATTGGACGAAAATATTCGCAATTCACTGCGCATGCCCGATCGGGAGCTGTCCGTAGAAGTGCTTCTTCGAAGGGATGACGAATCTCTAGAAAGTTTTAAGGGCTACCGCGTTCAACACAACAATTCGCGTGGCCCATTTAAGGGTGGAATAAGGTATCATCATGAGGTGGATATTGACGAGGTTCGTTCCTTGGCAGCATTAATGACTTGGAAGACCGCCTTGGTAGATATTCCATATGGTGGCGGTAAGGGTGGCATTACAATTGATCCTTCTGGATACAGTGAGCGGGAATTNGAACGTTTATCTCGCAGATTTTTCCGTGCTATTGATCCGGTGATTGGACCTAACAAAGATGTTCCTGCACCCGATGTCAACACAAATGCTCAGGTCATGGCCTGGTTTATGGATGAGTACGGTCAGATGCATGGACATACGCCGGCCATTGTTACGGGTAAACCGATTAGCCTTGGGGGATCCCTTGGTCGGGAAAGTGCTACGGGGAAAGGTGTAGCAATTACCGTACGGGAGACAGCATCAAAATTTGGTGTGGAACTAAAAGGTGCCACAGTAGCAATCCAGGGATTTGGAAATGTCGGATCCTATGCTGGAAAATTCCTAGGAGATATGGGTTGTAAACTGATTGCCGCAAGTGACGTACATGGTGGTCTGCATGCGCCTGATGGTTTTGATACTGACGCCCTTTTTGACTATGCTTACGAACACCGGACAATTAAAGGTTGTGGACAGGGAAAAGAGATATCCAATGATGATCTTATTGCACTGGAAGTAGATTTCCTAATCCCGGCTGCTTTGGGAGGTGTAATCCATAAAATGAATGTGGATCAAATCAATTGCAGATATGTGATTGAAGCGGCCAATGGGCCAACCACCCCTCCTGCCAGTGAAACACTGTTTGAAAAAGGTGTACATGTGGTTCCCGATATCTTGACAAATGCCGGGGGTGTAACGGTATCCTATTTTGAATGGGTTCAAAACCTACAGCAATTCCAGTGGGAAGAAGAGGATGTTAATGCAAAACTGGAACGAAAGTTGGTGAATGCCTTTAAAGAAGTGGCCGCTTTGAGTGACAAGAAAAAGATTTCGTTACGTACTGCCGCATACATGGTTGCGATTGACCGTGTCGCACGCGCATTCGAACTACGTGGTGTGTAAAGGCATAGATTACTGATGGACTTATAACCTAATTTCCCGAAATAATTCATAATGCAGATTATTTCATAACTAAAGGAGAAAAATATGGAATTGATTCATCCCATTTTTAAATGGTTACACGTTATCGCAGGCGTCCTTTGGATTGGTCTGTTGTATTTTTTTAATTGGATTAATGGTCACTTTGTTGCAACGCTTGATAGCGACACCAAGAAAAAAGTGGTACCGGAATTGATGCCGCGCACACTTTACTTTTTTCGCTGGGGAGCCGCCTGGACTTGGATCACTGGTTTAGTTCTGCTGTTGGTTGTGTACTACCACGGTGGTTTAACCTTTAATGATCCAGATTCAGGATTTGATACCAGTGCGCTGGTGATGATTGGGGTTACGTTTCTAGGTGTTTTCCTGTATGACGCACTTTATAAAAGTGGATTGGCATCAAACGTCCGCGTTATAACAATCATTAGTTTTGTATTGGTGGGTATAGTTGTTTATTTAATGAAAGAATGGGCAGATTTTAGCTACCGTTCATTTAATATTCACTTGGGCACATTGTTTGGAACCAATATGGCCTTTAACGTCTGGTTTCGAATTTGGCCGGCCCAGCAAAAGATTATTACGGCCATCAAAAATGGTGAAGCACCGGACGGTTCATTAGTTGCATTAGCTGGGTTACGCTCCAAACATAATACCTATATGTCCGTGCCACTGATCTGGACCATGATTAATGAACATCATGCAGCTGGTGTATTATCCGGCGGAAAATTCGGAGTCACTGAGTCTACTAATTGGCTTGTATTGATGTTGGTTGTGGCGCTCGGATGGCATATTGTTTATCAGCTTTATAAGAAGTCAGGAAAAGTGGAAGGCTTCTAAAAGAAGTATTTATTCTATGTAAAAAAGCCCTGCGGAAACCGCAGGGCTTTTTTATTTTGATGAATGCCCATATTACCCCTATCCTATAGTGTCAAAATTGGGGTTGGTATTTACATTAATATTTAGTTTTCTACACTGCAACCCATGTCATTACCACAACACATTGGAGATTTGATTTGTCCATGTCCATCTGGACATTTAGAAACAGCGACTTGAGTACCATCATCTTTGGTAATATGATCATGCACTAGTGCTTCGCCGCACTTGGCGCAAGACATGCCAGTCACACCCATTCCACAAGTTTCACATGTATAATCAACCATTATTTATTCCTTTTTATTTTATGAAAAACTTTCCGTTTAATTTACACCAGTTTTTATTTTTTAATGTGAAAAATAACTAGTAATAGGAATTATTACTAGTTATAGATAATATTAATTATGCGTTATAGCCATCAAAGAGAAGCGATTAAAAAGATTGTTCAAAATACTAATTGCCATCCTACAGCAGATTGGATTTTTAACCAGACTAAAATAATTATTCCTAATATTAGCCTGGGAACAGTTTATAGAAATTTAAAGCTCTTGGAAGAAGAAGGTGAAATGAATACCATTTATGATGGAAATATTGCGCGGTACGATTGGAATACCGAATCACATGACCATTTAAAATGTAAAGAATGTGGGGATCTTGTCGATGTTCATCTGGTTCATGAGGAATTCACTTCCAAAGTGAAAAGAAAGTTCAAATTCGATGTCGATAATGTGGAGATGACTGTCATCGGCACATGCTCAAAACACNCNTAAANTAGGATTTATTATGGAAGAAAATGGAAAATGCCCTGTTTCACACGGTTCAAATAGCCAACATACACTTGGTGCAACGGCAAACCAGCAATGGTGGCCAGATCAATTAAATTTAAGTATTCTTCATCAGCATGATAACAAATCTAACCCTATGGATAAAGATTTTGATTATCGAGAAGAGTTTATAAAGCTTGACTATGATGCTTTAAAGAAAGATTTAAACGATCTTATGACAGACTCACAGGCTTGGTGGCCTGCTGACTATGGACATTATGGTCCTTTCTTTATTCGGATGACTTGGCACGCCGCAGGTACCTATAGGACTGCCGATGGTCGAGCTGGTGGTGGTACTGGAAATCAGCGCTTTGCTCCACTTAACAGTTGGCCAGACAACGGCAACTTGGATAAAGCACGTCGACTTCTTTGGCCTATTAAACAAAAGTATGGTAATAAGATTAGCTGGGCCGACTTGTTGATTTTAGCAGGTAATGTTGCTATTGAGTCAATGGGTGGCAAGACCTTTGGCTTTGGTGGTGGACGTCCAGATATTTGGGCACCTGAAGAAGATATTTTTTGGGGAAAAGAAAACGAATGGCTTGGCAATAATCGTTATACAGGTGAACGTGACCTTGATCAGCCACTTGGTGCAGTGCAGATGGGTTTGATCTATGTTAACCCACAGGGTCCAGATGGAAATCCAGATCCACTTGCAAGTGCAAAAGATATTCGCGAAACATTTAGTCGTATGGCTATGAACGATGAAGAAACTGTTGCTCTTACTGCAGGCGGACACACCTTTGGTAAAGCACACGGTGCAGGTTTGGAAGATCTTGTTGGCGCTGAACCAGAAGGTGCTCCACTTGAACAAATGGGACTAGGTTGGAAAAGCGCACATGGTTCAGGTCAAGGACGTGACAGTATTACAAGTGGCATTGAAGGCGCTTGGACTGCTAATCCCACTCAGTGGGATAATGGCTATTTTGATTTACTGTTTGGATACGAATGGGAACTTGTTAAGAGTCCAGCAGGCGCACACCAATGGCATGCTGTAAATCCTAAAGAAGAAGATCTTGCACCAGACGCAGAAGATGCTTCAGTCCGTGTGCCTACTATGATGACAACAGCAGATATGGCAATGCGTGAAGATCCAATCTATAAAGAGATCTCAAAGCGTTTTCATGAAAATCCAGATCAGTTTGCAGATGCATTTGCTCGTGCATGGTTTAAATTGCTCCATCGTGATATGGGCCCTCGTACACGTTATATGGGCCCGGAAGTTCCTGAAGAAGACCTTATTTGGCAAGATCCTGTTCCAGCAGGTAACACTGACTGTGATGTAGATGCTGTTAAAGTCCGGATTACAGAAAGTGGATTAACTGTTCAAGAAATGGTAGAAACTGCTTGGGCAAGCGCTTCAACATTCCGTGGTTCTGATATACGTGGCGGTGCGAATGGTGCTCGCATTCGTCTTGCCCCACAAAAAGATTGGGAAGCAAATAAACCAGAACAACTTGCTCGTGCATTAGGCGTGCTTGAAGGTATTGCTGCAGATACCGGTGNGTCAGTAGCAGATGTTATTGTGCTTGCTGGTAATGTTGGNATTGAGCAAGCATCNGGNGNGNNTGTTCCTTTTACTCCTGGTCGTGGAGATGCTGCGCAAGAGCAAACCGATGTTGAATCATTTGCAGTTTTAGAACCTTTTTCTGATGGTTTCAGAAACTACCATAATAAAGGGCTTAAAGTTACTCCAGAGCAAATGCTGCTTGATAAAGCTCAACTTCTTGGACTTACAGCACCTGAGATGACAGTGCTGGTTGGTGGTATGCGAGCATTAGGCGTTAGTGCAGATGGTCATGGTGTATTCACTGATACACCAGGCAAGTTAACCAACGACTTCTTTGTCAATCTACTTGATATGAGAGTAGAATGGAAGCCAACTGGTAGCAATTCCTATGAAGCAACTGATCGTTCTACAGGTGAAAAG
>JGI26063J44948_1000109_pt1 | contig 18545 bp, 19 predicted proteins | sample MarorgKNORR_S2LV_4_FD_44948 | JGI IMG/M metagenome (IMG submission 44948) | reverse complement strand
AGCTTTCCAAGATTGTTAAATGCTACAAAACTAACAATAGAATTGACTTTACTCTCATTATTTTTTGGTATTTTTGTTGGTGTTTTCTTTGCAATATTAAGAACGAGTAAAAATAAAATTTTTTATTTTATCGCGTATTATTACTCATATATTTTTAGAGGAACTCCATTATTAGTTCAAATATTTATAATATATTTTGGTCTTGGTCAGGTTGAATGGATAAGAGAATCNTTTCTTTGGATAGTATTAAAAGAACCTTATTCATGTGCAATTCTTGCATTCACTTTAAATACAGGAGCATATTCCTCTGAAATTTTTAGGTCTGCTTTCGAAACTATCAATAAAGGAGTTTTAGAAGCTGCAGAGAGTTTGGGTTTAAATAAAATAAATACTTTCTTCAAAGTTAAACTACCAATAGCCATTANACAATCTCTACCAGCTTACGGTAACGAGATGATATTAATGTTGAAGGGNACCTCTTTAGCAAGCACTGTAACTTTACTTGATCTTACTGGAGTAGCTAAACACATTATATCAACCACTTTTAGACCAGTAGAGGTATTTATTGTTGCTGGAAGTATNTACTTATTNATGACTTTTATAATACACAATTTTGTAAAGTTTCTAGAAAAAAAATACGATTATAGCTAATAATTAGCGTATTGTTTTATTTCTCTAATGTTAGAGTCTAATATGTTATTGATCTCTAATTTAATTTTTGATCTCTTATCATTATTTAAATAAACGCCTCTTGCTAACTCAATAAAGGTTTGTCCAAAATCTTTATTTTTTTCACAGATTCTAAGCTTGTCTTCAATATTCCAAAGATTTAGGTTAACTTCTTTAATCTCTTTGAATAAAGTTTTCAATTTTTCTGTCATTTCTAAGCTTGAATTTTGAACTTCTTTTAAAATTTTGTATTCTTTGTTGATTTCCTCTTGGTCTGCTTTGTCTTTAATTTTTTCAAGCTTGATTTCTAAAATGCTTATTTTATCTAATAATTCACCGGCTGATATTTCTGACAGAATTTTTTTAGATTTAATAACCATGTTATATGTTAAAACTGATTTACTAAATTTAAATATCTGATGTCAAATATATTGATTATTAAACATGGTTCATTGGGTGATATTGCTCAAATTAGCGGGGTTATTCGAGATATTAGAGAAACATACAATAAGGAAAAAATTTTCATTTTAACCACGTTTCCATATGTTGAACTCTTAAGTAGATGTCCATATGTCGATGGTGTTTTGATTGATAAAAGACTTCCTAGATGGAATATTTTATATCTATTAAAATTAAAAAAAATGATAAATAAGTTTAATTTTTCATATGTTTATGATTTACAAAATTCGTCACGAACATCTTTTTACAGAAGGTATTTATTTAATATTACAAACTGGAGTAGCACAAAAACAACACTAAAAAAGGGATCAAAAAAAAGTGATTTTAATCAGCATCCTGTTTTAGAGAGGTTTAAATTTCAATTAGATAATTCAAATATTAAAACTAAATATTCTTTAAAACCAGATTTTTCCTGGGCTTGCTTAGACGTAGATCAGATAGTTAACAAGTTTTTTGGAAATAAATTCATTTTAATTTTTCCATTTAGTTCACCGCAACTATCTCATAAACAATGGCCATATTATAATGAATTGATAAAGATTATTAAATCAAAACATACCGATTTTGAAATTGTAATTGCTCCAGGACCAAATGAAATGGAAGATGCCAAAAAAATTAATGCAACATTAATTACAAACGACAAAAAAGCCTTAAACATTATGGAACTTGCTGGCTTAATAAAGAAGTCAAGTTTTGTTGTTGCTAACGATACTGGGCCTGCTCATATGGTAGCCCATCTTGGAAAGAACGGAATAGTTTTATTTGGGCATCATACAACTCCCCAAAAAGTTTCTATTGAAACTGATAAATTTAAAGCTTTAACTGTAGACAAGTTAAAAAATCTTTCAGCTGAAAGCGTCTATTCTGAAATAAAAAGTAAATTAGAATTAATTACTCATTAATTAATTTCAAATAGTTTTTCACAATTTTATTCCAATGAAAATTTTCAGAGAACTTTTGGGCGGCTTTACCAAATTTATTAAACCTATCATTTGTCAAAAAATCAATAACAGCCTCATAAATTGAATTTAAGTCGTTACCGTCACAAATTAATCCTGTTTTATTATGTACTATAGCATCGGACGTGCCACCATCTTTGCCACCTATTGATCCAATACCATAAGATGCTGCCTCCATATAAGCTATTCCAAAACCTTCAACTGATTTTTTATCTATTCTAGACGGCATCAAAAATAAGTTGGAAGCAGCAATTAGTGCTAATTTTAAATTTTCATCAATGTTTTTTAAAAAAATTGCTTCTTTTTCTATAGATAATTCTTTCGATAATTTTTTTAAGTTATTTTCTTCTTCACCAAAACCAATGGATATATATTTAATATTAGGAAATTTAGTTTTTAAATTTTTTATTGTCATTAAAATTTTGTCATGACTCTTTCTTTTTTCAAGTCTTGCAACGGTTATAATTTTTGGGAAAGAATCTTTAAAAATCGACTCTGCTTCCATTTTAAATTTATCATCTATAATTTTTGGTTTTTGGATTCCTGGAAAAATTACCCTAATTTTTGAAGAGTTAATTCCTACTTTAATAGCTAATTCTTTAGTAAAATTTGAGTTAGCAATAATGAAATTTGCTTTATTAGTGCTTTTAATTAGCCTCTTATTTAATGATGAACCTATTTGGTGGTTAATTTCTTTTGAGTGAAGTAGACAAATTGTTTTGGATTTATTTAAGTGTTCTTCTTTTAGTAATTCTAAACTTTTCCAATGATCAGCTAATACAGATCTAATATTGGAGTTTTCATTTATAAAATTGTTAACTAAATTAGCTTTTCTGTATTTTCTAAAAAGCTTTATGCCTTTTATTCTCTCAATATTCATTGCAGATTTACTGTCGTAAAGACTTGAATTTGGGAATTCATATGCAAAAACTTTAACTGGACCATGATCCAACAAACTTTCCGATAAACCGCCCATTAAAACTTGAATTCCGCCTATATCAGGAGGAAAGTTTCTTGTAACAACCAGAAACATTATTCAAACCATTTTATATTACAACCCATACTCGGAACTTGGTTGGCAGGACCTTTTCCAGAAGTTGCCACTAATTTCATAGCAATTCTAAGTTCACTATCTCCTGTCGTAACAGGCTTATGATCTTTTAATTCTCTAATTCTACCTCTGTATTGAAGTTCAAGGCTTTTATTATAACCAAAAAAATCAGGTGTGCAGACAGCACCATATTCTTTGGCTATTTTTTGTGTATCATCAATTAGATAAGGAAAGGAAAAATTATGCAGTTTTGTAAAAGATATCATGTTTTCGAAAGAGTCTTCAGGATAATTTTTTACATCATTAGACATTATAGCGGCAGATTTTATACCTTGACTTTCTAAAAATTTTACATCTTGAACAATTTCTTTGATAACAGCCTTTACGTATGGACAGTGATTGCAAATAAACATAATTAAAGTACCATTTTCTCCCTTAACTTCATCTAGAGATACTTTTTTATTTTCAGTAGATAACAAATTAAAATCTTTTGCTTTTTCCCCAAAATTGCAAATTGGTGTTTTAGTAAGTGTCATTTATAATGTATTAATAAACTATATCTATTACTTTAAGAATTAGCTATTTTTTTTTAACCAAGTTATTTTTTAATTAAAAAAAGTCCTTATTGTTATAAAAATCAGGTTTATCATCTTTTACTTAATTTTATTTTTTTCTAAATCTTCTTATTAAGCTCGACGTATCCCATCTATTACCACCCATTTTTTGAATCTCTTCGTAATAACCATCCACTATTTTAGTGATGGGCAAGGGTGAATTATTTTTTTTAGCCTCATCAAGAGCTATTCTTAAATCTTTTCTCATCCAGTCGACTGCAAATCCAAACTCGAATTTGTCGTCAATCATCGTTTTATGCCTGTTTTCCATTTGCCATGATTGAGCTGCACCTTTTGAAATTACTTCAATTACATCTTCCATTTTTAAACCTGCATTTGAACCAAAATTTATTGCTTCAGATAATCCTTGAACAAGACCAGCTATGCATATTTGGTTAACCATTTTAGCCAATTGTCCGCTTCCAGACGCTCCTAGTAATTTCACTTTCTTGCTATAACAATCAATAATAGGTCTGGCTTTATCAAAATCCTTTTTATCCCCTCCGATCATGACTGTAAGAGCACCGTTTTCTGCTCCAGCTTGTCCTCCTGAAACAGGAGCATCTAAAAAACCAAAACCGTGAGCTTTAGCATGTGCATAAAGTTCTTTAGCAATCTTAGCTGATGCTGTTGTGTTGTCGATGTATATAGAACCTTTTTTTATGGTATTAAAAATTCCTTTTTTACCAATAGCAACCTCTTTTAAATCATTATCATTACCAACGCATGTAAATACAAAATCGGAATCTTTGGCCGCTTCTTCCGGAGTTTCAGCCATTTTTCCTTTATGTTCTTTTATCCAATTTTCAGCTTTAGACTTGGTTCTATTATACACAGTTACATTGTGACCTGCTTTTGATATATATCCAGCCATGGGGTAACCCATTACGCCAAGACCAATAAAGGAAACTTTACAACTCATAATTAAACATGATTATAGATATTGTTAGATCTAATTTCAAAATAATAATTTTCGGTTTTATTTTTACCTTTTTTTCATGTGTTGGGCAGAGTTTTTTTATAGGACTATTTAATTCGAGTATTAGAGAAGAATTAAATATTTCCCACGGAGAATTTGGCATTATTTATGGAATTGCTACTTTATCTAGCAGTTTAACTCTAATTTGGTTAGGAAAAAAAATTGATGATTTGAAGTTGGTTAATTATTCTTTTTTAGTTGTTATTTTTTTAGCTTTTTCAGCTCTCTTTTTTTCATTTATTAATGGAATAATTTTATTAGTTATAGGAATCTTTTTTCTAAGATTATCAGGTCAAGGTTTAATGGCTCATACTGCGTCAGTTGCGATTAGCAGATATTTTGATCAAAGTAGGGGTAAAGCATTAAGTTATGTTTGGGTAGGAATGTCACTTGGAGAGTTTTTACTACCTGTAATAATAGTTTATTTTTTGACATTTATCTATTGGAAAACTTTATGGCAAGGAGTTGCAGTTATAATTTTATTAGTGTTACCAATATTTACTTATCTTACTATCAAAAATATTAATATATCTTCTAGAGAAAAAGAGAATGGAGACCGTACTAATAACAATATTGATACAGTTAAAAGTTGGACAAGAAAAGAAGTATTAAAAGATTTAAAGTTTTATTCAATTTTACCAGCTATGCTAGCATCATCATTTATAATCACAGGCATAGTTATTAATCAAACATTTATTATAGAATCTAAGGATTGGGAAAAATTTGCAATTGCTAAATCATTTATGATTTATTCAATACTTACTGTAACTACTTTGTTCTTGTCAGGATTTTTGGTAGATAAATTTACTAGCAGAAAAATTTTTCCTCTACTTAACGTTCCACTATTATTAAGTTTAATTATATTAATTATTTTTGATCATCCTAATTCTGTCTTTGTTTTTATGGGATTAATGGGTATTTCAAACGGGTTAACAAATGTATTAATGTCTTCGTTTTGGGCTGAAATTTATGGGGTAAATTATTTAGGCTCTATTAAAGCCCTTACTGGCTCACTGATGGTCTTTTCGACGGCGTTGGCTACTGTAATTTTTGGCTCTTTAATTGATATAGGTTATTCCATTGAAAATATTGCTTTTCTGTGCGCTATTTACACCGCAATATCAATTATTATTGTTCTTATTTTTCAAAAAGCTTACAAACCAATTTTATTAAAAAATAAAACTTGATTTTGTCTATCTTTTTTATTATTTATTGCACACCTTATGGCGCGAATTACCGTAGAAGATTGCTTAAAAAAAATTGATAGTCAGTATGATTTAGTATTATTAGCAAAGGAAAGAACCTCTCAACTTAATGCTGGAGACCCACCTTTGGTGCCAGCAGATAACGACAAAAATACTGTAATAGCATTAAGAGAAATTGGAGAAGGAAAAGTTTCTATAAAGACATTAAGAGAATTAGCCATCAATAAACTGAGAAAGCATCAAAAAGAAACTACAGAATTAGAAGAGATAGATGATAAGCGTGATGATAACTTCGACAGAATATATAAAGGAGAAATTTCAAAAAGCGGAACGGCAATTTTGCCGTCTAAAAGAACAAAAAGAATTCTAGAAAAAGTTAATCTTAATTATAAAAAAGAAGAACCAAAACAACAAGAAGAGCCAAAATCATTACCTACTGACAATACATCTAAAGAATAATATAATTAACCTCAAATAAAATAAAAAAAATAAGAAATAGACTATGAACAAATCAGTCTCTGTCGCTCCTATGATGGATTGTACAGATAAACATGATCGTTACTTTTTAAGATTAATAAGTAAAAATGTGCTGCTTTATACAGAGATGATAGTTGCAAATGCAATTATCAGAGGAGATAAAGATTTTCTTTTAAAATTTAATTTATTAGAAAAACCGCTTGCTCTACAAATTGGAGGTTCTGTTCCAAAAGAATTGGCTGAAGCAGTTAGGATTGGTGAAAATTACGGTTATGATGAAATAAATTTAAATCTTGGCTGTCCTAGCAAAAAAGTTCAAAAGAACAAATTTGGCGCGTGTTTAATGAAAGAGCCAAATTTAGTTGGTGATTGCATTAGTGAAATGAAAAATGCATGTAACTTGCCCATTACTGTTAAAACGAGAATTGGTTACGATAATTTAGAAGATTATGAATATTTGAAAAAATTTCTTACAATAATTAATAAAGCCGGTTCGAAAACTTTTATTATTCATGCTCGGAGAGCAATATTAGATAAATTAACACCTAAACAAAATTTAAACATACCACCTTTAAACTATAATTTTGTTTATGATATTAAAAAAGATTTTAATGATAATACTGTTATTTTAAATGGTGGAGTTGATTCGATAGATAAAATTAAAACTCATTTAAAGAAAGTTGATGGAGTTATGATTGGTAGAGCAGCATATCATTCTCCCTATTTTTTAGCAGAAGTTGAAAGAGAGATTTTTAATAATGACCAAATGTTGACGAGAGTCGAAGTTATGGAACACATGATGCCTTATATTAAACAAGAAACCAAAAAAGGAACTCGCTTAATCAAATTATGAGACATACCATTGGTTTATTTCATGGTCAAAAAGGATCAAGTTATTGGAAAAGATATTTAAGTGAGAATATGTGTATTAGAGAAGCTGATTTACAAAAAGTAAATCATATTATGGATCATATTAAAAATAATAATATTGTCACTTCTTTAGGAAGATAAGTTGTTAGAAACTTTAGATCAAAATCAAATAATATTTTTTGTTATTGTTATGGCCATTGCAGCAATACCCGTAGGTTTTGTAGCTGGATTGTTTGGAGTTGGTGGAGGGTTAATAACAGTACCTGTGCTTTTTTATATTTTTGATTCCGCAGGATTGGACAGGTTGTTTATTATGCATTTAGCTGTAGGTACTTCTTTTGCGATTATAATTCCTACCTCATTTATTTCAACTATGACGCATATGAAATTCAAAGCAGTTGATTTTGATATTGTTAAAAGTTTTGGAGTTTTTGTTGTGTTTGGAATTATTATAGGAACTATTTTTGCAGCAAACNTGAAAACTGCTTACTTAATTCTCTTTTTTTCAATTATAACAATGCTTTTTGCTATTTATTTTTTGATCTCGAAAGAAAAGATGAATCCCGTGCAGAATAAAATGAATATGATACATAAGATTATTTTAGGTTCTTTGTCAGGTTTTTTTGCTGCTCCCATGGGAATAGGAGGAGGTTTAATTAATGTGCCTATATTAAAAGTGTTCGGATACTCAATAAATCAAGCTATTGGAAGTTCTGCAGCAATAGGTTTTCTAGTTTCTGTAATAGGAACTTTGGGTTTTGCTATTTCAGGAACGTATCTTGATACTGAGGTACCGCTAAGTTTTGGATTTGTTAATATTCCGGCATTCTTAATTTTTATACCTATTACGATGTTAATGGCTAAAATTGGAGCTAAAGCAGTCCATCAAATCAATAAACAGACTATCAATAGATTGTTTGGTGTTTTTCTTTTGATTGTATCTTGCAGATTATTCTTTGAATATTTTTCTTTCTAAATTTTTTGATCGTATTCACCAACCTTTCCAGTTGCTTTTAGTAAATTATCAATAAAACTAAATATAGCTTTCATCTCATCAGTTGATTGGAAGCTCTCAGTTACTACTACTAACGAAGGTTTGTTTGAAGAAGCTCTAATAAGTCCCCAAGAACCATTTTCTAAAATAAATCTAACACCATTAATAGTTAAGATTTCACTTATAAGTATCCCTGCGATTCTAGTTTTTTTCTCAAAAAGTTCTCTAAACTTTTGTGTCATGACATCAACAATTTTATATTTTTCTGCATCATTACAATGAGGTGCCATAGTTGGACTCTGATATGTTTTAGGTATTTCGTCTAGTAAATCGGATATTTTTTTTGATGAATTTTTGTCAAGCAATTTACAAACTTGAATAGCTGATAATATTCCATCATCATAACCCAATCCAAGAGGTTTATTAAAAAAGAAATGGCCACTTTTTTCAAATCCAGCCAAAGCTTTCTCTTTATTAACTTTCCTTTTTATATATGAGTGTCCTGTTTTCCAATAAATTGTTTTACATGAGTTTTTTTTTAGCACTTCATCTGTTTTGAATAATCCGGTTGATTTGATATCAACGATGAATTTTGAATTTTTATGTTCAAAGGACAAATTTCTTGAAATGAGCAGACCTATTTTATCAGAAAATATTTCATTACCAATATCATCAACAACACCAAGCCTGTCACCATCGCCATCAAATGCAAAACCTATGTTTGCTTTATTTTTTTTAACAGAATTACTTAGTGCACGAAGCATCTTTAAATCTTCTGGATTAGGGTTGTATTTGGGAAAATTGTAATCGAGATTACAATCTAGTTCAATGATATCGCAACCAATACCCTTAAGAACTTTTGGGGCAAATATTCCTGCGGTACCATTTCCGCAAGCTACTACTGCCTTAATTTTATTTTTTATTTTATTTTTTATTAAGTTAGCAATATAAATATCTTTAAATTCTTTAATTTCTTTATAGGAACCTTTTCCATTTACAAATTTTTTTTTAAAAACGATATTTTTTAATTCTTTCATTTCAGTATCTGAGTGAGTTAGTCCTTTTTCTATCCCCATCTTTATACCAGTCCATCCATTTTCATTATGACTTGCTGTAACCATTGCGACAGCGTCAGCATTCAGGTGAAATTGAGCAAAATAAGCTGTTGGCGATAGAGCTAATCCTATATCTTCAATATTGCATCCAGTATCAATTAAACCCTCAATGAGTTTTTTTTTTACTTCTTCACTGTAAGACCTATAGTCGTGGCCAACTATTACTCTCGGTGATTGGTTTGTTTTGGAAACTATTTGAGAACCCAGACCTCGACCAATATTTTTTATTCCTTCTTGATTTATGTCTTTTGGATATAGCCAACGCGCGTCATACTCTCTAAATCCATTCGGGTTTATGTGAGCGGTCTCAGTTTTTGGCATTACAATTTATCTAATATTTTTAAGGCTTTAGCAGTATTTAATTTTTTTCTTGCTATTATATTAATGTTCTTATATTGTTCTATTGATTTGCTTAAATACGTAGTATATCAAGTAATTGTGTACACAACATATAGTTGTTATTACACAGAACATTAATAAAATAAGCATTTTATGAATAAAGATCTTTCATTGGCTATAGAGAAAGCTGTCGAAAAAATTAACCCCAAAGATAATTTTTCACATTCTCAGGACAAGGGAGACAAGAAGCCTGACTTATTCTCGTTAACTTTCCAAACAGAACTTTTTCAAAATGATAAAGGAATAACAATTAAAATTGATAGATCTAAAGACGAAAAATTAACTAATTTTGGTAAGGCAACTTTAAGTGACAGGTATTTAGGCCAAAGCGAATCCCATCAGGATCTATTTGCTCGTGTAGCAAGCACATATGCTGATAATAATTTACATGCGCAAAGAATTTACAATTATATAAGCAATTTATGGTTTATGCCAGCTACTCCAATTTTATCCAATGGTGGCAATGAGAGAGGATTACCAATTTCATGTTTTTTAAATGAAGCGGGAGATAGTTTAAGCAGTATTTTAGATTTGTGGAGTGAAAATGTTTGGCTTGCAGCAAGAGGTGGTGGCATTGGCAGTTACTGGGGAAATCTTAGATCCATAGGAGAAAAGATTGGAAGAGTTGGAAAAACGTCTGGCATTATTCCATTTATTAAAGTAATGGACTCATTAACAATGGCGATCAGCCAAGGTTCGTTGCGAAGAGGTTCGGCAGCCTGTTACCTTCCAATTGATCATCCAGAAATAGAAGAGTTTATTGAGATGAGAAGATCTACAGGCGGCGATCCAAATAGAAAAGCTCTAAACCTACATCATGGCGTATTAGTTAGCGATGCTTTTATGAGAGCTGTTGAAACCAATTCTCAATGGGCTTTAAAAAGTCCTAAAGACGCTATTATCCAATCCACAGTCTCTGCAAGAAATTTATGGATCAGATTATTAACTGCTAGAATAGAAACAGGAGAACCGTATATTATTTATGTAGATACAGTTAATAGACTAATTCCACAGCATCACAAGTTGGCTGGACTTGATGTAAAGACATCTAATCTTTGTAGCGAAATAACTTTACCCACAGGAATAGACAAAGATGGAAATGATAGAACTGCTGTTTGTTGTTTATCTTCACTTAACTTAGAAACATACGATGAATGGAAAGACAAACCACAGTTCATTGAAGATATAATGAGATTTTTAGATAATGTCTTAACTGATTTTATTAATCACGCACCAGACTCTTTTAAGAATGCAAAATATTCCGCGATGAAAGAAAGAAGTGTTGGATTAGGTGTTATGGGTTTTCATTCATTTTTGCAAAAAAATTCAATACCATTAGAGTCGGTAATGAGCAAAGTTTGGAATAATAAAATTTTTAAACACATTCAAACAAAAGTCGATCAAGCATCAAAAATATTAGCAGAGGAGAGAGGAGCATGTCCGGATGCAGAGGAATACGGTTTTAAAGAAAGATTTTCTAATAAAACAGCAATTGCTCCAACAGCTTCTATTTCAATAATTTGTGGGGGAACATCACCAGGAGTTGAACCTGTTGCTGCTAATAGTTTTACACACAAAACTCTTTCAGGTTCTTACAGTGTCAGGAACAAATATGTACAAAAAGTCTTAGAAAAACATGGTAGAAATGACGAGGAAACTTGGTCAAGTATAACAACAAACCAAGGATCGGTTGCACACTTAGATTTTTTGAGCAGTCAGGAAAAGGATGTATTTAAAACAGCTTTCGAATTAGATCAAAAATGGATTGTTGAACTTGCTGCAGAAAGAACCCCTTACATTTCACAAGCACAATCAATCAACATCTTCCTGCCTGCTGATATTCATAAAAAAGATCTTCATCAAATACATTTTCAAGCGTGGAAAAAAGGCTTAAAGAGCCTTTATTATTGTAGATCAAAATCTATTCAAAGGGCTGAAAATATAAATACTGGATCTTCAACAGATATATTAAATAATGTTTATTCAAAAAATGAAATAGTAAATGAAACGAGTGACGAGGAGTGTTTATCATGTCAGTAATGAAAATAAACAAGGAGACGATACTACCTAAGAAAAATGGATTACTAGTTGGTAGCTTGGGTTATAAACCATTTAGATATCCGTGGTGTTATGATGCATGGCTAACACAACAAAGAATTCATTGGCTTCCCGAGGAAGTGCCATTAGGAGATGATGTGAGAGATTGGCAAAAAAACCTTAGCCAGCCGGAAAAAAATCTTTTAACCCAAATCTTTAGATTTTTTACTCAAGCGGATGTTGAAGTTAGTAATTGTTATATAAGACATTATATGAGTGTTTTTAAACCTACTGAAGTTTTAATGATGATGACTTCGTTTGCTTCTATGGAAACAGTTCATATAGCGGCCTATTCACACCTTTTAGACACCATTGGTATGCCGGAGTCAGAGTATTCAGCTTTTTTGAAATATAAAGAAATGAAAGATAAATACGATTATATGCAAGGCTTCAATGTTAAATCAAATCACGATATTGCAAAGACGATTGCAGTTTTTAGTGCTTTTACCGAAGGTCTACAGTTGTTTGCAAGTTTTGCTATTCTCTTGAACTTTCCACGGCAAAACAAAATGAAAGGTATGGGTCAAATTGTAACTTGGTCAGTTAGAGACGAGACTTTGCATTGCAATTCAATGATTAGATTATTTAAAACATTTATCGATGAGAACCCAGACATCTGGACAGAAAAACTTAAGAAAGAAATTTACGAAGCATGTAGAACAATCGTTTCACATGAAGATGCTTTTATAAATTTGGCATTCGAGATGGGACCAATCAATGGTCTAACTGCTGATGAAATTAAACAATATATTCGTTGGATAGGTAATAGAAGATTAATTCAACTTGGACTAGAACCAATTTATCAAGTAGAAAAAAATCCTTTAACTTGGCTTGATACAATGTTGAATGCAGTAGAACATATGAATTTCTTCGAAGGAAGAGCTACTGAGTATTCAAAAGCTTCGACCCAAGGAACTTGGGCAGAAGCCTTCTCATAAAACTAAAAATAAATTCACTTTCTTAAATAGGGAACAATTAGTAAAATAATTTATTGAAAGGAGGGTTTATGGCAAAATTTTATCTTATGGGAAATTATACCGCAAAAGCATTTCAAGGTTTTATTGCAAATCCTGATACTGACAGGGGTGCTGCAATTAAAGCAGTTGCTAGTGCTGTAGGAGGCAAAGTATTAGATTATGATATTGTTAGAGGTTCTTATGATTTTATTGTTTCAATAGATGCACCAAACTTTGAAAGTATGGCAGCAGCGAAACTTGCTACTGAAGCAAGCGGTGCAGTAACTAACATTACCATAATGGAGCCTATAAACATTAATAGTGCGGCAAAACTTGCTGCAAAAGTGGCAGCTAGCTATAAAGCACCTGGAAAATAATTTTATCTTTGGTTGAGAAGCATTACTTTACGGTGCTTCTCACCACTGTATTTAGAAAGCGGTCTAATTAATTTATTGGATGCGTGCTGTTCCATTATGTGAGCAGACCAACCTGTGATGCGGGCCATGACAAATATTGGGGTAAAAAAATCAGTATCGAATTTCATTAGATGATAGGTTGGTCCAGAAGGATAATCTAAGTTAGGATGTATATTCTTTTTTTCAATCATAATAGTTTCTATTATTTGACTCATTTTAGGTAATTTTTTTTCTTTAAGTATTTCAGCAACTTTTAAATAATATTTCTTCATGGTAGGGACTCTAGAATCTCCTTTACTATAAACCCTATGTCCAAAGCCCATGATAAGTTTTTTCTTTTTTAAAGCGTCTAAAATCCATTTTTTTGCATTTTCAGGTTTTTTTATTTTCTTTAGCATATGCATCACTTCTTCATTAGCTCCGCCATGCAGAGGTCCTTTCAGACTAGCAACAGCTCCAGTAATAGCTCCATGCATATCTGACAGACTGCTTGTGATAGTTCTTGCAGTGAAAGTTGAGACGTTGAAACTGTGTTCTGCGTATAAAATTAGCGATACATCAAAAGCTTTCACAATTTCTTTTCTAGGAACTTTTCCAAAACACATATAAAAAAAATTTTCAGAAAATGACAGTTCTTTTTTAGGAGGTATTACTTTTTTACCTTTTCTCGCTCTAAAAAAGGCTGCGATAGCAGTTGGGGTTTTAGCAAAAATTCTCATAGCTTTTCTCATATTTGCTTCAGGAGAATTGTCACTTGTTTCTTTATCTTCTAATCCCATAACACTAACAACTGTTCTTACTACATCCATAGGATGAGATCTTTTGGGCATGTGTTTGATAATTTCTCTAAGATTTATTGTAATATTCCTATTTTCTCTTTCCTCTTTTTTAAATTTATTAAGTTGAATACTGTTTGGTAAATCTCCTTTAAGCACGAGATAAGCAACTTCTTCAAATTTGCATGTTTCACATAGGTCCTGGACTGCATAACCTCGATAAGTTAGTGCATTAATATCTGGCATCACTTGTGATATAGTTGTCTCGTCAACAACTATACCCAATAGTCCTTTTTTTATTTCATCACTCATAATTTACTCGTGTCCGTCTGTTTTAAAATCAGTAATTTTTTTATCTGAAGTATTATATTTTTCATATTCTACCAGCTCGTACAATCTTTTTCGTGTCTGCATTTTATCGATAATATTATTTTGATGTCCATCTTTAAAAATGACTTTTAGTCCATCTTCAACGTTTTTCATTGCTAATCTTTGCGTTGTTACGGGATAAATTACAATATTATAACCTAAATTTTCTAAAGTTTTTGCTGATAAAATTTTTGATTTACCAAATTCTGTCATGTTGGCTAACAAACTTACTTTTGAGCTTTTTCTTATTTGCTCGAATTCTTTTTCATCTCTCATAGCCTCCGGAAAAATAACATCAGCACCCGCATCTTCATAAGCTTTAACTCTATCAATAGTTTTTTTTATTCCCTCTACTGTATTCGAGTCAGTTCTAGCAATGATTAAAAAATTTTTATCTTTTTTAGCACCTACAGCTTTTTTTATTTTTTTTATCATATCTTCTACAGGGATGATTTCTTTATTGTCGAGATGACCACACCTTTTTTGTTCAATTTGATCTTCGATATGACATCCGGACAGACCAAGTTTTTCAAATGTCTCAACGGATTTCTTACAATCACCAAATCCAGTGTCTGCATCAACTATTGTAGGTAGATCTGACACTCTTGAAATTTGATTTGCTCTATAACTAACTTCTTTTAAGGTAGTTAAACCTATGTCCGGCACCCCTAAATCATTGGACAAAACTCCACCAGAAATATATACGCCATCAAAACCAATTTCAGCAATTAGCTTTGCGGTTAAAGGATTATAAGCACCTGGAAATCTTAGTATTTTTTGTTTTTTTAGTTTATTTATTAATTCTATTCTTTTTTCAGAGGAATTTTTTTTTGTAAAATGCATATCATTATTTGTTAATCTATAACAATTATAACAGCAGTAATTAATAACAATACAGCTAAAAAATATTCAACAATTTTCTTAATTTTAATATTTTTGATTATTAATTTTATCGATGATCCAAAAAATGCCCATAAACAAATCGAGGGAAAACAGATAAAAGGAGCTGTTATTGCTACAAATGAGGTAGCTACAATAAAATTTTCTTCGCTAGGGAAAAATGCAGTTGCTGCAGTTAATGCCACTACCCAAGCTTTAGGATTAACAAATTGAAAGAGTGCTGCCTCGTAAAGCTTTAGTGGTTTGCCAGTTTCTTTTTCATTATTTGAAAAGGATCCTACAATTTTCCACCCCAAGTAAAGCAGATACACAAAACATATCCATTTTAAGTAAAATTGAATAAGTGGATATTTTTGAAACAAACTACCTAAACCAAAACATACTAAGGAAATTTGGATAGTGTGACCAAATGGAATCCCAATTAGATGAGGTAAGGTTCTTTTAAAACCAAATTTAATACCAGAAGCAGTAAGCATTGCGTTGTTTGGTCCTGGCGTTACAAACATGACAAAATAATAACTAATTAGTGCAAAAAATAATTTAAATTCAATCATTAAGATATTTTTTAATAATTTTTTCCAAACCTACAAAATTTTTTACTAAATGATTATGGTATATCTGATTTACTTTTTTTTCTGTGTATCCTCCTTCAATTAATACAAAAGGTATATTGGCAGCTTGTGCCGCACCTGAATCTGTTTCACTATCACCAATCATGATAGTTTTTTTTAAGTTTCCTCCGATTATTTCAATTGTATCAGTTAGATGTTTAGGATCTGGTTTATTGTGATTAAAAGTATTACCGCCTGCCACATAGTCGAAAAAATGATAAATCTTTATTTTTTTTAACAGATCTATTGATAAATGTTCTTGTTTATTTGTACAAACGGCCATGGAAATAGAATTATTTTTGCACCAGCTTAAAAATTCTAAAGCACCAGTTATTAACTTACTTTTTTTATTAATATTGTTGCTGTAGAAATTTATAAATTCTTTTGTCATTTCCTCTTCCATTTTTTCATCTGTTTTTTTTATTTTTCCNCTTAATTCACCGATTTCATGCATTGATTTTCTGAGCATCACTTTTGATCCTCCGCCAGCAAGTTTTTTTATGTCAGATAATTCTCTTTCTTCATAACCAAATTTTTTCATCACATGATTATGTGCCAGCATCAAATCGGGTGCTGTGTCGACCAAAGTTCCGTCTAAATCAAATAAGACTGTAAATTTTTGACTCATTTTATTAAGTAGTATAAAGAAATATTTTGTGAGTTATTTCAAAGTATATATTAATGTAAAGAGAAATCTTTATGGCATCAATAAATAAAAAAAAAAAATCTTTAATAGAAAAATATACTCAAGAAAAATTACGTAATAAAGCTATGAAACTAGGTGTTACTTTAAAATCCCCTGAGACAGTTTTTTTATCGGCTGATACCAAATTTGGACAAAACATTACCATTCATCCTTATGTTGTGATTGGACAAAAAGTCAAAATTGGACGCGATGTTGAGATTTTACCCTTTTCGCATATTGAAAATGCTACGTTAGAAGCAAATGTACGCGTTGGTCCTTTTTCAAGAATCAGACCCGGGTCTTTTCTATCTAAAGGTTCAAGAGTTGGTAATTTTGTAGAAATTAAAAAAAGTAGGGTAGGAAAAAATTCAAAAATTCTACATCTATCGTATGTGGGAGACACTTCCATTGGTAAAAATGCTAATATCGGTGCTGGTACAATCACCTGCAACTATGATGGAAAAAAGAAAAATAAAACTAAAATTTTAGATGGTGCTTTTATTGGTTCCAACGCTGCCTTGGTTGCTCCAGTTAAAATTGGCAAAGGGTCAATAGTTGGCGCAGGCTCAGTTATAACTAAAAATGTTAAAGATAAATCGTTAGCTTTAACAAGAGCTAATCAAATCGAAGTTAAAAATTATAAGAGAAAATAATGTGTGGAATAATAGGTATAGCAAGCAATAAACCAGTTTCTTCAAATATCATCCATGTCTTTAAAGAGGTTGGAATACAGAGGTTATGACTCTGCTGGAATTGCAACAATTGGCAATGGAGAAATTTATGAGAAAAAATGTATTGGAAGAGTTGATAATCTTGAAAAAATTTTATTTAAAGATCCATCAAAAGGTATTTTGGGAGTAGGGCATGTTAGATGGGCAACTCATGGAGTGCCAAGCCAAGTAAATGCACATCCACATTCATCAGAACAGGTTTCAGTTGTACATAATGGTATTATTGAAAATTCAAATGATTTGAAAAAAGATTTAGAAAACAAAGGATATAAATTTAAATCACAAACCGATACTGAAGTTATAACATTTTTACTAACCGATCTACTAAAGGATTTTGACATTATAAATGCAATTCATAAAACGTTAGAAAAACTTCATGGTAGTTTTGCTTTAGGTATTATTTTTAAGAAATTTAATAATATTGTAGTTGGCGCGAGAAGAGGAAGTCCATTAGCAGTGGGATATGGTCATGAAGAAAATTATCTTGGCTCAGACTCCTATGCACTTAAGTCAATGACAAATAAAATTACTTATTTGGACGATGGGGATATATGTGTTTTATCGAACAATAAAGTAGAGTTTTATAATTCGAAAAATATTAAGATCAATAAAGAAGTTTTAACACTTTCTAATGATAAACATACTACAGATAAAGGGGATCATAAAGATTTTATGTCCAAAGAAATCAATGAGCAACATGTTACGGCTCAAACCTGCATTAAAGAGTATGTTGATCAATTAAGACAAGATATAAATTTATACAACTTCCCAATTGAACCTAAAAATATTACTAAAATAATTTTAATAGGTTGTGGAACCGCATATCATTCTTGCGTGACTGCAAAATATTGGTTTGAAGAACTCACAAATATTCCTGTTGAAATTGATATAGCTTCGGAGTTTCGATACAGAAAACTAAAGTTCGATAATAATAATTTATATGTTTTTGTATCACAATCAGGTGAAACTGCCGATACATATGCAGCTCTTGATTTATGTAAAAAAAATAATGTTAAAACCTGTTCTATTGTTAATGTTGTTGAAAGTTCTATAGCTAGAACGTCAGATTTTGTTTTGCCCATTCATGCGGGTCCTGAAATAGGAGTTGCATCAACCAAGGCATTTATAGGTCAAATGTTAGTTCTTTATCTTTTAGTTCTTAAAATGTCTGAAGTTAGAAAAGAAATATCCAAAACAGATTATGTTAAAAAAA